>Ga0180301_10004022_pt1 | contig 11392 bp, 10 predicted proteins | sample GuaBasSediGuay16_FD_121797 | JGI IMG/M metagenome (GOLD analysis project Ga0180301, IMG submission 121797) | Subseafloor sediment microbial communities from Guaymas Basin, Gulf of California, Mexico - Guay16, Core 4569-2, 12-15 cm | ecosystem: Environmental > Aquatic > Marine > Hydrothermal... | reverse complement strand
TAGCGTCACTAAACAGAGACTCGTCCTCCTCTGAGCCAGTAGCCATAGACCTCCCAATAGAACTGCGTGCGGTAAGGTGTATAAACCGAGCGAGATCTGTGCAGGTCATAGGTTTCATTAGCGTCATTTTCTCATATCTCCTTGCGTACTACCTTGGACTCGTAACTGATATCAAGCTTTTTGGTTGCTTTCCTGTCGAGTCAATTTAAATTTTCCTGTGCAATTATACAGAAATATCAACATTCAAATTCCTCCTGAAAGTAGAAGTATTTTAATTATGATGAGCTTCTTTCTGAAGGAACTCTGCAACTGTTGGATATTTCTCTAGATTTCGATGCGGGATAAATAACGAATCGAAGAATTCTCTATAGAAGTCTGGATGGGCTGTCAATTCTATGTAGTGTATTCTCTCCGAAAGTTTTTCAGCAATTTCTCGCATTTCAGTTGAAATCAGACACATCTTTGCTCCAGATATTGCTGCATTGCCGATAAAACTGATTTTTTCTAAGCTGACATCAGGAATTAATCCAACAAACTTTGCGCTTTCTGTATTCAGATATCTCCCGAATGCTCCCGCAATATACACGTGATCTAGATCTTGCTCCTTTAGCCTCTTCTCTTTCATGAGAATAGCAATGCCTGCTTGTATTGCTGCCTTTGCCAGTAAGAATTCTTGAATATCTCTTTCACTAATTGTTATATCCCTATTTGTTCCAGACTCATTCTTCCAAACGATAACAAACTTTAGCTGACCATTTTCATAGCGTAGTCGCTCTGTTTGGATATTTCTGTTAAAGTGTCCGCGTTTGTCAATTATTCCGCACTTAAACATCTCAGCAACAGCGTCAACAATTCCTGAGCCGCATATTCCTACAGGTTTCGCGCCATCTATGGTTTCGTATTCAACCTCATAATTCTCGGGATTGATTTTTAGCTTTTCAATGGCTCCCGTCACTGCCTTCATGCCATGTTCAATGTGCATTCCTTCAAAGGCTGGTCCTGCGGGGCATGAGCAGGAGACTATGCCCCTACAGTTTCCAATAAAAATTTCGCTATTGGTTCCAATATCTATTAGTAGGTTCATATCCTCTTTTTCATATATTCCAGATGAAAGTACATCCGCCACTGCATCAGCGCCGACAAATCCAGCAATAACTGGAAGAACATAAACGTTAGCAAGCGGATTCACATTGAGGTTTAAAGATTCAGCTTTAACGTTAACGGCTTGTTTAACAGCTGGGACATAGGGGGAAACTGCAAGGTACTTCGGATAAATTCCTAAGAAAATGTGATGCATGGCAGTATTGCCGACAACAGTAATCTCGTATATTTGGTTCTGATTCACATTGGCATCTCGACAAGCTTCTTCAATGAGAGAATTTATAGCTTCAATCACAGACTTTTGCAGTTTTCTCAAACCTTCCCTTTGCCGTGAAGCATAATTAATCCTTGAGATGATATCTTCGCCATATGCAATTTGTGGATTTTCTATTGATTTTATGGAAATAGTTTCACCGGAGGAAAGGTCCACAAGATAACCAACTATTTTTGAGGACCCTATATCGACTGCAAAACCATACATGTTGTTGGTTGTGTCCCCCTTTTCAAGAGCTATTATCTTCCTATTCTTCCAGACGACGACAGTGATGTCCCATCCTGCTTCTCTTAGGATAACGGGTAAATCTTTTAGCAGTTTATAGTCAATCTCTAAATCAGTCAATCCACTTTTCCTTAATGCAGAGCAAATTCTTTCAAAATCGGGGATTATATCCCTTAAGCTAGGCTTATTCAAAATCAAGTGAACCTTTCTGATGGCGGGATTAAGCTTGACTGGCCTTTCTATTCCTTCAGTTTGGACTCTTCTGGTTCCTAGCCTGCTTTGAAGAGGAATGAATACTGTTACATCTCCCTTCACATAGCTACAACACGCGAGTCTATATCCAAGTTTTAACATGTCATCAGGTATATGGTGACGTTCTGCATCAGAAACTGAACTTAGTCCTGATTGGTTCTCTACAATTACCAAGCATTTTCCACATTTTCCCTGTCCTCCACAGTCAGACCTTATTCTGACTCCAGCTTTTTTCGCGGCCTCAAGTATGGATGTTCCTACTTTCACCTCTACAATTTTCCCTTCGGGTTCAAAACGGACAAATACCTTGTCGTTAACACCTTTCCTCTTAATGGCATCAGTCATATCCTACTGTATATGAATTATGAGAATTTATATGCCTTATCCTTATAATACCAAAAGGGAAAATTTAAATAAAAAAGATGTTCACCCCCCTACTGGGGAATCAACATGTTTAAGTTTGATAGAGAACAGCTCGTCTTTGATATCGGTGGCGTAAAAATCGGTGGACAGCCTGGAGAAAATCCAACAGTTGTGATAGGCAGTATCTTCTACAAGGGGGATAAGGTAGTTCTTGATGAAAAGAGCGGAAAAATAAACCAAGAAGCTGCAGAGGAGCTTATAACTAAATTTGAGGAGATTTCTGATAAAACCGGACTTCCATGCATGTTAGATGTAGTATGCTCCAACGCGGTGAATGCCAGGAAATATTTAGAATTTGCTGCGGATGCAACTAAAATGCCGATTCTAATAGATTATGTAACTGATGAGGCAGCCATCAGTGGGATGGAGGCTGCAAGGGAACTTGACATATTGGATAGAGCCATAGTGAATTCATTTAACCCCGAAACTAAAGATGAAGTTTATCAGAAGGCGAGGGAGGTAGGAGTTCAGGCGGCGATAGCCCTAACGTATAGTTCTAAGGCAGTAATCTCCTACAAGGAAAGGATACGAATTCTAGATACATTAATCCCTAAAATCAGGTCAGCTGGAATAAACAAAATTTTAATTGACACAGTTGTGTTGGATGTCATTACATTGGGGTTGGCATGTAAAGCAATATACGAAGTGAAAAGTCGTTACGGATATCCATGTGGTTGTGGAGCACATAATGCAATTGCTTCTTGGAGACAACTACTTAGGAAGAAAAATAAAATGTTGACCATAGCGTGCTCTGCAGTTGCAAATGGTTTACCTATAGCTATTGGTGCAGACTTCATCCTGTTTGGCCCGATAAGCGATGCTGAATTCATTGTTCCCGCAATAGCAGTGATAAATGCAGCCTACGGACAAGTTCTTATGGAAGAGGGGAAACACCTAAAGTCGGGACATCCTAGATTCAAGATATCCCGTCTATAAGCAGTCATAAAACCATTTTCACTAGCCTCTTTATTGAGGGAAATCCCAGAGCATCTTAATGTACAATTTACCTAAAACCTTTTGAAATTTGAAATATGGTGAGTAACTATGATGAAGGACTTCTCCTTTCTACAGCTTCTACGAGATCATTAAGAAACTCGTTATAAAAAGAAGCTATATTTATGCTATATTTATATTAATATAATGATAAAGCTAGCAGCGCAAAATCCTATTAAAAGTTCTAGAGTATCGTTCACCTTAGTGGTTTCATCCATTAGACTATTATCCGACTTGGACTAGGTTTATTCGGTCTCTTCTCAGCACCAAGAGAACATTAACCTTATGTCATGAGAGTTCATAAATCATGTGGAGATTGAAATACAAAAAACAATTTAATGTTTCTGTCCCTCTTAGAGTAATTTGGTTATAATCCCATAGAATACTGAAATAGCTGATCTTTAGGTCCAAATATATAGGGAGGTAACTAAAAGGGCTATGTATATGGTGTAATGAAATAAAAGTGGTTGAAATAAAATATTTTTCATGGTTTATACCTTGGGCAATCCGAACATCAATATGCCTCCTATAAGCTCTATAACAGCTGCTACGAGTATTGTTGTTGCAAGCCCTAGCGATGCTATTGAAGGACCTGCTATAAATCCACCTATTATTCCAGCTAATGATGTGAACATCCATATTGCTGAAAGTGCAATTGATATCAACTCTGGTTTAACACTTTTAGATGCAACATAGCTTGTACCTGGAGCGCCTACTACACCAAAGAATGTCACTGCCCAAAATAGTACTACATATGCCCACATATTGCCTAGAGCAGGGTACATTATGAACGTTGTTATAGCTGATGCGAGTATGGCAAATATCAATGTTCTTCTACCACCCAATTTATCAACAATAGGTCCCCAGATGTACGTGCCTAAGCCCAGCATAAGGGATGCAACACCTAAGGCTAAGCTAGAGATCTCTGGAGGTGCTTCATAGATGTAGGTTAGAACTATTGGTAGAGATGGATACATAAGGTTCCATCCAACTAGATAGACAAGTATAGCCATGCCAGTCCAGTAAACACCCCTTGCCCTTAGAGCCTCAAGGATATCAGAACCCTTCATAGCTGGAAGCCGAACCCTGGGGACTTTAACAGGTAGTAGTACTATCGCTGCGACAAAAGCTACTGCAGCTGCAAGGAAATATAGAGCTTGGTAGCTTCCTCCAAGAGCTGTGAATACAGCTCCAGCAAACATCTGTGAAATTCCCATTCCAAGCATCATAGACCCGCCCATAATAGCTATAACAGTTCCACGCAGTCTTTCAGGAGCTATGAGAACTGCTATGGATAGAAATATTGACATCAATGCGAAGGGTATGCCAGCTAAAGTCCTATAGATGGCTAGCTCAACCCAGCTTGTAGCTACGCCTAGCAGCGCATTAAATACAGCTCCAAGTAGAACTCCGACCACAACTATCTCCTTTCTTCTACCAGTTTTATCAGCAAATATACCTATAGGGAGCATCACCAGTACTGCAAGAATTGATGGCAATGCCATGACTGTTGCCGTGGCTATAGCTTCAGGTGCACCAAGCTCCGTTGCTTGTATGGGTATCAATGGTGCGTAGATACCAAAGCCCACACCTGCTAGGAATGATGATAACACTAACAAGATTACTGATAGAATTCCAGCTAGTTGTGTTTGACCCGTTTGAGACATGTACCTCCCTGTTACAAGCTGTGAATTGACTAACATATAAAAGGGTTTTCCGTTTTCACTACATGGAAAGCTATGTTATTGATGATGTACGAACAAAGTTAATAATTATTGATATAAAATGTGTGATTTAAGTAAAATATAGATGCTTATGTACCGGTAGCACCTTTGTCTAGTATGCACCATACTTCAGTACTGCGTTTATGTATGCTCTAACGTTTTCAACAGGTGTTCCTGCGGATAATTCCGCATTACCTGGCGATATTATGAATCCTCCCTCAGGTTTTATCTGGTTTAGTAGGTTCTTGATGTATTCCTCGATCTTCTCTGGTGTTCCTCCTATAAGTAGGTTTGTTGGTACGCCTCCCATGACTGTTGTATGCCCTTTAAGCTTCTCCCAAACCTTCATGAAGTCTCTAGGTCTCTCGAACCACGCTATACCCCAGCCCTTAGGAAGCTCTAGAATAGTATCTAGATGGGGTGTATGGTCCCCCTCAAAGAATACGAAGCCCCTATAGCCTTTGGATACCAGTGTCTCTATAATCTTCTTGAGGTGTGGCCAGTAGAATTCATTATAGAGTTTTGGTGACAACATCTCATTAAGATGAAGAGGTATGAAGAACAGTGTTGCTGGTGGGCTTGGCGGTATTGCTGTAGCTACCTTAATTATGTGCTCTACCAGAGCTTCACATGCTGCCTTAAATAGGTCTGGATACCTCCTCATATCTAGCATAGCTCCTGTTGGCATTCTAAGGAAGTCTCCAATAACATCTGCAGGCGTATATGCATTAGTCATTGGTAAGGCAGCGCAGCCCCTCTTCATAATTTCTGCAAAGAGAGACATCTGGAATGATGTTATTCTCTGCATAGCCATTCCAAGCCTTATTAATGCAGCATTCCATTGAGGAGAGCCTGGTTTTCCAAGACCTGGGCAAGCTCTTGGCAATATGGTGCTATGTATAAACTCTACTGGATTCTCGATGAGATACTTGTACTCCTCAGGTTTCATAAAGTTTCCTCCGGGGAATTGCGGATGCTGATCTTTCCTAAGCTCTCTACCAGGCCACTTGCTCCATTTGTCCTTTAATATGTCGTGGTAAAAGCCCGTCATGAACCTTATAGTGTTTGAGAAGTCGGGGTAGTCAGCGAAGGCTAGTGCAAATATGAATCCTTCTAGCATCATTGGAGCAAAAACTATTGCGAAGTCACTTGGAAAATCATGTAGCATCTTTAGAGCAGAGACTTTTGCTTTATTTAGATCGTATGAAAGCTCATACCATGATACTCCGGTATACTTGCACTGGAAATCGCCCATGATACCGTTAACAGGTACTCTATCTGGTGTTTTTAGTTCTAATACTCTTAGTAATCTTTCCAATTTCTCCTTGGCTACTACATCTGGTTCCTTCTCATGTCTTTCTATCCATTCATCTATAGGTTGCTTACTCATGTTATCACCTCTTTTTCTCCTCCATCCATTTCAGCATTATTCTTATCCCTTGTGATGCATCGTTCGTCCACGCGTCTGCCCCTACATATTCGCATGCATGCTGATCCACTCTTCCACCACCAATGATAATCTTTACCTTGTCCCTTAATCCTGCTTCCTTTATTGCATCTACGGTTTTCTTCATTGAATCTATTGCTAGTGTTAGTAGTCCCGACATCCCAACTATATCTGGGTTATGTTGTTTAATCGCTTCCACGAATTTTTGTGGTGGTACATCTACACCAAGATCTATAACCTCAAAACCTGCTGCTTCTGCCATCGTTACAACAATGTTCTTACCAATATCGTGTATGTCACCTTCAACAGTACCAATAACAAATTTTCCAACAATCTTCCTAGATACTCCAAGCTCCTTAAGCTTAGGTCTAACAAGCTCTGATATACCCTTCATAATCTCACCAGCCATAACAAGGTCAGCAACGAAGTACTCGCCTCTCTCATATTTTTCACCGATAACTTCAGCAGCTCTTCTAAGGTCATCAAGGATCTTAAGAGGGTCTTCGCCAGCCTCGAGCCTTCTTTTGGCGATTTCGAGGGCTTTAGACTCATCTAGCTCAACAATAGCTCTAACCATCTCCTCAGATGAAGACATGTAGTCACCTCGATGTTACGTCTAAAAAAGAGATGAATATATATGCTTTACTATCGTAATGAATATCCCAAAACATGACCCCATATAATTTTGCTCCCTAGTATAGCAAGGCTGATCGGGGACTTATATCTAAAAATCTTCCCTAAAACATTCCTTATTAGAAACCTATGAAAACCCCTATGTGACTGGGGATATTCATTACGATAGTAAAGCATATATAGCTCATGGCTATTAGCTATCGTCCGGGCTATGCACATGGAGGCCCTCTATAGCGAAAAACTTGAGAGGTTAGAAAGAACTTTAAAGGGCAAGAAACCTGACAGAGTTCCATTCATGCCCGCCTTTCATTACTTCCCTGCAAGATACGCTGGTATCACTTACCATGAATATTCCTTTAATTATGAGAGGTTTGTTGAAGCTGTTACTAAAGTTTATAAAGACTTCGATTTCGATGTTGCCGGTTTCGTAGCACCTGGTTGTGGAATTCCGGGCCCACTAACTATGCCAGTGATATTTGTCAGAGATTTCCCAGAGCTTCTCACCATGATCCCAGCTTTTGCAGGTCCTATGCACGATATTCTTGGCGATAAGTATACTAAGTGGCCTGGTAGAGAGCTTCGTGTAAATACTCCTGCCCAGATCGCCTATGTTGATGCACCATATATGAGTGTTGAGGAGTATAGAGATCTTGCGGAAGACCCAGTAGGATTTCTAACTGAGAAGATTATACCTAGAGTTTATAGAAATCTTGAGAAACCTGCATCTCCAAAATACTATGCAACACTCATAAAGCTGGGTATGGAGGCACAAAAATTTGCATTATTTCAGCTAAGGCTATTTAATGAACTCAAATCATTAGGCTATCCCATATTACCATTCTCTTTTTCAACAGTGCCACTTGACTTCATAGCAGATAATCTGAGATGTCCACATAGCTACACATTGCTAGATATTCGTAGAAAACCATATGAGGTAAAGAGAGCTTGTGAATCACTTTTGCCACTGCTCATAGATCTTGGCCTTAAGGCCATTCCTCCAGTTGAAGTCAGGAAAAGCATCTTTGGTACAGAGTTATGCGCAATATTTATACCTCTTCATCTTAATGAGATGTTGTCACCAAAACTCTATAATGAATTCTACTGGCCACACCTCAAGAAAATGGTTGAGGAATTTTATAAAGCTGGATGTATCTCATGGATATTCTTTGAGGGAGATCATACGCCACATCTAGAAACGATCTTAGAGGTACCAAAGGGTAGCATAATTGCCCATTTTGAAAGAACTGATTTGAGGAAAGCTAGAGAGATTCTGGGAGATCATGTGATCCTCATGGGGGGTATATCGCCTGCACACTTCATACACGGAACACCCCGAAAGGTCTATGATGAGGTGTGTAAGCTCTTAAACGATGTGAAAGAGCCTGGTGGATTCATATTCGCTGGAAGCAGTGTAGCAGGTATACCTGATGAGACAAGACCTGAAAATCTCAGAGCAGCTATAGATGCTGTAAAGAAGTGTGGAAAATATTGATCATGGTGAAGTTCATATGTGTGGGATAAAATCTTCAGAAGAACTATTAAAAGAGAGAATGGATAGGCTAGTGAAGGCCTATCTGAATAAGACACCTGATAGAGTTCCCTTTGTTGCTCCATTCCCTTCAATTCAATGGGCAGCTAAATATACCGGTGTGACAACATATGATATCTGCTTTAACTATGATATCCAGGTAAAAGTGCAGCGGAAGCTCTTAGCAGATTTCAATATTGATGGAATAGATTCTCCCCCTGCTATATTTCCAGGCCTAGATAATGCTCTAGCAGTTATAGCGTTTATTGATTATCCTGAAATCGCTAATAGCCTCTTCCTCATCACTGGTCCTATCCACGATATTCTCAGGGATAAATACACTCGTTGGCCTGGAAGAGAACTAAGTGTTATGGGAGAGCCTCAGTTTATTGGAGGAGAGTTTATGAGGCCAGATGAGTATAAACAGCTAATAGAGAAGCCCATCGATTTTCTGAACGAGGTTATAATTCCAAGAGTGTTTGAATCCCTATCTAACCCCAGGTCTCCTAGAGCTATCGCAGCATTAATAAAGGCTGGAAGGGAAGTGCAGAAATATCAATCAGTATCACTCACTCTAAGTTCTGAGTATGTGAAGTATGGTTGGCCAACGATATCTATAAGCATATTTGGGATTAGGCCGCTAGACTATATCAGTGATCATCTAAGGCATCCAACAAATGTTATGAAGGATCTTTATAGAAGACCTGATGAAGTAAAGCAGGCTACAGAAGTTATTACAGAGCTCGCAATAAAGCATCTTAGACTCTCTCTACCACCCCTTATTGAACTAGCCAAAAAGATGAATATACCGTTCGTCACCGTGGGCCTTCCACTACATCTCAATTCCATGTTATCGCCGAAAATGTATAACGAGTTCTATTGGCCAAGTCTTAAGAGGGTTATACTGGAGATCATCAATCTAGGAGCTATGCCATGGATATTCTTTGAGGGGGACCATACACCACATCTAGAGACTCTTCTAGAGCTTCCTAAGGGCAAAGTATTCGGGCTTTTTGAAAAAACTGACCTCAGGACTGTTAGAAGGGTAATCGGCGATCATATGGTTATCTCTGGTGGTATCTCACCTACATTGCTTGCCTATGGCACTAGAGAAAAGGTCTATGATGAGGTGTGTAAGCTCTTAAACGATGTAAAAGAGCCCGGCGGTTTTATATTTTCAGGTACAGGTGTAGCTCTACCAATAGATGCCAAGTTTGAGAACATTATTGCTGCAGCAGAAGCTGTTAAAAAGTGCGGTGTCTATTCATGAGCCTCCATATAAGCACCCTCAAGAGAGATATACAAGTCCATTAACAGCCTTAGTTTTTGATGAGTTTAGCAGGCTTCATCGAAGATATACCGGCTTCATATGCTACGCTGACTCCACAGTTTGCTGCTATGCTAGGAGCACCTGATTGGGTTCTCTAAGTTAATGTAATTTAAAACCTCTTCTCTTACCACTTACACGCGAGCCTGGTTGGAATGAAGTTAAAAGGCTTCTAGAGCTGCATGATATAGGACTTCTTAACATTAGTGAGCTAATCTATGCCATGTATAGATTGGGGTATAATCTGGAAAACTTATTGAAATTTGCTATACTGGTCTCGAATAGGCTGAAGGTCATTAAGGATGCACACTATATTATTTGGATGGGCAGGTTGAAAATGAGTGCACATGATTTTAAGTACAACATACCATGGAGAGATATCTCATCAGCTGCAGCTACTCTCTCCATGAATATATCCGTAATAGCATTAAATGTTTAAAGCTAGGTTTCTATCAGACATCTCCAATAGGTTAAACCTTTAAATATAGGTTAAGGTTAGATGTACATGGTGTATCTGAATGAACTGCCTGTCAGTGGAGACCAAGGTGGGTAAGAAAAGAGTTATCGTCATTCCGAAGAAGATCGCTGATGCCATTAAGCTTAATGAGGGGCAGAAAGTCAGAATAATAGCTGATGTTGATAACGACAGTATAATCATAAGGCCTATAAGGGATGCCATATGGCTAGCTCTTCACGGCAGGAAAATAGGGAAGATAATGCCTAAGGAGATCGAGGAGGAGAGCCTTCGTGAACAGGAAAAGATCTCCAAACATTAAGATATTATTGGATACATCGTTCCTCCTGCCAATATTGGGTTTTGAAACATCCCATGAAGTAATGGATGCATTCAAAAAGCTATATGCCCATACATTATACTACAATGACATTAGCATACTGGAGGCATTGTGGAAGATAGTAAAGGTCATAAAAGGTGAAAGAAGTGAGATTAAGCGAATACTGGAGGGGGTCATCGCGATAAGGAATACTATGGAATATGCGCCCATAAGCGAGAAAGCCATCGAGAACTCTATTAACATGTATAAGCTAGGCCATAGGGACATGATAGATAACCTACTATACTCAATAGCGCTATCAGAAGGATTAAGACTACTAACAGTGGATAATGAGTTAATAAACTTCATCGAGAAACATAGATTCCCTAGGCGGTACATACTGACACCTAAGGAACTTACTCAAATAAATTAGGTATTAGTAAAGAAGATAGGCAATTTGATTTAGAGCACTCAGTACTAAATGGTCTTAGTCTCTGACCTCGATTACCTTAACTATCTTCACCTTACTGGCTCTTGCGATGAATACTTTCACATTGTATAGCAGAGTTTTTATATAATCATGCCGAAGTCTTTGGTTGGGAGGCAGCATTAGTAAGGAACAATTTGTTGCGCAATAGTCCAGTAACTATCGTAGGCGTGGATGAGGATTTAACTATTAGAGCTGCTAAGCT
>Ga0180301_10004021_pt1 | contig 11393 bp, 13 predicted proteins | sample GuaBasSediGuay16_FD_121797 | JGI IMG/M metagenome (GOLD analysis project Ga0180301, IMG submission 121797) | Subseafloor sediment microbial communities from Guaymas Basin, Gulf of California, Mexico - Guay16, Core 4569-2, 12-15 cm | ecosystem: Environmental > Aquatic > Marine > Hydrothermal... | reverse complement strand
TTTTGGCTATAAAACTTGATAATCCAAAGTTTTTTAAGACTATATTTTTAAACTATGTTTTGGTGGTTTAATGACGGAAAAACTATGGTATAAAGTTTGGCCTGAAGGTGTTCCTAAAACTGTAGAGATTCCAGAAATTCCTCTTCATGAGGTTTTAAGACAGGCTGCTAAAAAGTTTCCTAATAAAAGTTTTATTATATATGAAGATAAAAAATGCCATATCGAGAGTTTGATGAGGATTCTGATAAACTTGCTAATGCCTTGAGCAATATGGGTTTAGGTAAAAATGATAAAGCAGCTATTGTTATGTTTAACTCTCCAGAATGGATTAAATGTTTTTTTGGAGTATTAAAGACTGGTGCAAGTGTTGTAGCCTTAGATGCATTAAGTATGAGTGAAGATCTTCTCTACCAGCTAGAAGATTGTCAGCCTAAAGTAATAATCACAGACAAGGAAGTTTATGAGAGAGAAAGAAAAACTCTGGAAAAAATTGATGTAAACAAGATCGTTGTTAACCCTGTTGAAAATCCTTTGCCGAAGACCTATCAGCTTCAGACACTGTTAAAAGAATATTCAGCCACTCCCCCGAATGTTAAGATAAACCCAAAGGAGGATGTTGCTTTAATCCTTTACTATGCTGGTATAGTTGGTAGAACAGAACAAGTTTTACATACACACCATAGTTTACTTGCTATGACTATTCAACCAGCAGTCTTCCTTCAGATTAAAGAAGATGATATAGGAATAATTGTTCTACCTTTGGGACATATATTTGGAATTGGACTTTTCCTTATTGCAGCCTATACTGGTGGAACCATGGTTTTAGTAAAACGTTTTGATGCTGAAGAAGTTTTAAAGGCAATAAAACGGTATGGAATAACAAACTGTATAGGAGCTCTACCAATGTTTATAAGACTTGCTGAAAGCCCAAACTTTACAAAAGACACACTTAAAAGTGTTAGATGGTGTGTTTCTGGAGGTGCACCATTACCAAAAGAAATTCATAATAAGTATGAGAGTCTTGGAATTCCAATGCTTCAAGTTTATGGTATGACTGAATGCCCATGGGTAACAAGTGTACCGTTAAACCATAGAGTTTATGGTTCAATTGGAATTCCAGTGTGTAACGTGGATGTTAAAATTGTTGATGTTGAAACAGGAAAAAGAGAGCTGGGTGTAGGTGAAACTGGTGAACTAATAATTAAAAGTCCTTCCACAATGAAAGGATACATTTCTCCGGAAGATACAAAACAAGCAATTAGAGATGGATGGGTTTACTCTGGCGACCTTGCTAAAATGGATGAGAACGGGATGCTGTACTTTATGGGTGTCAAAAAGAGAATGATTAAATATAAAGGTTATCCAGTCTTCCCAAGAGACCTTGAATATTTCCTGTCTCAACATCCAGCAGTCAAGGAGTGTAAAGTTGTTGGTGTTCCAAAACCTGATGTTGGTGAAATACCTAAAGCATACGTGGTTTTAAAGGAAGAGTATAGGGAAAAGGTTAGTGTTGAAGAGCTTATGAGTTTTGTAAACAAAAAGGTAGCTCCAGTTAAAGCGATAAGAGAACTTGAATTTGTGGAGAAAATACCTGAACAGTAAAAAGAATTTTTAACCTTTTTGGTGTCTCCTATGTTAAGCAGAGAAGAAGCATTAATGTTGCTTAAGCAAAATGTTAAAAGAAGAAATATTTTTTACCATATGTTAGCTGTTGAAGCTATTATGCGAAGTTTAGCAAACTACTTTAAGGAAGATGAGGAGCTTTGGGGGTTAACTGGTTTACTTCACGATATAGACTTTGAAAAAACAGAAAATAATCCTCAGCTTCACGGATTAGAAGCTGAAGAAATCTTGGGAGACCTCGTACCAGGAGAGATCATTGAAGCTATAAAAGCTCATAATTTTACCTACACAAATTTTCAGCCAAAAACAAGGATGGAAAAAGCCTTAATAGCATCTGATGCTGTTTCAGGCTTAATTGTTGCATGTGCTCTTGTTATGCCAAACAAAAAACTTGAAGAGGTAAAGGTTAGTACTATAGAAAAAAAGTTTAAACAAAAAGATTTTGCAAGAAACATAGACAGAAACAGGATATTAGTATGTGAAGAGATAGGTCTTTCAAAAGAAAAATTTTTTGAGATAGCTTTAGAGGGGTTAAAAAGAATAGCAGCTTCCCTTGGGCTTTAAAAGCTTTAACAATGTTTTATATAGCAGTTTTTAGCTAGTTTTTCTTGGATTCCCCAAACCTTAGTAAAATTAGTAATTGCCTAAATTAAGTATAATCAGTTAAGCCTTAAGCGAGGTTAAAAATCATGAGTGTTTGGAAAAAGATTAAGCTTCAAGAAAAACCACCAAAACCCACAGAAAAACTTTGGAATTATGAAATGGAAACAATGCCCAGGGATGAAATCAGAGAAATTCAAACTGAACTTATAAAGCTACAGGTTGAAAATGCCTATAACAACACAAAATTCTTTAGAAGAAGAATGGATGAGGCTGGAGTAAAACCTTCAGATATTAAAGACCTTGAAGATTTCTCAAAGAAAATTCCAACCTTTAACAAGGATGAGCATCTTAGGCCCTACCAAACACCTGAAGATCCTTGGGGTGGGGTTCTTGCAGCGGAGCCATGGCATATAACGGCAAGCACCGGAACCACCGGAATTCCAACCTTTATAGGTGTAACAAGAGAGGATTGGAAGCATACCTTAGACCAGTTTGCAAGAATGGCTTGGCAGCTTGGAATAAGGGAAGGAGATCGTGCTGCTCTACTTTTCTATTGGTTTAACGCTTGGACTTGGCTTTGTGATTATGCTTGTAGAGAGCTTATTGGTGCTGCAACCTTCAAAAGAGATGGTTATGTCTTTATGATAGAGGAAGTTTACCCTATGCTTAAACTAATAAAACCAACAACAGTTTGGTCTGGTTATAGCGGAATCCTAAAAATGACCCAGATAATGAGAAGTAAAGGAGAAAAGTTTAAGGATATTTCTCCAAAATTAAAGTCTGTAAGTCCTCCTGGCGATATCCTAACTGAGGCGGGTAAAGAGGTTTTTGAAAAATACTGGGGAGCCATATGTATTGATAATGGTGGAACAAATGATGTTCTGCTTGCAACCTATGCTTGTCAGGATCAGTCATGGGGTCAACATATAGCAGAAGACTTCTTCTATGTTGAAGTTATAGATCCAATAACCAAAGAGCCCGTGAAGGAGAAAGAGGGTATAGGGTGTTGGGTTGTAACTCCGTTAAGGTTTAAGGCTATGCCCTATTTACGCTATATGCTTGATGACTATGTCCAGTATACCTTTGAAAAATGTCCTTGTGGTTCAACTCATATAAGGCTTAGGTTTCTTGGAAGGATGGGTTTCACTCTAAATGTTAACGGTAAACTTGTTTTTACTAGAAGTGTAGAAAATGTTCTTTGGCGTCATCCAGAACTAGAACTACAAAATTATCGTATGGTAAAACAAGTAAAACAACCTCAGGATATAGCTGTAATAGAGGTAACCTATGATGAAAAAATTGCAAAAAACTTGGCAACCTTAAAAGATGAGGTTGAAGAAGAACTTGAAAAAGCTTTAGATGTTCCTGTTAAACTTAGGTTTATCTTACCAGATGAAATGAAAGCTATAGCTCATAAATTTAGAAAAATAGAAACAGTTGAATCAGTAGAGAAATACGTTAAAGAAAAGAAACTTTAAAAACCTTTTTATTAAATTAAGCCGTTTCAGGTGAAATATTTTGGTTATTTTAATAACTGGAGGGACTGGTTTTATTGGTTCTTATCTTGCAAGAAAACTTGTAAATGAAACAAGAGAAGATGTTATTCTTTATGATCTTTTACCGAACCTTACCCGAATAAACGATATTAAGGATAAGATTACCCTGATTCAAGGAGACATCTTAGACTTTGAAAAACTTAAAGAGACTGTTAAAACCCATAAGGTTGACCGTATAGTCCACTTAGCCTTCTATCTTCCCCCTGCTTCAGAACAAGAACCTATAAAAGGGATAAAAATTAATTGTGAAGGAACAGCTAATGTTTTTGAGATTGGAAAAATCTTCAACCTAGATAAAATCGTCTATGCCAGTTCTATTGCTGTTAACGGTCCTCCTAGTTATTATCGAGGAAAAGTTTTAGATGAAGATGATGAACGTAAACCAAAAACTCTGTATGGTACCGCTAAAGTATTAAACGAGGATTTAGCCACATATTACAATGAAAAATTTGGGCTTGAATTTATTGGGTTAAGGTTTGGTGTTGTTTATGGGTATGGTAGGGCTAGAGGTGGGGGTTTAACAGCTGCAGCAATTGTTGATGTTGTAGAGAATCCTGTTTTAGGAAAACCTGTAAAAGTTCCTTTAGGCGACTGGGAGTTAAACGTTGTATACGTTAAGGATGTTGCTAATGCTCTTTTCTTGGCTTTACAAGCAAAAAAATTAGAGCATAAGATTTTCTATATTTGTGGTGAAGTTACAACTCCACGTAAAATAGCTGAACAGGTTAAAAAAATTATTCCTGAGGCCTCTATCCAAGTAGAACCTGGAAACCTAGACTTATACCACACCCTTTTTAACATAAGTCGTGCAAAAAAGGAGTTAGGTTGGGCCCCCATCTACAATATAGAAAAAGGAGTTACAGATTATATAACAACCTTTAAAAGACAAATGTTCAAATAATTTTCTTTTTTCTTTCTATTTTTTATTACACTGTATAGTGTTTAAGGAAAGTTATATATAGGTGGCTCTTATAACCTAATGAAAGGGATGGTGTAAAGAAAATTTTTGGAGGTTTTTAAAAGGTGAGCGAAGTAAAAACTGGTAGAAGAACTGCGTTAAAATATATTGCTACTGGTGTTATTTGTGGTGCAGTTGCTGGTGTAGGAGGTTATCTTGCAGCTCCTAAAAAGGTGGAAGTTGTAGAAAAACCTGTAGAAAAAGTAGTGTACAAGCCGCCGCCAAAAAGACCTATACCTAAAGAGCCAATAAAAATAGGAGTTATGGCTTGGGCAACAGGCCCATACGGCTTTTTCCTAGGTCAAGGTATTCCCTCAGCAGAAATTTTAGCTGAAGAAATTAATGCAGCTGGAGGAATTTTAGGTAGGAAAGTTGAAATTATCTCTATAGACCATCCTTCAGTTGATGTTTGTGTTAGAGAATATAAACGTCTTGTTACAGAGGAGAAGGTTGACTTAATATTTGAGACTGGTGGTAGTGGTTTTGGTTTAGCTATAGCACCCCTCGCTGAGGAAATGAAAACCTTAACTTTTCATGGAGACGTCTGGACTGTTGAGCTTTTCCTGAAAAAGGTTCCAAAACCAAAATACAATTTTAGAATAGCACAACCCGACTCTCAGTCTGCAATAGCAATAGTCTTATCTATAAAAAAGTATTATCCTGATGTTTCTACAGTAGCTATTATAAGTCCAGACTATGCTTGGGGAAGAGATCAGTCAGCGATGCAGCAAGAGGCATTAGATGCTTTGATACCCGGTACTAAGGTTGTTTTAGACTTATATCCTGCTGTTGGTGAGAAAGATTATACATCTTATATTACAAAGATAAACGATATAAAACCTGATGTAACTATTGTTAACCTTTTTGCTGGAGACTTTATAGTCTTCAACAAACAAGCTCTAGGTATGGGGTTCTATAAAAATACTAAACCAGCAATCACTGCTCTCAATTCAGATGTACCTATGCTAACCAAGGAGGAGGTACCTGAAGGTGTTCTAGCTCACTGTGCCCATTACTGGTTCTTATGGCCGCCACATGAAAGATACCCAATAAATGGTGAACATGTAAAGAAGTTTATAGCTAAAACTGGTAAATACTTAACCTACAACCCACAAAACGCATATGTAACTATAATGGGTTATAAAATCGCAGTTGAAAGAGCCTACGAGAAGCTTGGTGAATACCCAACAACCGAGCAAATAATTGAGGAGCTTGAAGGAATGGGTTTCAATGCGCTTGCAGGTCATGGATTCTTTAGACCCGAAGACCATCAATGGACAAGTAGACAATTCATGGGATTAACTAAACATGTACCTGAATATGATTGCCCAATTATAGAACCAATAACGGTGATAGATCCAGCAGAGTCTCTACCTCCACCAGGTATGAGTGCAAAAGACTGGATAATGACATGGAAGAAGTAAAGAGCTGGAGGTCAAGAATGCTTGCATATATCCTAAATGGAATTTTTTTTGCTTCTATTCTTTTTTTAATTTCAGCAGGATTAGCTCTTACATTTGGTGCTATGCGTATACTTAACATAGCTCACGGAAGCTTTTTTGCTCTAGGAGCTTATCTTGGTGGCACATTCGTCATTCTTGTTGCTGATACGGGAGTACCAGTCTACATGTATCTTGCTCTACTTATTCCAGCAGTAATAGTAGGAATAATAGGTTTGGGTCTTGAGGTTTCCTTATTTAGACCAATATATGAGAGGGAGCATGTTTACCAACTTTTACTTACGTTTGGTTTGGTTTTAATTTTTGAGGATATTTTTAGGCTTATATGGGGAACAACATCATATACAGCACCTCAACCTTACGCTTACCTAGGAACCATAAAAATACTGGGGTTTGAATACCCAATATACGCGTTTTTGGTTATAGGAACAGGTCTACTCGCACTTATATTTTTAACCTACTTACTAGGGAAAACAAAAACTGGTAAGATAATTAGAGTTGTTACTGAAAATAGGTTTATGGCCGCATCACTTGGAGTAAATACAAAAAAAGTTTTTAGTTTAGTTTTCTTAATAGGGGCAGTTTTAGCTGGATTGGGTGGGAGTATAACAATACCTATGCTTGTTGCCTTACCAGGTTTGGCTGTCGAAATGGTAATTTTAGCTTTTGCTGTTATAATAGTTAGTGGACTTAAAAGTATACCTGGAGTTTTTCTAACCTCACTAATAATGGGAATCTTAAGGTCTTTTGGTGTTGTTTTCTTCCCAGAGCTTGTGCTTTTCATAATTTATTTGGTAGTTATTATTGTATTCATATTTAGACCAAGGGGTTTGTTTGGATGAAGAATATTATTAGAATAGAAAAACTAAGGATAACCGAAAAAAGTAAAGTTGTCACCGTAGTCTTTGTTTTAATCCTAATCTTTGCACCTTACCTTTTTCCGGGACATAATACCTATCTTTTAGCACTTTCACTTGTTATGGCTATTTTTGCAATGAGTTTTAATCTTCTCTTTAGATACTTAGGACTCCTATCCTTTGGTCAAGCAGCATACTTTGGCACTGCAGCATACGTGGTGGTGTTACTTTATCACCATTTAGGCATAGATTCGATGCCAATTCTGTTTTTAACAGCAGTAGCTGTTGCTACTGCTTTAGCAGCAAGTTTTGGTTATATTTGTGTTAAATATACAGAGTTTTATTTTGCTATACTTACACTGGCCATAGGAGAACTTCTATACTTTCTGGCTATAAAATTAAAATGGTTAACAAACGGTACTGATGGCTTAGGCATAACTTATCTACCACTACTCTGGACGAATACTCTGAATACTGTTGTCTACTATTACCTTGTACTCATAGTTTTTCTAATTTCTGTCTTATTTCTCTGGCGGCTTACACATTCTCCCTTTGGACTCATAATTCAAACTATAAGAGATAATCCAACCAGGATAGAGAGCATTGGTGTTAAAATTAGGAGATATCAATGGATAACGTTTATAATTGCAGGAGTTTATGCTGGGGTAGCAGGTGCACTGGTTGTGCCACTTTATGGTCACATAGTTCCTGATATTCTAAGATGGCATGTTTCTGGAGAAGCTATATTCATGTGTTTACTTGGAGGGTATACCTCTTTCTTAGGACCAATTATTGGTGCATTAATATATACATTCATAAAGGATCACCTCATTGCAGAGTTAATATACTGGCAACTTGTATTAGGCATTATAATAGTGTTTTTTGCTTTAATGTTTAGAGAAGGAATAGTGGGTCTGGTAAGAAGAGGGGTGAGAGGTGTACCTTAATGGTTCTCCTATCCCTAGAAAAAGTAAAAAAGTCTTTTGGTGAGATTCATGCTATTGACGATGTAAATCTTGAAATAGACAAAGGATTAATTTCAATAATAGGTCCAAATGGTGCTGGAAAAACAACTCTAGTAAACGTTATTAGTGGAACTCTCTTTCCTGATGAAGGAAAAATAATGTTTGAGAGAAGGGAGATAACAAAAAAACCTATGACGGAAAGAGTTAAGATGGGGATAGCTAGGTCCTATCAACTTGTACAACTTTTCGGTAATCTTACTGTTTATGATAATATAAGAGCATGCTGTATTTTAAGAAAAAATTTAGGTATGAAGCTTCTGTCTTCAGTAAAAAAGTTTAAGTCTGTTAGTGAGGAATGTGAAGAGATTTGTGAACGTTTTCTTCTTTCTGATAAAAAGGATATGTTAGCCAGAGATCTTCCACATGGTGATAAAAAGCTTTTAGATGTTGCTATTGCGTATGCTTTAAGACCAAAAATTCTTCTACTTGATGAACCTACAAGCGGCTTAAGTGTCTATGAAAGGAATAGAGTTATGGATATAATTACATCAACAGTAAAAAAGGACGGAATTACTACGGTAATAGTTGAGCATGATATGGATATAGTTTTTAACTATTCTGATAGGATAATTGTTATGCATGAAGGAAAAATAATTGCAGACGGGAAACCAGAGGAAGTTGAAAAGTTAAGTCTTGTTAAAAGTCTGGTGATGGGTGGATGACCAATATACTAACCGTAGACAAAATCCATGTTTACATTGAAAAATCTCATATTTTGCAGGGTGTTTCTCTTAATGTTAGTGAAGGAGAAGTTGTAGGTTTAATTGGTCGTAATGGGGCTGGAAAAACAACAACCCTAAAAAGCATAATGGGTTTAATGAAGGTTGCTGAAGGAAAAATAGTCTTTAAAAACAGTGAAATAACAAACAAGCCTTCTCATATAGTTGCAAGAATGGGAATAGGTTATGCTCCGGAAGATAGACAAATTTTTTCAGAGTTAACGGTTGAAGAGAATATTAAACTACCCTTATGGGTTACTGGTCGAAATATAAAGGAGAATGAGGTGTTAGAAGATATATATGCTGTTTTCCCAGAGCTTAAAAAGTATAAGACTAGGAAGGGTACTCTTATTAGCGGCGGCGAACAAAAAATGTTATCTATAGCACGTGCACTTGCAACCCATCCATCAATCCTAATTTTAGATGAACCTTTTGAAGGTTTAGCTCCTATTGTTGCATTAAGACTTTTGGAAAACATTAAGAAGATAAGGGAGAGATTTGATATTCCAATTTTAGTAACAGACTCAAAAGCTTACTATATATCAAAAATCGCGGATAAGGTCTATGTAATTGAAAGAGGTTCAATAATTTTTGAGGGAAAACCGGAAGAAATAGAAAAGAGAGAGGATATAAAAAGAGTTTTGCATGGTCTTCAATAGGGATAGGTTAGGCTTTAAGCCTAATTTTTGAGGTTAAGGGAAATATTATGTGTAGCTATGTTTACTGTTATTTTTTGTTATCCCTAAGAATCTTTGTTAAAGCTTTGCTTACATTCTTCTCTACATCATAGTTCATCTTTTTTAGATCCTTGTCAATCAGCGAGTTAACCCAGACAAATCTTCTTATTTTTTCTTTAACTTTACTCATCCAATAGATAAGGGGACCAATCCAGCCACGAATTTTCTCTCTGCTAACCATTTGGAGAACATCTGTAGATGATTTGGATTTAGCAGCATTTAAAATATAGGCTTGACATACCTTGCAGCTTGGACAGTTTTTATGGAAGAAACCGCTTAAACACTCATAGTCTAAAATTATAAATCCATCTTCATTAGTAAGCATTCCAGCTTTAATTATGGCATCCATAGCTGAGAAAAAGTTCGGTGGATACGCAGGAACAATTTCTGGTTTTGTTGGAGATGTTTGAACCATTAATGTTAAGTCTGCTTTTTTAACTTCCTTTAAAGGTTCATTTTGTTTTTGGTAGGTTTTAACTCCATTCTCATAGGCTTCAACGGGATGACCTACAAAAATGTCCGTTATAACTCCATTCGAATTAAGTAAAACATTAACAATCATGTCCAAACCAATCATTTCTACAACTTCATCCATCTCCTTTCTTGTCGGATGATTAACCTCACCATATCTTGGGTTTTCAGCCAAACTCATCTTATGGTTTAAACATGACGAGTAATAGTCTGCAACACCAGGCAGTATTATTTTCCCTCCACCACTATATCCTGAGATAGGGTTTAAACCTATTCCACCAACACCAATCTTTATGTTAGCTTTAGCCACAGTTCTATTTACCCATATAGGGTTACCAAAACTGAAAAACCAACAAAGTCAAATTTAACATTTTTATCAAATCTTGTATGCTCAAAAACCTTAAATCTACTGTAAACCTTTCTACTCAGCTTTTTTTGGATCATATTTTCTTCTGTTAGGGATGCATGAACACCATGAGCCATAACTATTAAAATATCATCTTTTTCCACACCACACATTAAGATTTCATCTAAAATTGAGGGTAAAATTTGGTAGACTGGTGTCATCCTATGCCAAGTATCAACAATTACCACTACCTTTTTCCTTTTTTGGCAAGGTCTTGAATAGAATCAGACTTAATCGGGTTTCTTAGTCTTTCCTTAACAACTTTTTCTACATTTTTTAATGGTTTAACTTCCTTTGGTTTATAAACCGCCTGTAAACATTCCAAGGGAATTTTTAAATCCAAAATTTTCCCAAAAACTTCTACCTTCATAGTCAACTCTTTAACATTAAGGGGTATATAACATTAGTTTTGTTTTAGAGTTCTGTATCTTTAAAGAAAGGTCTAACTGAATCTTACATAAACTAAAATAGCCAAAAACCAACATATAAAAACTAGAACAGATGGGAAAGGTAGAAAAGGGCCGGTAGTTCAGCTTGGAATGAACGACGCCTTCGCAAGGCGGAGGTCCCGGGTTCAAGTCCCGGCCGGTCCACCAGCCACTAAATCTAAAAGTTTTAATGTTAAAAGTCATTAGGTTATTTGAGTTGAAGATTTTAATTGCTGGAATTGGAGATTTATTAAGGAAAGATGACGGTTTTGGTCCAAGAGTCATCAAAAAGTTAGAAGAGTTAAAACTACCGGATAATGTTACAGTAAGAGATTATGGTACAAGCTGCCTTGACCTGATATTTGACTTAAAAGATTTTGATAAAGTTATATTTGTTGATGCAGTAGATTTTGATGGAAAAGCTGGGGAAATAAAAATAGTCGAACCTAAAGCAAGAAAAATGAGTGAAGAGGAAGTTATAAAATCAATAAATATGAGTTTACATGAGATAGAACTGCAAAAAATAATTGATTTGGCATACTCATTAAAT
>Ga0180301_10004020_pt1 | contig 11393 bp, 9 predicted proteins | sample GuaBasSediGuay16_FD_121797 | JGI IMG/M metagenome (GOLD analysis project Ga0180301, IMG submission 121797) | Subseafloor sediment microbial communities from Guaymas Basin, Gulf of California, Mexico - Guay16, Core 4569-2, 12-15 cm | ecosystem: Environmental > Aquatic > Marine > Hydrothermal... | reverse complement strand
TTACAGCACTCGAAAGAGGTTGGCGGAGCTTTATCCCCGACTTGCTGCGAGCTGATCTTCCTAAACCGCACACTTTTATAGCTAAGTCCATATCGGCGATGAGCTCTTCATCTATCGCCTTTTCGTCTGGTTTAGGCCAAGCATTATGATGAACGCTTTCCGGAGCCTTCGGATCTACGCTGCGGACGAGGTTCTGATAGATCTCTTCGGATGTAAACGGAATGAACGGTGCTAGGAGCTTAGCAAGCGTTGTTAAGCATGCATAAAGCGTTGTGTAAGCTGCATTCTTATCCTCGTCTTTTTCGCTCTTCCAGAATCGTCTTCTTGATCGTCTAACATACCATGTTGAGAGCTCTTCGACGAATCTTTCGATTGCTATTGACGCATTGTAAGGGTCAAAGTCATCCAAACGCTCCGTCACATACTTTATGAGAAGATTCAGCTTAGACAGTATCCAGCGGTCTAAAAGTGAAAGTGAATTGTAACCCACAATATTTCTTGGAGTCCACTTATCAAGGTTAGCGTAAGTCGTAAAGAAACTGTAAATGTTCCAGAGCGGTATTAGAAAACGCCTTTTAATCTCGTTGGCTCTCGTATACCCGAAGGGAAGGTTAGTCTCCGGCCGCCGAGTGCAATACATCCACCTCATGACATCTGCCCCCATCGTTTCAGCAGCATCATCAAAGTCTATCGCATTCCCCCAAGACTTATGCATCTCACGTCCATCTTCGCCGAGAACCAAACCATGCCCGAAGCAGACCTTGAAGGGAGGCTTACCCTCCATAATTGTGCTCATAGCAAGCATAGCGTAGAACCAATTCCTAAATTGCCCCGGCAACGACTCGCAGACAAGATCAGCCGGGAACCACTCCTCCCAGTATTTCCGGTTTGTCCGGTATTGAAGAGTCGAGTAGGAAACGATGCCCGCGTCAAGCCATGGATTCCCAACATCTGGAATGCGAGAAATGATTGCGCCGCATTTTGAACATTTAATCTTAACGGCGTCTATCCATGGGCGATGAGGCGTATGCCCATCAAAAACCTCCCATCCCTCAACGGCTCTTTCTTTAAGCTCCTCCTTGCTGCCTATGACTTCGAAGTTTCCGCATTTCTTGCATTCCCATATTGGAAGAGCCAAGCCCCAATATCTCTTCTTCGAAATCATCCAATCCTCCATGTTTTGCAGCCAGTCAAGCTCCTGTTGAAGACCGAATTCTGGAATCCAGCGGACTTGCTTAGCTACATCGATGATCTGATAGCGAAGATTCTTCTCCTTCTCCTCCTCCGTTATATTCTCAAGCGGCTTATCCAGCTTCTCACCCATGCTGATGAACCATTCATCAACGAGGCGGAAGACAAGCTCGCTTCCGCAACGCCAACAAACCGGATATCTATGAGTGTAATCTTCAACTTTATAGAGCAACCCTTTCCTTTTCAAGTCTTCAATTACAAACTGAGCTGAATCATAGACGTGAATCCCGGTGAACTTTCCAAATCCTTCTTTGAATACGCCGAATTCATCCAGAGGGGCGATCGCCGGCAATCCATAAGCCTCTCCGAGCTCCAAGTCTTCTTTTCCACAGCCAGGTGCGATGTGAACAATGCCTGTTCCCTCTTCTTCTGTGACTCCCTCCCATATGATGACTTGATGAGCAGCGGCGGCTCCCGTCTTCTTTTGAGCGGGGAGCTCATCGTATGGCCCGTCATAGGTCCATCCCTCCATCTCGCTTCCCTTCAGCTCCATGACTACTTCGTAGCTTCCTTTTGGAAGAGATCTTTCAAGCGCGAATTTTCCTAAGTAAAAGAATTCATCATTAACTTTGACTTTCACATAAGTGAGATCTGGATGGACAGCTGCAGCTACGTTAGACGTTAGAGTCCACGGAGTCGTCGTCCATATCAGAAGCGACTCGTTCCTTCTCTCTCTAAGTGGAAACTTAACTGTAAGGCCGGGATGCGTTAGCTCTCTGTACCCCTCAGTCACTATCTCATGTTGAGAAAGAGCAGTGGAGCATCTCGGGCACCAAGGCATAACATCTCTGCCTTTGTAAATCCATCCTCTTTCATAGCACTTCTTAAGCATAGCCCATATCATGTAATTGTTCTCATCAGAGAGGGTGAAGTATGAGCCGCCTATCTCCGGAGATCCTAGCTTCCCAACGATTCTTTCAGCCGTATCTCTTATAGGCCCCTTCCTTCCCTGAATTGTGATGACCTGATTAGGATTTTCAAGGCTCTTTGCCAAGTAGCGAAGCGTCTCCGGGTCGTCCCAATCCATCCAGTATCCAAGCCGGATTGACTGTTCAACCTGCTTTGCGGCGTATCTCAAGGCTCTTTGTTTGCATTTCTTTATGAACTCTGCTATTCCGTAGGCTTCAATGTCGCGTTTCGACTTGAATCCGAGCTCTTTTTCTACCTCTACCTCAACCCATAATCCTTGGCAGTCGAATCCATTCTGGTATCGAAGTTCATGCCCTTGCATGGCTTTGAAACGTTGGAAAAGATCTTTATAGGTGCGTCCCCAAGCATGATGAACCCCCATGGGATTATTCGCTGTGATCGGCCCGTCCATAAAAGACCATTTAGGCTTACCTTTGTTCAATTTGACGATCTTCTTAAAGGCTTCTGTCTTAGACCAGAATTCGAGTATTCTATGTTCAAGTTCAGGAAAGTTTACAGTTGTGGAAACCTCTTTGAACATGGCTAATTACTTCTCCGCAATAACGGATTTCTTACTTATAAATGTGGAGATTGGCGGAGCTGCATATGGCAAACGCCAATAGGGACTATTTCTGAATTTGGCGTCCACCCCGCATCCTCAGCTCGCCTTCAATAAGCATGTTACGCCTAAATATAAGTTTAATGGAAAAGATTTTGAAGGAAGGCAACGTTTCTTCTTAGAAACAACAGGAATCTACGAGACCGAGAGAAATCAGCGCTGCGATTTATAATTTAAGCCCACGATCCTGAATCTCCTCTCCTAATTAATCATTTTCGACTGCTACCATTCGACATCTTTATTCGCGATTTCTTTCCAGCATCGATGGCAGATGGGCACCATTCTTCCATTATAGTAAATGCTTACTTCGATATCTGTGTTCTTGCATTCTGGATTCCAAGGATTCATACAATGAATTTCTGGGAAACCCCGATCTGCACTGTCAGACACGGCCTCCCTGCGTTTTCTGTTTTTCCTATTTCGATCTTCATGCTTCGAATGGAGTCGCTCCATTTTATCCTCAGCCTTTCTATAAGCGGAATCTCCGTTTGATTGTTGAGTTGCAGCCATAGAATCTTCTTTTGATTCTTCTTTGCGCTGAATCTGGTTTCTAATCGAGTCTAAACAGTCACTGAAAATTCTTCTGTTATTCGAATACTCATTTTCTCCTATCTTGCCTAGAAGATGCTTATGCTCAAGCTCAACGAGAAGATGCTCGAAGATTCTTAATCCGTTCAGAAGATCCCTTTTCCAAGATAATTCTTCTTCTCTTAAAGCCTCTTCTAATTTTAGAGTTAGGAATGTTATCTCTCCGATTCTTTTCTCCAGCAAGTCGAAAGTCTTACGCGAAATCCTTCCGCTGAGTAAAACGTGTTTTAAAGATTCCCTCTCTTTTTCCATAGATTCTAGAAGTGCTTTTAAGTTGGCTCTTGCTCCCGATAGATTCATATTTTAACCCGAGAGAGAACCTATTGGAAAATTAAAAACATTTTTCAACACGGTAGTATATCGTAAACTATTATCTTTAAGGTCTAAGCATCATCCAAGCATCCAATTCGCCGAAAAATGGGGAAGAACGAAGTCTTGTATGTTTCATGTATGGATGACTCAACATTTCTCATTTATGATGATAACGAGGAGTTTTACTTTCCACCTACCAACGCAGCGACATCTACGTTTTTCTTTTCCGCTATTTCCATCATTTCCTTCCAAGTTCTCTCTGGAAGATAAATTCCTTCTTTCCGTCTTTTCGCCGCTGTTCTCAGTTCCGGTTCTCCGGGGAGCAATATCTCTTTGAATCCAGGCCTTAATCTTGAAGTTTTTATTCTCCGGATCAAGGCGTCGATGCGATCTTTAAACTCATCAACCGGGATGAAATCTTCAATATTTATGACCTCGAAGAAGACTCCGTTGCCCTTCTTATCAGCCTCATAAGCACATTTAGCATGAGATAGAATGCCTCCCATGACTTCAACTACTAATCCAAGTCCGAATCCTTTGTATCCGACGAGGTCTCCTCCTAGAGGCAGGATCGCTCCCCCCTCGTAAAGATCCGCAGGGTCAGTGCTTGGATTTCCATTCTTGTCAATTATGAAGCCTTCAGTCAACTTCTCGCCCTTGTGAAGAGAGACGCGGACTTTTCCTTCTGCGCAGACACTTGTTGCAATATCCAGAACGAACGGGTTCTCCCTTCCAGTTGGGAAGGCATAACTTATTGGAGCTGTGCTGATAAGTCGTTCCACCCCTCCGTAAGGCGCCACCATCGGCGTGGAATTAACCATTGCTACGCCTATCATATTCTTCTCAGCGGCAAGCATAGTGTAATCTGCAAGTCTTCCTACATGGTAAAGATCAAAGGCGCAGACAACGCTGACCGTGGCTTTCTCCGCCTTCTCTATTGCCAGCTCCATAGCTCTTTTTGCCACTACCTGTCCGAATCCCCAGTTTCCTTTTAGTAAAGCCGAAGAACGAGTTTCTCGCACAACATCAATGTTTGCACTCGGCTTAAGAACCCCGTTTTCTATCGCCTTAACGTATTGAATAACGCGAATTACACCGTGTGAATCATGTCCACAGAGATTTGCTTTGACTAAAAATTCAGAGACAAGCTCTGCTTCTTCATCTGGAGCTCCATAAGCTACGAAGATTTCCTTTGAGAGTCTTTTAAGCGCCTCAGCCTTGAATACTGGCATTCGATTTTCCTCCAGATATTGATGATAACTTGTATAGTACACTAATAAGCTTGTCTATAAAAGAAGAAGCCCTCTAAGACTCTAGAGAAAAGACTAAATATCCCAGGAACTGTTATTGGCACTACAATAAGGCTGAAGAGCAGGCAGGTGGAAATATTGAAGCTTATTTACATAGTCATAGACGGCTTAGGTGATTTGCCGATAAAAGAACTTGGAGATGAGACGCCTCTAGGATATGCGGAAACACCAAATCTAGACTGGCTGGCAAGTAAAGGAAAACTTGGACTCATGTATACGGTAGGCAGGGGCATAGCTCCCGAAAGCGACGTGGCAGTTATCTCGATACTCGGATACGATCCATTCAAATACCACGTTGGGCGAGGTCCGATTGAGGCGTACGGCGCTGACTTAAGTATGAAAGATGGGGATCTCGCTTTGAGGTGCAACTTTGCAACAATTGGCCCTGACAGAAGAATCATCGATAGAAGAGTGGGAAGATCATTAACCACCGAGGAGGCGTCAGAGCTCTCCGAGGCTATTAATCGAGAGGTTAAGTTAGAATCAGTTCCCGCAGAATTCGAGTTTAAGAATACGTTTGGGCATAGAGCTGTGCTTGTAATTAAAGGCAGGGGTCTACCATTATCCGCTGATATAACTAATACTGATCCGGCCTATGAACGTGTCGAAGGAATGGGCGTCGCAAAACCCAAATTCGAGATGGTGCTAAAAAAATGCGTCCCGCTTAAAGACACCAAGGAAGCCAAACGGGCAGCCACGCTTCTCAATGAGTTCACAGAAAAAAGCCATGAAGTTTTAGATGAACATGAGATAAATAAAAGACGCGAGGCTGAAGGAAAACTAAAAGCAAACGTGATTCTCTCCAGAGACGCCGGGGACAAGGTTCCAAAATTCTTCAACATAAACGAACGATACGGAGTGGAATTCGCTTGTCTCGCAGACATGCCCGTTGAAAGAGGTATATCAAGACTCGCAGGGATGCACCTAGTAGATCTTCCCCCGCCAACTCGGGATGTAAAAGCAGACAGCGATCTTAGAATCCGTAGATTAATGGAGATTTACTCTTTTTTTGACTGCTTTTACATTCACATTAAGGGACCTGATGAGCCTGGACATGACGGAGATTTCGAAAAGAAAGCTGAGATAATCAGTCAAATAGACGAGTTCTTCCTAGGAGAACTCCTCCATAAAGTCGATCTAAAAGAGACTCTGATCTGCGTTACCGCGGACCATTCAACCCCATGCAGCCTAAAGGCGCACAGCGACGATCCTGTTCCGCTGCTAATAGCTGGGGATAACGTCAAACCAGACGGCATCAAAAAATTCTCGGAAAAAACATGCAGAAAAGGAAGCCTAGGAATACTGAAACATGGAACAGAGCTCATACCATTGCTTATGAAGACCATCAAAGAAGCATGATTACTTTAAAGAAAAACAATCCCACAAGAAGCTTTTATAACCCCTATAAAATATCATACTTTTTGGACGGCAGGTCTTAGGCGGGGGGCTAGGGGTCCCCTGAGAGGCAGACGGCCTCGACCGTAAACCCCCTATACGACGGGCCGAAAGCTGAGGTGAGGCGTAAAAGATCACCAGTCACCTCAGTCTCTCAAGCGATGACTATCCGTCCTCTGGGGCCAACGGTCACGGAGCGTCCTCCGTAAGGAGGGCGTAACCGTGTTTACCAGGCGAACCTGGCCAGGCCCGGGAGGGAGCAACCTAAGCTTGGACGTTTGGCGCTCAGCGGGGTGCGGATACGAGTTAGAGGGCTGAGGGAGCTGGTGAAAACTATACGTCGAGCCTCAGTGACCTGCCGTCCACCTAATAGAATTTTTTTAAATGAAAGAAGTGAGAGTTTCTCTTGCACTTAAGAATTGTTATTCTGGGATATTTTCTACTTGATGGAGCTTAAAGGAGGGTTCTTCAGGTTGATTCTAGCTCAGCGGTTATTTTGCATACTTGGCATATCTCGTTTGTTGTGGGCTCTCCGCAGATTCGGCATGATCGTAATTTGATTTCCTCAGTACGGCTCATCATTGCCTCTCGAACTTTCTCGATTGATCTGTAAAGCGTGTATTTTATGCCTGGATGTTTCTCTTCCAGCCTGTTGAGGGTAATGCGCACATCATTTCTTAGCGCCTCTCCGGCGTAGGGACAAGGCATCTCCTGAAATCTTATGCCTTTCACATAAGCATAAAGGACGGATTCGCGTTCCAGCACCTCGCAGAAGGGTTTTACCCTAGGTATTAACTTCTGATTTTCAGAAGGAAATTTAGGTCCCGAACGTACGATTCTAAGTGGATCTCCGTGGAGCAAGTTGAGGAGGAAAGTTTGGATCTCATCATCTAAGGTATGTGCTGTCGCGATTTTGTTAGCTCCTGCCTTCACGGCAGCGATGTTTAATGCTCGTCTCCTTAGCACTCCGCAGTATGCGCATGGTGTGAGGTGTTTACCTTTTGTCTTTTCAACAATCTCATCAAGCGTATATCCGAAGATCTCTTTGAATGAGACGATTACTTGATCTATCCCTAACGCTTCACAGTTTTCAGCCGCTATTTCTATGGCTTCATCGCGGTATCCTTTTATTCCTTCATCTACTGTGACGGCGCAAAGCGAAGCCTTGGGATAATCCTTCTCGATTTTAAAAAGGATGTGCAGTAGGTTAATGCTGTCTTTTCCGCCTGAGACTGCTACGGCGATTCTATCGTCGAACTCGAACATGTTGTATTTGCTGATGGCAGCTCGAACCTTATTTTCAATCGATTCGGAAAAGCATTTTCGACAGAGTCTCTCCCCCGAATATCGACGCACGTAGAACGCGTTTCTTTTTTTACAGATTGAACATCTAAGCATCTTGTTGCTCCTTTATAGAAGGATAAGCGGCATCTAATGCTGTTTCAAAAACTCATCAATAAACTTTTTGGATGTCTCAAAGAGAAATAAATTAAAATATAAGACAAAACTGAATAAACGCTTATTCTCCACTAAAAAGACATATTATGATACTCGATCTGAAGACCCCTCACTAAAATAATAAGAGCGGTTTTACTTATTCATTCTGGGAGAAAGGGTTTGGCTAAAAAACCGTTCTTGAGAGCTGAGAGGCTAGAAGTTAAATATGACAAGAAACGCTGGAGAATACTACGCCGGCTAAGAGCGGAAGCAATCAAGATAATGAGTGTTCTCCGCAGCTCCAATATATTTTCTATTACTCATGGAAGCATCGCGCGTGGGGACGTATCGGAAAAAAGCGATATAGACATTTTCATCCCCCACGTCGTCTCATCATTCAGTGTTGAAACAATCTTAGAAAGAGCTGGAATTCCCATCTCCAAGCGTGTTCTGATTCAAGCGACCCCTATCTACTCAATAAAAGCTTATGTCGAGATCGAAGAAGGAAAATCCGTCTCTTTTCCACTATCAAAACTTCGAAAGACCGAGAGAGAATTCTATAAATTCGGAGGAGAAGCGACTCTAGAGATGCTTGAAGAAGGAATTAGAACTCCAGGCGTGGACAAGAGGCTTATGCTGATTGAACCCACATCTGAAGGACATATTGAAAGCACCATTATAGGACGTGAAAATGAGGTGGCGAGATTTCTAGGGGTCTCGGTAGAAACGGTTTTGGACAGAGTTCATGCTTTGAGACGTAGAAATGAAATCGGAAGAACCGGATTATTTATTGAGAAAGAACTATCGCCTGAGGAGACTTTTGAATCAGCCCTAAAGGAACTCGCGGAGAGAAACCCGGCTGTTCGGAGAAGACTGAGAACGATTTGAACCCGACTTTTCACTTTAGAATCTCATGAAGAAAGATCTTCATTGGACCGAATTTTCCGCCATAATTGCCAGCGGAGATCTTTACGACCCCTGAGACCTTCACAGCCGCCTTGATTCCTTCCCTCATGGCCTCTTTGACGCTCTCCAAGTCAAGTCCGTTTATCACGATCTCGTAGATGCAATTGACTTCGGGGGGAACCTTACTATCCGACGTGATTCCTTTCAACCTCGGACAATAAGGATGATTCGTGGAAGCTGGCAACTTATATTTAATTGAGCCGACTTTGGAGCCTGATCTGCATATACCGCCCGGAAAAGGCATTATTACATACTTTACGTTTCGACGAATCGCCTCCACTGCTTTTTCAGCAGCTTCAAGACCATTCTTCACAGTCTCGGATAGAATAAGAAAGTTGCCGCCTGCGATTGCTCTCATAACCCCGAAACTATCCTCAACTATGAACTCGCCTTCCATCGTCGGTATGCGCCAAATCTTTCTTCCAGCCAGTTCATCTCTTTTCTGAAAGCCATCGCCGAAAAGCCTTAGGCTTCTTCCAACTTTAAGTCTCCTTTTAGCTTTAGGCAGACCATCGAAAGCCGCTGTTGTGGGACATGTCATAATGCATTGTCCTATCCTACTTATCATCTGCCTCTTAAGTTCCAACCGGGTGTGGTGTTATATTTGAATTAACATTCCAACTCTTCCATCGGGAGTCTCATCGCAGCTTACATCGCCCTCAATCCCCGCCTCAGCCGGCGATCCTATTATAGACGAGGCGAACCCTGTCGCCACCTCCGCTGCTATCTGGCTCCATTTCTCGTTCTCCGCTGTGATCAGAACTCGTCCCACCCACATATTAAATAACTCAGCATAAGTATCCTCGATCTCCACACCATTTAGATGTAGCATTTCCCATAATTCCCCTTTTAATCAAACTATTTTCCATACGCGACTGCATCGTAGAGAAATATTAGGCTCTACTTTTTAAAACTTACAATACAAACTGGTTTAAAGAGGGATAAATGTTAAAATATCTAATTTATGAAGAAATATCTATTGGAGCGTCCTATGCTTTATGGATGAGTGGGAAAAGATCGAGTATAAGCCTATACCCGTCAGAACATTGCTTGCCGAAATGAAGAACCTTTCTGAGCTTATGATTGACTTAGCCTACTCTTCAGCTCTCTTCCACAGTCACGAGCTAGCAAAGGATGTTTTAGAGCTGGAGAAAAGAGTTGATACTTTAGCCCTCCTCCTCAAGATGAATATTATGATAGCTGCCAGAGACGCTAAGGATGCAGAAGATCTTCTCGGCGTCTCCTTGGTATCCAGCTCAGCCGATAAGATTTCAGACGCCGCTGCGGACATAGCCTACATAGTTCTTCACGGAATCGGCATTCATCCCGCCGTCAGAGAAGCATTCGAGAGAGTTGAAGAACGCCTCGGCAGATTCACAGTTAAGCCGAAATCGATCCTTGCAGGTAAGAAACTTAGAGAATTAAGATTGGCCTCGAGAATAGGCGTCGATATAATCGCGATTCGCAGAGGGAAAGATTGGATAATCAACCCTAAAGGCGATGATAGAATACTCAAGGGCGATGTGCTGATAGCGAGAGGCACACGCTCAGGAATCGACGAACTTGAAGATCTAGCTCAGGGAACCTTAAGAGAATTGGAGGATTAAGCCCATTGGATAAAGAGCACTTCCAGAAGATAGTTGACGCACTGGTGGAATTGAAGGATACCTCGGAGCTTATGCTCAACCTTGCATATTCCTCGATAATCCTGAATAGTCCAGAGCTGGCTCGAGAAGTTCAAGCATTAGAAGAGCACATGGATGACCTTCACACAAGATTTGAGCTTCTCGTCCTCTCGAGCGGCTTCAGCCCAGATGAATCCAAGGACTTCCTAGGCTTAATCAGACTAGGAGTAGTCACGGAGGAAATAGCTGACGCCGCGGCTAAGCTAGGCGAGGTTGTTCTACGTCGGCTTAAGCCCCATCCTATCTTGAAGCTTGCGGTTGAGGAAGCTGAAGAAACGGTCACCTCCGCTCAAGTTTCAGAAAAATCGATTCTCAACGGGAAAACTATAAAGGAAGCGAGAATCGCTGATGAGACGGGTATGTGGATACTCGCTATTAAAAGGGGAAGGAGATGGATTCGACCAAAGCCTACCACGAGGATTGAAGCTGGAGACATACTTATAGCATCAGGATACGCCGAAGGCGAAGAGGATTTCAAGAAGTTAGCCTCAGGAAATAAAGAAAAAGAATCTAACTGAGGTTATTCCATTAAATTTCTCGTTTTGGTAACTTTTGACATTTTGACATATTTCTATTTTAGGCGGATCTTCCTTTCTCGGCTCTATCTATGCGAGCTCTCCACTCGTCGTATCTCTCCATCATGCCTTGTCTCCTAGCAGCTCTCTCCACCCATACACGTGACGGAAGTCCCCTGCTTGCGATGATCTCTAAGGGGTCGATGCGTTTACCTAGCTTCTTTCTACGCCATCTTTCCATTCTCAGTTCAATCTTATCAACGATTTCCGGCATTTCAGACGCTAGATTCCTTGTTTCGTTCGGGTCTTCCTTCATATCGTACAGCTCAACTTCAGGAGTCTCCCAGAAAGCCTTATCAATCGTCCTTATAAGCTTCCACCTTTCTGTTCTTATTGCGCGTTTAGC
>Ga0180301_10004019_pt1 | contig 11394 bp, 7 predicted proteins | sample GuaBasSediGuay16_FD_121797 | JGI IMG/M metagenome (GOLD analysis project Ga0180301, IMG submission 121797) | Subseafloor sediment microbial communities from Guaymas Basin, Gulf of California, Mexico - Guay16, Core 4569-2, 12-15 cm | ecosystem: Environmental > Aquatic > Marine > Hydrothermal... | reverse complement strand
GATACGCGCAAGTTGGTTCAGGACGCCGCCGGTCCCGGCCTTTTCCCCCCTGTGATTTTCGGACCATCGGCGGAGGGTCGATCGAAATGCTCTGATTTCATCGGGGAAGGTGCGAAGATCCTTGTCTTGAACGGAGGTGTCCAGCCCGATGACCCGTACTCCCGACTCGCCGAGGGCCTCCAGGGAGGAGCGAAGCGATTCGGGCCCCAGCCGAGACCCCTCATCCAGGTCCACTATCACCACACGGGTTCGGCCCGCCGTACGCGCAGTGCTCATCCTGTCGCAGAGGTCCAGGACGGCCCCTTCCATGACGTCCAACGGAAAAGGTGGATCATGCCGGAGACCTAGAAAGGCGACAACGGCCAGGGCGCCCAACAAAAGGTTGGGAATCATCGATTTTCGATCCAGCGGTGGAATCATTTCCGTCCCGTTTTCAGGAACTGTCGGTCAACAGAGATAAACTATACCAGGGGCTACCGAAACGGCAAAGAAAAAACCTCTTAAAAGAAGTCGATAAATAGCTGCGGGAAAGCCCTCCTCCGCTCCAATTCCGGCCCTGAGGCCCCTATATACTGATTTCGTATTGTTCAAGATGAAAGTTGTCCTTGGGGATCACGATGATTCGTCTGTGGATGCGCTTCTCCAGGTCCATCACCGATTCCTGCTCCTCCTCGCGCAGCACTTGATCTATGTCCGGGTTGACCATCACGTAGACCACTTCTTCCGTATCGGAATTGACCTTCACCCTTTCCAGGTCCCGGAAGATCTCGTAACACACGGTCTTTTTCGATTTCAGCAGACCTTTGCCCTCGCAATAGAAACAGGGTTCCGTAAGAAAACGGACCAGGTTTTCGCGGGTCCTCTTCCGGGTCATTTCGATCAGCCCCAGGTCGGACATGGGGAGGATGTTGGTCTTGGCCCTGTCCCTGCTCATGGCTTCTTTGAGTGCCGTAAAGACGCGTTCCCGGTTTTCTTTGCTTTCCATGTCGATGAAATCGATCACGATTAGTCCGCCGATGTTCCGGAACCTAAGCTGGTATGCGATCTCCTTCACCGCCTCCAGGTTGGTTTTCAGGATGGTCTCCTCGAGATTTCTCTTTCCCACATAACTTCCCGTGTTCACGTCGATGGCCGTAAGGGCCTCGGTCATTTCGATGACGATGTAGCCCCCCGACTTGAGCCAGATGTTGTTGCCGAGTCCCCTGGAGATCTCCATTTCGATCCCGTAGGCGTCGAAGATGGGCTCATTGCCTTCATAGAGTTGCACCGAATAGCGAAGTCGGGGTGCGAAGGTATTGATGAAGTCCATGACATGATCGTATTCATCGGCCGAATCGATCACCAGGCGATCCACCTCGCGCGTGAACAGGTCTCTGAGGGCCCGAAGGGACACGGTGAGGTCCCGGTAGAGCAGACCGGGCCCCGAAAGCCTTTCCATCTTTTCCTGGATGTTGTTCCAGAGCTTGAGGAGGAAGTCCATTTCGGATTTCAGTTTGCGCTTGGAGTTGCCTTCGCTCACGGTCCGGGCGATGAAGCCGCATCCGGGGGGCCGTATGTCGTCGATGAGGCTGCGGAGGCGTTCCCTTTCTTCCCGGTCTTCTATCTTGCGGGAGACGCCGATATGGTTCACCGTAGGCATCAGCACCAGGCGCCTGCCGGCCAGCGAGATATGAGATGTGACCCGGGCGCCTTTGGTCCCCAGGGGCTCCTTGGCGACCTGGACCATTAGATGCTGCCCTTCCTTTAGGAGGTCCTCGATGTGAGCGTCTTCCACGGGGCGCATGTGATGCCTCTGGGCGGGGGACTGCTCCTGTTCATTTCTATCGGGAGAGTCTTCTTCAGGAAAAAGACCTCCGTCCATTGTCAGAACGCCCCGGTGGACGTCCGACACATAGAGAAAGGCGGTCCTTTCCAGACCGATATCCACGAAAGCGGCCTGCATCCCCGGAAGCACCCGCACCACCCGGCCCCGGTAGATGTTGCCCATCAATTCATGCCCGGTCTCCCTTTCCACGTAAAGTTCCACCACCATGCCGTTTTCCACCAGCGCAACCCGGGTCTCATGGGGTCTTGTGTTGATGATCAATTCACTGGTCATCACCTGTTCTCCAGCAACGAGGGATATTCCTCAGATCAGCCGCTGCCCGGCCCGAGAGGTTCCCCCGCCGCGCGCCAGAATATCTTGTCGTTGATTCCCCGGGGCGGCCCGCCGTGTTCGATTCAGCCCAATCCTTGACCGGTCTTGAGGATTCTCATGGTTTGGGCCTCTTCTTGTTTCAGACCGAAGATCCCGACGACGATCTCAGCCGGTTTGAGCTCAGCCCCGTTTCCGTGAATCAAGGTTATCTCCACTTCTCCCGGTCCCGTGATCCTGAGGTGTTTGACCTGGGCTCTTGCGTCCAGCACCCGGTCTTCCTTTCGACCTGATTTCACCAGGGGAAACGTTTGGGCCCTCCGGAAGGCCTCCGCCATTTCTTCGGACAGATGGGATCCTTGCATACTGACCAGATAGCGGCTCTCTACGAGTTTAGGCCTTTTCTCCGTAACGGGAAGTGTTTCCACCAGAGTAACACGCATTCCCTCGGGCAGGTGCCGGTTCAGTCTTTCCTGGAGCACCGCGGGATGGGGAGGATCAAAGAGCCGGATATCGACGGTTTCGTGCAGGCTTTCCGTTCCCACAGGCAGTGCCGTGGCAAAAGAGACCTTGGGCAGCGGATGAAAGCCTGCCGAATAGGCGCATTTGAGGCCCGCCCGACGCAGGGCACGGATGAAGGCCCTGGAAAATTCCAGGTGACTCAGATGACGACATACTCCCACCTTGGTCAGGGTCAGTCTCAGGCGGATGACGGCACGAGGGGACCTCTTCTTGTGCGGGCCCGGGTCCGACATGGCGGGCAGGACGTCGGAGGCAAGGAGCGGGTCCACCTCCCTGTGATCGCACACGCCGCACTCGTGGCAGTGGGTCCTGCAATCGGGGGTCTTTCGACCCTCCAGCGCACGTTCATACTCCAGCCGGAGATACCGTTTCGTAACGCCGGTCCGGATATGATCCCAGGGAAAGACTTCCTCGGCTGATCTCTCTCTGTGAAGATAGAACGAAGGATCGATTCCGGTATCTTCAAAGGCCTTGTCCCAGATTTCGGGCCTGAATCTGTCTCCCCATGCATCGAATCTGGCGCCCATGCGCCAGGCCGTCAAGAGGGCCCGCGTCAAACGCCTGTCTCCCCTGGCGAAGATCCCTTCCAGCCGGCTCAACTCGGGCTGGTTCCATTTCACCCGTACGCGGCTTCGGTGAAGTCGATCCCGGATATAGTCGAGACGGCGTCGGCTTTCCTCCACCGGAATCTGTGGCACCCACATGAACGGGGTGTGGGCCTTGGGCACGAAAGTGGCCACGCCGGCATTGACCTTGGCCGCTTTTCCCCTTTTCCCGGCGAGCTTCGCCACCTCTTGGGCCAGTTCCACCAGGGCGTCCAGGTCGCTTCTGGTTTCCTCGGGAAGTCCGATCATGAAATAGAGCTTGATCAGGTTCCATCCTGCATCGTACACGGTGCGGGCGATCCGGAGGATCTCTTCCCGTGACAGATTCTTGTTGATCAGGCCCCTGAGGCGATCGCTGCCCGCTTCGGGCGCAAGCGTGAAACCGGTCTTGCGCACGCGCTTGATCTGGTCGATGAGTTCCGGTTTCAGGCTGTCCACGCGCAAGGAAGGCAGACTCACGGCCACCTTGTCCGGGGCCAGCTCGTCCATTAGGGCCCGCAGCAAGGGTCCCACGCAGGAGTAATCGCCCGAACTCAGTGAGAGCAAAGACAGCTCGTCATAGCCTGTCTGTGCCAGGGCCTCCCGTGCACTCCTCAGAATAGCCGCCGGATCTCGTTCTCGAACCGGACGGTAGATGATGCCCGCCTGGCAGAACCTGCACCCCCGGGTGCAGCCCCTGGCGATTTCGAGGGCCAGCCGGTCATGAACCGTTTCGGTGAAGGGGACGATCTGGCGGATGGGATAGGGATAAAGGTTGATGTCGGGGACTATGGCCTTGTCCACTGATTCATAGCCCTCCACCAGGGGTTCCACTTCCATTACGGTTCCGTCCGGGGCGTAGCGGGGTCTGAAGAATGAAGGGACATAGACGCCGCGGATGCGGCTGAGGCGCAAGAGGAGTTCCCTCTTATCACGGACGACCTCCCGCTTTGCCTCCCGCACCGTCTTGGCGATTTGCGCCGTCGCCTCCTCGCCGTCTCCCACGAGGATGATGTCGAAGATGTCGGCCACCGGCTCCGGGTTGAAACATGCCGGCCCCCCCGCGATGACCAGAGGAAAATCTGACTGCCTTTCCTCCGAGAGCAATGGAATTCCTCCCAGGTCCAGGAGGTTCAGTACGTTGGTGTAAGAGAGTTCATGCTGGAGGCTGAATCCCACAACGTCGAACTGGGAAAGGGCCCTGCCCGATTCGAGGGTACAAATCGGAATGTCCCGCGCTCGCATTTCCGACTCCAGGTCCTCCCAGGGGGCAAAGGCCCTCTCCGCCGCGATCCAGTCGAAATTGTTGAGCAGATGGTAGAGGATCTTGAGGCCGTGGTGGGACATGCCTACTTCGTAGACATCCGGGAAGACCAGGGCGATGGAGACATCCACCGAGGCCGGGTCCTTCTTCACCGCGTTGACTTCACCGCCGATGTAACGGCTCGGGCGCCTGATGCGCGAGAACCAGCTCTGTTCATGAAGCGTCATCCGCTTTTAAGTCTCCAGGGGCTCAGGGGAGTCGGGCCGCCTCACGTACGGCCCGGGGCCTTCCCTTCCGAGGCGAGTCTCTTTGGGCCGCATGGGCAGAGTGATGACGATTTCAGCCGATCCGCTCTGGTGGTTTCTCCCGCAGATGGTGCCTTCTAGACCTTCCACGAGTCGCTTGACGATGGCCAGTCCGAGACCGGAGCCCTTCTCTTTCGTGGTGAAGAAGGGTGTGAAGATTTTGGCCAGGTCCTGGGGGTCGAAACCGTGTCCCGTGTCCCGTACCACGATCCGCACCCCCGGTTCAAGTCCCGTTGCGGTGTCGGCCGAATCTTCAAGGTGAGTCTCCACGAAAAGGGTACCGCCCTCCGGCATGGCGTCACACGCATTCAGGAACAGGTTCCAGAGGATCTGCTTGATCTGCTCGGGATCCGATTCCACATGAATCGGTTCGTGAAATCGGTTTTCCATCTTGACATGCTTGACATGGTGTTTCCAATGTCGGCTTTTCTCGAATAACTCCTGGGATTCGAGGATCAGCTTGTTCAGATCGAATCGTTCGATCTTGGTCTTTTTCGGCCTTGCGAAGAGCAGAAAGTCATCCACGAGATGATTGAGTCGTGTTATTTCACGCAGGACGATATCCATCAGTCGTCGGTTCACATTGTCCTCTTCCCGGCTCTGCATCAGCATTTCAATTGATCCGCTGATGGAGGCCAGGGGGTTTCGGATCTCGTGAGCTATACCTGCAGCCAGTTCGCCGATCAGGGCCAGGTCCTCCACCTTTTTCATTTCTTCTTCGATCCGAACGATCTCCGTCATGTCCTGAAAGACCAGGAGAAAGCCTTCCTGCCGGGTCCGCCTCAGGCGGAGCGGACTCATGGAAAAACGGAGATTGACCCTCTTGCCGTCTTTGTCGAGGAGGATGTCCTCGAAAGGAGTGGCCTTCTTGGGGAATCCCGGATCCGCAGCCTCCCCCTTCTTCCCGTAGGGTTCAAGGAAGGGGAGAACGTCCTCCACTTTTCGCCCGATTGCCATCGCGGCATTTATCCCCAGGATGTCTTGGGCCGCAGGGTTGAAGAGTATTATCCCGCCCTCGCCGTCCACGGCCACCAGCCCCGAATTTATACTGTTGACAATGCTTTCGTTGATGGTTTCGAGCTGGTCGATGTCGATCTGTTTTTCTTTCAGGGCCGCCCGGCTCTTGCGGTTCTGTTCGGACAGATAACTTCCCAGGAAAGCCACAAGGTAAAAGGCGGCCATGTTCACCAGGATCAAGAAAAAGACATGAGAACTCTGGTAATCTTCCGGAACGAGGCCGAGGCGTCCCACCGGACGGATGATGCCGTAATAGTGAAGGTCAAGCATGACTCCGTAAAGGATGCTGCTGCTCGATGCCGTCACCAGCCCTCCTCTGCGATAGAGGATGATGCAGGCCGTGATGATCACGAGGATGTAGAGAAAAGAAAAGATGCTGTCGATGCCGCCCGTTGCGTAGATCACCAGGGTTATGAAAAGGGTGTCGAGAAGCAGTTGCCAGTAGGCCATGCGCACGAGATTCCGCGCCCGCTTCAGGAGCAGTACATAAACGATGGTGAGGGCGTACACCGCAGCCAGGAGCAGGAAGTGGAGTGTCTGGATTTGTCCGAAATAGGTCCGTGTCTCGCGGATCTGGATGACGACGGAGGCCCCTAACAGCAATGAGACGAAGAGGACCCTCAGGAACATGAGGGTCTGCAGGCGGCCGTACAACTCGGCGCCGCGTATCGTGGTCCTGGGTCGGGCCATAGGTTGTGGACTATTCAAAGGCTGCGGCCATCTGGAAAATGGGCAGGTACATGGCGATGACCAATCCGCCGATGGAGCCGCCCAAAAAGACCATCAGGAGGGGTTCCAGCATGGAGGTCAAGGCGTCCACCGCCGCATCAACCTCGTCGTCATAGAAATCCGCGATCTTTTCGAGCATGGTGTCCAGTGCACCGGTGGCCTCACCCACGGAAATCATCTGTGTGACCATGCTGGGGAAGATATCGGTCTCCGAGAGAGGCTCGGCGATACTCTGGCCTTCGGCAATACTGCTTCTGACGTCGAAAACCACCTCCTCGAGGACCACGTTGCCCGAGGTACGGGCCACCACCTCGAGGGCGTCCAGGATGGGCACGCCGCTGCTGATCATGGTCCCCAGGGTACGGGTGAATCGGGCGACGGCCACTTTCTTCAGCAGAGTTCCGAACACAGGCAGCTTGAGGGCAAGGGCGTCCGTCTGTTTTCTGCCCTTCTCCGTGTTTCGGTACCTTCGAAATAGAAAAATAAAGAGGATAAGACCTCCGATCAGGTAATGTATGTTGCCCTTGACGAATCGACTCATGGCAACGACCATCTGAGTGGGGGCGGGCAGGGCGGACCCGACGCTACTGAACATGTCCTGGAATACCGGGATGACGAAGATCAGGATCACCGAGATCACGAGGATGGCGATCACCACCACCACCAGAGGATAGGTCATGGCGCTCTTGATCTGGCTTTTCAGTTTTTCCGCTTTCTCGATGTAGGCCGCCAGGCGCTGGAGGATTGTGTCCAGGATGCCGCCCACTTCTCCCGCGGCCACTAGGTTTACGAAAAGGTTGTCGAAGATCTTGGGGTGTTTCTTGAGGGCTTCGGCCAGGGTGGCGCCGCTTTCCACGTCCTTGGTGACTTGCTTCAAGGTTTGCCGGAAGGTTTTGTTTTCAGTTTGCTCGGCCAGGATCGTCAACCCCTGGACCAGGGGAAGCCCTGCATCAATCATGGTGGAGAACTGTCTGGTGAATACCACGACGTCCTTGCTCGTCACCTTCGGCTGCATGAAGGCGACGTTTTCGAACAGGTCCTTGGGCTTGGGCTTGAGCTTCGTGACGGTGAGGTTTCGCCGCCTCAACTGCATCATGGCGATTCTTTCATCCGCGGCTTCCAGTTCTCCCTTGAGCTTCTTGCCCTTCCTTGTGACGGCAACCCAAGTATAGATGGGCATCTTTTTCCTCCTTAACAGACGCGGTTTCCGTCCGATCGGCCCGCCGAGCCGTTGAGCTCTTTTATATTTAAAAAACTTCTAGTTGCGTAAGATTAGAGAATTTAGGGCGTCCTGTCAAGCGCTCTGTTGCCCGCCTCCATACCCCAATCAGGTTCCCGATGCCGGGGCCGGGATGCTGCGTCTTTGCGCTCTCACATTATCCTTGACAAAAGGTGTCTGTTCGATGATATATGAATCCCTTATGAAAAATATCCAACCGCATTAGAATGTTAAATATCTTAAAGTTTTATCGGCCCGGTCCGCCGATTGTATTAAGGATAAGTTCTATGCGGCAGCGGCACAAACAAGACCAGGAGGAGGAATCAAAGTGAGCGAAGTGATTGCACCCATGGGAGGTAAGATACTGGACGTGAAGGTCAAGCCCGGAGATGTGGTCAATGAGGGGGACGAAGTGGTCATCCTGGAGGCCATGAAGATGGAATTGCCCGTGGTGGCGGAAGCGAGCGGCACGGTCAAGGAGGTTCGGTGCAGCGCAGGCGATGCGGTGGAAGCCGATGCCGTGTTGGTGATCCTCGAGTGATAAACCGGCTGAATGATTCTTGGTCCGTGACAAATCTTGCCGGGTCGGCTTTGACACATGAGGGACGGCGTAAGCTGATCCCCTCCCTGAAAAGCGGCCCCCAGCGGATCAAGGTCCCGCAGTGGGGCGGGGGAATGGAGAAAACACCTCCCTGACAAGACGGGGACGGGTCCTGCACAGGCCCCGGCAGGGGCCCGGAGCGGCGGAAGCGATCTTGAAACGAGCCTCTTCTTGATCACCCGGGGAGAGGCTTTTTGTGTAGGCCGCGGGAACTGTCCGCCAGGGCATATTCCGGGGCCGTGAAGGGGCGGAGCGGTTTTTTGAAAAACGCTTCCCCTGAGAGGAGGAGGGATATGGCCGAGGCAAAAAGCCTTGAGGAGGTGAGGAGCAGGTACGAACGATGGGCCGAAAAAGTGGAGGGCGCCCTGTCCAAGCGCCCGGAGAGAAAGGAGGCGTTCGTAAATGCCTCCGGAATTCCCATCAAGAGGGTGTATTCCATCCTTGACACACAGGATGCTGATTACCTGGAGGAAATCGGTTTCCCGGGCGAATATCCTTTCACGCGGGGCGTGCAGCCCACCATGTACCGGGGCCGATTCTGGACCATGCGTCAGTACGCGGGTTTCGCCACCGCAGAGGAGTCCAACAAGCGCTACAAGTTCTTGCTGAGCCAGGGCCAGACGGGGCTTTCCGTGGCTTTCGACCTGCCCACGCAGATCGGATATGATTCAGACGACGAAATGGCCGTGGGCGAAGTGGGCAAGGTAGGCGTGGCCATCGATTCCCTCAAGGACATGGAGATCCTCTTCGACGGTATCCCGCTGGACAAGGTGAGCACTTCCATGACCATCAACGCCCCGGCCGCCATACTGCTGGCCATGTATATCGTGGTGGCCGAGAACCAGGGCGTGCCGTCGGAGCAGCTCCGGGGTACCATCCAGAACGATATTCTGAAGGAATATTCCTCCAGAGGGACCTTTATCTTTCCGCCAAAGCCCTCGATGCGGATCATCACCGACATTTTTTCCTATTGCTCGGAAAAGGTCCCGCAGTGGAACACAATCAGCATCAGCGGATACCACATCCGGGAGGCGGGATCCACGGCTGTCCAGGAGATCGCCTTTACCCTGGCGAACGGCATCGCCTACGTAAAGGCGGCCGTTGACGCCGGTCTGGAGGTGGATACTTTCGCCCCGAGGCTTTCCTTCTTCTTCAACGCCCATTCCGATTTCCTGGAAGAGGTCGCCAAGTACCGGGCGGCCAGAAGGCTCTGGGCCGAGATCATGAAGGAGCGGTTCCAGGCGAAGAATCCCAGGTCCATGATGATCCGATTCCACACGCAGACGGCGGGGTGCACCCTCACGGCCCAGCAGCCCAAGAACAACATCGTACGCGTGGCGTTCCAGGCCCTCTCCGCGGTGCTGGGCGGGACCCAATCACTGCATACCAACTCCATGGACGAGGCCTATTGCCTGCCCTCCGAGGAAGCCGTGCGCATAGCCCTGAGGACCCAGCAGGTGATCGCCCACGAAACAGGAGTGACCGATACGGTGGATCCTCTGGCAGGCTCCTATTACCTGGAGGCCCTGACTTCCGAGATCTACCGCAGGGCGGATGAGTACATCAGGAAGATCGACGAGATGGGAGGGGCGGCGGAAGCCATTGAAAAGGGTTTCGTTCAGCGCGAGATCCAGGACAGCGCCTATCAGTACCAGCGCGAAATCGAAAGCGGAGAGCGCGTGGTGGTGGGGGTGAATCGGTTCGAGATGGAAGAGGAGGAACCGATGGACCTGCTCAGGGTAGACCCGGCGGTGCGCGTCTCCCAGATCGAGAAGCTGAAAGGCGTCAGAGAGCACAGGGATGAGGGCGCGGTGAAGTCCGCGCTGGCCGATCTGGAGCGTGCCGCCACGGGCGATGACAATATCATGCCGCACATCTTGACCGCGGTGCGCGCCTACGCCACCCTGGGAGAGATCTGCGGTGTCTTGAGAGGCGTCTTTGGTGAATATCAACAGATCAACACGCTGGGTTGAGGCGCCCGATGTGATGTGAACGTAAGGGTATTTGGAAAACAAGTGTGCAGGCCTGAGAGGAGGCTTCTGATATGGCGACGGAGAAAAAAATTCGGGTCCTTGCGGCGAAACCTGGCCTGGACGGCCATGACAGGGGAATCAAGGTGGTGGCCAGCGCCCTGATGGACGCGGGCATGGAAGTGATCTACACGGGCCTGCGGCAGAGTCCGGCCCAAATCGTGGAGTCGGCCATCCAGGAAGACGTGGATGTGATCGCCATGAGCATCCTGTCCGGGGCCCACGACTACCTGTTCCCCAGGGTCCTGGAACTTCTCAAGGAAAAGGGCGTGGACGACGTCCTCGTCCTGGGGGGAGGAATCATCCCGCAAGAGGATATCCCCGCCCTCAAGGAGGCGGGGATCGCCGAGGTGTTCGGACCCGGTACCACGACGGCCGAGATAATCTCTTTTATTCGGGAAAACGTTCGCAGGTAGGTGAGGTGTTCACCGGGGCACGGGAGGAGCGCCGCCGCGCCCCGGTGAGAATCATGCGTTTTTCCACACGGGCTTTCTCTTGTCCAGGAAGGCCTCCAGCCCCTCATTGGCGTCGTGCGTCTTCATCAGTTCGTTGAGGTATAACTCCTCGATCACGGCCAGTGATGGCTCGAAGTCGTCCCGAAGGCCCGAGAAGATGGCCTTGCGGGTGATCGAGAGGACCGCCGCACTCAGTTTCAGATACGGCTTTAGAAATTCTGAAGTGGCCCCTTCAAGTTCTTCCCGCGGGACCACCCGATTGACCAGGCCTATGCGGAGCGCTTCCTCGGACGATATGATCTTGCCTGACAGGATGAGTTCCATGGCCGCCTTCCGGCCCATGATCCTGGGGAAAAGCTGGGCCGCTATGGGAGGGAAGACTCCCACCTGGATCTCGGGCTGGCCGAATTTGGCGTCGTCGGCGCTGATCACCAGATCGCAGAAGGCCGCCAGTTCGCATCCGCCCCCGAGGCAGGACCCGTAAACGGAGGCCGCGGTCAGGATCCCTACTTCGTCCATTAGCCGGAACATCCG
>Ga0180301_10004018_pt1 | contig 11395 bp, 15 predicted proteins | sample GuaBasSediGuay16_FD_121797 | JGI IMG/M metagenome (GOLD analysis project Ga0180301, IMG submission 121797) | Subseafloor sediment microbial communities from Guaymas Basin, Gulf of California, Mexico - Guay16, Core 4569-2, 12-15 cm | ecosystem: Environmental > Aquatic > Marine > Hydrothermal... | reverse complement strand
CGTTGTATTCGGGTCAGACGCACAAGAAGAAAGAATTGCCCCGAAATAACCACTGCCAGAATTGCTATAATTATGTTTTTTGTCTTCATATTTTTATCCCTTGTTAAGATTTATGTATGTATGATAAATCTCCTCGCAGCAAATAGCAATATAAGATATTTGGATTGATGGTGTGTTTCAGATTTTCTGGTCTTATTCGTTGAACTGCTGTTTCGCAGATACAAAAATCTTTTATTTTCCAGACAAGCCCAGTAAGAAATGAACTGGGCTTGTCATTAAGAGCAAGACCTCTGGAGGTTAAGGCAAAATGGATGAATCAGTCAGTTGTGTGCTGGAACAGTACAAATGCAGAAGGTGCGGCAGATATTTCTATGTACATAAAGGCAGTAAGCGACCGATGGAGTTTGATTTTGGTTGCGCGTTTGGCTGTGACGACAGCGGGGAGTATTTAAGGGATATCAAGGCCGAGATAATTAGCACTAAGCTGCCTTTAGATAATCAGCAAAACAAGAAAGAGATTCGCGATCACAGGATAATCGTAAATCTTTCTGAGGGAGATTTTATCGAATCGATGGGCAGGGAACCAGAAAGTCAGGACGAGTTTGATACTTGGGCGAATCTGGCAGAGAAAGGATTACTAAACGGCCATATCGACTGGAGCATAATTTACGAGTGCACAAAGGATGCAATGCCAACCGGTGATGAGCAATGAACCTTGCTGAATTTATACGCCAAAACGATATTAAGTGTGTTGACGGCGCTGAATTTGACCATAGTCCTGACTTCTATAAGATGCAGAAGTTCGAGAAGACTTCCCATACGATTTATGCTGTTCCATTACTGGAACCGGAAACTTACATCGTAAAAGAACTCGATATACATCTTGCAGGTTTTATCACGGAAAAGTGGGATAAGACTCAGAAGAAAACGAAACGACAGTTTTTTATTAACCGCTCGTTTATGTATCCTGATATACCGGATGAGTTTGAGACGATAGAGGATTCCTTTACTGCTGGCAAGACCATCGATGATGCAATAGCAACGTTTGAAGCTGAGAAAAACAGGTTTGAGTTTTTCAAACAGTTTGACCTTATTGACAACGGAAGATACTGGCTGAATCGTGAGTTAAAACGATGCCTTGTCATAGATGGACAAGTCATCGTTCTCGATGAACAAAACTAAACGGGTGATAAAATTGGGTTATACACACTACTGGAATTACTAATAGCTATTAGTAATTCCAATTATGCTCCCTTTTTTATTATGCGGATTTAGACATGTCTATTTTCAACAAATCACCTAAGCCATTACAATTTTTCAAAGTTTGTAAAATATCCAAGTCAGCATAATAATTGACACTTTTCTTAATCTTAAGGCCAAACACAGGCCAGAAAGGAGAGTGCGTTATGCTTGAATACTACTTTCAGAAACCACACGTTCTAGCTCGCATAAGAACAAACGTATTACACAAACAAATAATGAAACTCATTTGTTATATGCATGATTGCGGCCATCAACCCAAAACCATACAGGTGTACATCCGAAGAATCGAACACTTTGGAATGTGGCTGAAAGCTAACGGCATTAAGGTAAGTTCTGTAAACAAAGATACTGTAAAGTCATTTCTTGATGAGCATTTGCCTAACTGCCATTGTGATTTGCGGCATTCTCGCAGTCGAAGAAAAAATCATGCCGCATTGAATTGTTTACTCCGTGTTTTGCCGCATCAAAATCAAAAACCTATTACACCAGTCGAAAAAGAAATACATAGATTTAGGGCGTATATGAAAGATGTTTGTGGTCTGTCAAACTATACTATCGATTGCCGAGTGCGCGATGCAACCAAATTTTTAACAGACTTTTTTGAAAATCGCCAAATAAAATATCAGCAAATCACACCTCGTAGGATTTTAAAATACATTTCAAAAAAGGCAAAGCGATATAAGGCTAGTTCAGCGAAAGTTCTAACAAGCTCGTTAAGATGTTATTTCCGATTTCTTCAATTTGAAGGAAAATGCTCTGGCAACCTGATCCGTGCTGTGCCGACCATTCCCAGTTGGAAATTGGCAACTATTCCGAAAACAATGACCAAAGAACAACTTTCCAGGTTCCTAGCATCTTTTGATCGCAAGACACCTTGTGGACAAAGAGATTATGCAATGGCTCTGTGTTTTTTAGAGTTAGGAATACGAAGATCTGAGGTAAAAAATCTTTTACTTGATGATATTGATTGGAAGAATTCAACGATAACCATTCGCGCTACAAAAACATTGAACTCTCGTATTTTACCATTGCCCGTTCGTCTCGGGAAGGCATTGGCATGTTATTTGAAGAATGGACGTCCAAAAACAGATTCGCGAAATATTTTTATCAGATATAGCGTTCCAAAAGGCAATCCTGTTACTATTGATATAGTAAATTGGGCTATGGCCAAAGCTTACGTAAGAGCCGGTCTTGCAGAACAATGTTCAGGGACGCATATATTTAGGCATACACTATCTACCGTAATGCATCGAAAAGGGGCTACACTTAAAGAAATTGCTGACATACTTGGCCATAAGTGCATAGCCACAACAACAGTCTACACCAAAGTCAATCTTACAATGTTAGCTAAAGTGGCGCTGCCATGGCCGGAGGTGCAATCATGAAAAAACAAAATACAATGGCTGCACAAATGAACGAATATATTTCTTATCGCCGAAACCTTGGTTATAAAAAAATGGGTACAACAGAGGAACTGTTGTTAAATTTTGCAAAATATGCCGACAGTTCGGGCCACAAGGGACCAGTTACTATAGAGTTAATCTTACGTTGGGCAAGCCTTCCCAAGAAACTTTCACCATCCTATTATAACGGTCGCATTGGAGCCGTAAAGGGTTTTGCAAAATATCTGTCTGCATTTGAGCCCCAAACTGAGATTCCCACTATGTGGATGTTAAGACGTGGTTGTCGCCGTCAGCAACCTTATATTTATTCTCAACAGGAAATCTCTGCGTTATTAGAGGCCTGCACACAATTAAGACCTATCAATGGCTTAAAACCCCACACCTATGCTACGCTGTTTGGCCTGATTGCTTGCACCGGCCTTCGAATTTCAGAGGCGCTGAATCTGTCTCGTGATGATGTTGATCTGGGCAATGGGATTATATTAATCGCAAAAACAAAATTCCATAAATCTCGATTAGTACCCCTTGATCCATCTGCTTCAAAGGCGCTTGGCAAATACGCTGAGTTCAGGGATCAATATCATCCGATAGCAAAATCAAAAAAGTTTTTTCTCTCAAAAAAAGGAAAACCGCTACTTGATTGTACGGTATGGTACAACTTCAGAAAACTTCGTGAAAAACTTGGATGGTGCACTAAAGGAAAACGTACCCCGACGATTCAGGATATGAGGCATACATTTGCCTGTAGAAGGCTTCTGTTGTGGTATGAACAAGGGGTGGACATAAATCATGCAATCTACAGCCTGTCAACATATCTGGGGCATGTCGAGGTAAGAGGTACTTATTGGTATCTTACTGGCATTCCTGAACTGTTTGCAATTGCCGTTAAAAAATTTGAAAAATTCGCTTTAAGGAAAGGATAGATGTATTATGAAAACAAAATCTCAAAATAATAATTTTGCTGTGCTATTGCAGAACTACTTTTATAAAAGGCTTATTGAACAACGTAATTACACCAGGGACACAGTGTCTACTTATCGTTATACATTCAAGCTTTTACTTGAGTATTTAAGAGACAAACACAAGATATCACCAGATGCTGTTGCCCTGAAAGACTTGAATTCCAAAAACATATTGGGATTTTTGAGGTATCTTGAGCAAGACAGGCACAATGGTACCAACAGTCGAAACAACCGTCTGGCCGCCATACGCTCATTTTTAAAGTATGCTGTATATCAGGTTCCCACTTCATTACCGATGGTACAAAAAGTGTTGGCTATTCCAACAAAACGATTCCAGAGAACTTTGCCCAAATATTTAAATCGGGAACAGATGCAGGCAATCATGGATGCCCCTGATGCTTCGACATGGAGTGGAAAACGCGATAGAGTTCTATTAGCAACACTTTATAACACCGGTGCCAGAGTCTCTGAGGTTGCCGCGCTGAAACAGTCAGATGTAGATATAGACAAGTCCATGAGTGTAACATTAACCGGCAAGGGGCGGAAACAGCGTATTATCCCGCTATGGAAGAGTACAACAAAACAAATAAAGTCATGGTTTAAATACCTTGAGACTGAATCTGATTCACCATTGTTTCCAAACGTTCGCGGTAATTTTATGACTCGCTCTGGTATCGAAAAACGACTCGATAGAGCTGTTAAAAAAGCTGCTGAAAGTAATCCTGAACTTAAGAAAAAATCAATCACGCCCCATGTGATTCGCCATTCGACAGCAATGGCTCTCCTTCAATCAGGTGTTGACATTACCGTAATTGCTTTATGGCTTGGACATGAAAGCATAGCTACAACGCATATGTATGTTGAAGCAGACCTTACTATGAAAGAAAATGCTCTTGGGAAAATGCAGGAGCCGACTCAGAAAGCAAAACGGTATAAAGCGCCCGACAAACTTTTAAAGTTCCTGCAGGAGTTAGATTTATGCTGAGTAGATGTTATATCATATTTACTTCTCGCAGTCCTCCAGTTAAGTGAAATGGGAGTTGGGGAAAGTGAAGTCCGCATAATAAAAAAGGGAGCATAATTTCAAGAGAGTTGAAAAGTTTAACAAAGAAAATTTTGAAAAAGTCGTGAAGGACTTTAAGGAAGTCGTGAAGCATCTATCTCCGTTTGTGCCGCTGGCCGGTGGATTAGGTAAGGGCAATGCAGTAATAAACAACAAGATGATATGGTTTAACGGCATAGAAAATTGTGGCCATACCGACAGAAATCTGGGAATTACCTGGCCGGACAAAGATGCTAACGGAATCGCCTTCATAGTGGATAGGTACAAAGAAATTCCGATCCGGACACTGGTGACAATGTTGTGCGGCGAAACCGAGCAGTTAGCCGTCAATGACAGCGATGTATCGGGAAGATGGTTTGCGGGACTGAAGCTCAAGCACAGAAGTTGCGCGGGTGATTGTAGTCATGAAACTTTCAGCCTGCCGCGTATAATGGAAAAAGAGGATTGGCAAAAACCAATAGGCAAGATCAGCTATTACGATGCCGACGGAAAACCGGTTTATAACGACCCCAAGAAAATCGGGCTTTACTTTAACTGCTGCAAGACCGCATACAAACCGTATGATCTGGCGGTGATAATCTGCCTGATAATAGCAAAGCACTATCTGGGCAAAGATATTCATATATCAAGTGACGGCAGTATAGATAACTGGCGTGATGGTATGCTGATATGCCAGAAGATATTAGGCTACGGCCTTGACTTTAAGTTAAGAGATTAATACGGGTGATATGAATGGAAGAAAAAAATATACGAATTGACGAGACTCAAAAATGTGGTGATGAAAAGATGTTCTTTTATGTTGATTTTGAGTCATGGGTAGTTAAGGCTTTGACACACGAAGAAGCAGAGAAGAAAGCTCTTGCCAAATTAAAGACCGGCTATATTCCCGGTATTTGCAACATAGACAAAGTTGGTGAAAGTGACAGAAACGAAGAATATTGGGGAGAGGGCTGGTATATTGGTACGAAAGGGTAAAGGTGAATTTGATAACTGTGCACAGTTGACCGTAAAGGCAGGATATTGAATAAATAAATACTGGAGGCGGTATGAATGGAAGAAAAAATAAAACAACAGATATTGTTCGTTCTCTCTGACGACAATGAAATTATGACAGCAGCACTGGACAGCAATCTGGACAAAGAAAATAAACGCATGAACCGTGAGCTTATAAAAAAGCACGAGGCAATCATTGAAAAAATCAAAAACAACAAGCTGCCCTCACAGGAGGAATTGACGCTTATCCGTGATGCCAACGAAATACACTTAAACGATGCCGGTAATATCAACGGCCATTATAAACAGGCGGTTGAACTGGATAACTGGCTTGATTTGATGACAGAGCTTTCAGCGAAAGAGGCATTTGATATCCTTGAAAAACATCTGCGTAAAGCTTTGAAGACCCCGGCGATTGTTTTCAGAGCATTGCACACACTGTGGGAGGAGATTACGCCAAATGATGTAACTGAAAAACCTGCGTTTGACAAACATGGCAAGTGCTTAAAGTGCGGCAGCAAAGTTTTATTTGCTGACGTAACCGATACCCTCATTATTATAGGTGATGAAACCGTCAAACGATATGACGGTGATATTACCAACAGAAACTGTGTCAGGTGCACATATCCGAAGCAGTACCCTGAATATGAAGAATATGACAAGAGGTGATAAAAATCGGAAAGATAGCAAACTTTATTGAAAAGGTCTTCGACGACTACCGGGAAAATAAGATTACCATGCAGCAGCTTATAACTCGTCTGTGCAGTTATGCTGATACAAACATAATGTACCAACACTTATGGCTAACTTTTGAAGATGAGCTCAATAAACAGTTCGATGAACATGGTAACATTACCTATTGACGACTTTCGAAGAATACAAAACTTTATAAACTGATGTCCCTTCAATGTCCCGTGGAGGTGACTGCTATGACAAGAGGAAGACCATTCAAGTGCCCGTATTCCGGGTGCGGCTCAACAAACACAGTAAGTAAGGGCATCAGAAAAACAAAGACGATGGGTATTCGCAAACTCAGGTTCTGTAAGGCCTGCGGCCGAAAATTTACCCCAAAGAACCAAAGGCTCGTTGAAGAATGAACATAATAAAACTTGCATTCGATATGGCTGCAGCAGTGCAGAATTTTTTCAGTAAGACAAGGCGGTTCTATTACCTTGTCATGCTGCTCGGCCACCGCTGCCCGAAATGCAACAGTGCTTTGACAATGACAGCCGAGAGTTTATGCAGGTGTAATTCGTGCGAGTTTGAGTTCGATCCGACAGTTGAATTTCAAAGGTGTTCTGCCTGCGGTGGTGTCCCTGTGTTGCGGGTGAGGCGGTATTACTGCAAGGCCTGCGGCAGCGAAGTAATATCGAAGTTTGTTTTTGATACTCTGCCGTTTGAGCGTCAGTATTTCAAGGCTAAAATGGCTGAATCACGCCGGCGAAAAAAAGAGCGTCTGGAACGTGTCCGAAAAATGCTTGCTGAGAGCCGTTCCGGTGAATTGCCGCTGGAAGCGGTTAATTTCAGCGAGGTGCCGGATTTAGTTGATGCACTGAACAGCTTAACTGCCGGTATGGATACCACCCTTGAAATCGAACCAAATAGTAAATTCGACCTGAAACGCTATCAGAACCACATAAAGGCCCATATTCAGGACTTTGCAATCAGCCTGCTGGACATACCACCTTTGGGTGAAAGTAGTCGAAAAGACCTTATTTGGCGGTTTATAGCTGTCATATTCCTGGCACACACCGGTATTATCGATATATGGCAGGAAGATAATGATATTATGGTGAAAAGAAGTGAAACTGACACAGAAGGACAAGGAGTTTTTGGAGAACTTGAGGAAACTGACCGAATCGAAGGATTTGTGGATAGAGTTGAAGCATAGTGAGCCGAGCTATATGGTTCTTAAGGGAACTTACGGCGAAAAGATTCATAAGACCTTCAGAGTAACAAGACAGGGAGTTCGATGGAGGTTCCAGAGACTGTTTAATCATGTCTATGTAGAGGCATTTCTCACTATTTTGATGATCGAAAAAATCTTCGGCACACAGCTTCGGGACTATGCTGTAAAAATAAGCAAAGAGAAATACACATTGAGACAGGAACTGTTGCAAAGGAACATTGATGGCCGAGTGGATTCCGAATAATTTTACAGAGATTCGAACGAAAAGTTTATAAGCATATTTGCATTCACACCTAACATTAACGCATATTTTGTGAGCACCTTTTTTACAAAAGCGATTGTTCGCATGAGGAAAATTAGCACATGAAAGCAGCGGGGTCAGCCCCGTCTCATCATGAAGCGATTCCTCGACGTGAAATAAGGATTGGCCAAAGGGCCAGCCGGTATTTATGTAGATAGTTCTATAAATTAATTTCGCACGTTAGCTCTCGACGAGAGAGTGATTTCTACAAATCTTTAACAGATCAATTTTAACCAGGCTGCACACTCAAAAAGTTGAAGTGTGCAGCCACACTAAACGAAATGGAGGTATCAAAATGCAAGTGATTAAAGCATGTGTAAGTGAAAGACTGCTCCAGAAGGCGACCAGGTTATTCACCGGTACGCTGGATGGCAGGGTTATTGAAATCCTGCAGAACGCAAGAAGAGCAGGTGCAACAGAGGTGCGAATCTCAAACAAAGAGGAAGTCGTAACCGTTCAGGACAACGGTAGCGGTATTGAAGATTTCCAGAAGCTGCTGGACTTAGGCGGTAGCGGCTGGGATGAGAAACTCGAAGCCGGCGAAGACCCTGCAGGTGTCGGCTTATTCAGTCTGGCACCAAGGAAGGTTGCTATTGTTTCCGGCAGCAGGCAAACCGTCATCGATAAGAACGGCTGGACAGGTGAGCCGGTAGAAGTAACAGAAATTGATGAAGCAGTAGCCGGAACTATCCTGAAATTCAGGGATGAAAAACCGTGGAATATGGATACGGTTGAAAAACACGCAGTATTTGCCGGTATCAAGGTCATCGTGGATGGTAAGTATTGTCACGCGATGCCGTTTTGCAGCAGTGAAGCGGAGCATTATGATAAGCCCGGCTGTAAGATTGAAATAGCAAACGAGATATCCAAATATCACAGGAACTGGACTTCAACCTGGTACAACGGCAGAGTTTTGGTCAACTTCCATGGTCAGGTTGTGCAATTAGATCACTGGCCGAGTAAGAGCCGACAGGGACTTACGGTTCTTGTTGATATAGCAGACCAGACAGATATACGGTTAATGTTACCTGCAAGGACAAGGTTAGTCGAAAACGCAGCGTTTGAGGAGCTTAAAAATGCCATTGAACTGGAGTATTATAAATACTTCCAGAAGCAGAAAACTCACACGTTGTATTATGAAGAGTACCTGCGGGCAAAGGAGCTTGGTATTGAATTGCCGGAAGCTGATCCCAAGTTTCAGGCTGGTCTTATCTGGGGTGAATACAACGAGCCAGTTGAGATAGCTGTACCAAAGGACTTCAAACTTGAAGACGGCTATCTGTGCTTCAATAAAGATTTCAAAAATGAGACAGCCGAAGCTAATGTCCATCTGCTTTCAGCACTCGGTGAATTTGAGGACAAACCCTTTGTCCCCATTACTATTGATAATGGGTACATGGGCTACAGTTGGACTAAGCTGCCGAAAGTGACCAAAGTTGAAGTCTCAAAAGGCAAAGAAAAGCTCTGTCATTCAATCAATTGCGGTGAAATAGCTTGTTTTGACAAGCTTGCCATAACAGTCCACACAACCGACGGTAAAACATTCAGCTCTGATGTGGATATGGCAGTAATAACAGAGCCGCCGAGAGGTAAATATCAATGGGTAGATCAAACCGTTTGCGTAACAAAGGAAGCGAGAGACCATCTGTCTTCTGACAACATCTGGTTTCATATAGGCGGATACAGTGATGAAGGCGACAGTTATGACACCCAGCTTTACTACTTTGAGAAGGAGCTTGATGAGTTCTGGAATGAGCTGATCGGCCCGTATGAGACGGTAAGGCAGCAGCTCATAAAAGAACTGTATCCTTTATATAACAAATGGCAGAAGGTGACAATCTTAGAAGACAACAGCCTTGAGATACTCTTCAAGGATGGCACTAAAGAGCGGGTAATACCACCTGCCTAAGCTGCTTAATGTAAATCACAGTACCTATCGTCAAAGCACATCTCCTCAAAGTCGAGAGATGTGCTTTTGTTTTATTAACCCGTAAATGAATAAGAAAGGTGAGGTGTTAAAATGGCTTGGAGACCAAATGAGTATTTGATTGAAGCAGTGCTTGATAATAGCACGAATGGAAAAGTTACCGGTTGGATGAAGTTTGCCGGTATGAAAGAAAAGTCAGTTTTTGACCTGGAAGGCAACTTCCACAGGGATATCCGTGGAGCCAAAATCAGACTTCGCGGCGATGGTGAATTGGCGAGTGATGTTGTAGCTGAAAAGTACATGGAAGGATTTTCGACTTTACAAAAAGGTAAGGTAGGCGATATGACAGCCGGTCTGCCGCCTTATGACTACACGAAAAATTCGGCATATTTTGAGTGGTATGGTCAGGAAAATGGCAGGGTTGTTATTGAACTCGACACCGATCAGGTAGAGTTTTTAACTCAACCGATACCCGCAATTGAATCCGATCCGATTGACAGAAAACAGCAAGCCGAGAATATGGCGGGTTTTCTGTGCAACTTGTCGCAGGAGATGGGCATACCTGAAAACAGGGCTATAGCTGTTGGGCAAACAACAGCGGTAGAGCGGGCTAAGAAAGTTATTACCAACGATAAGATTCGTGGGATGAAATTATTGCCAAAAGAAATCCGTGAAACACTTCCAGCTTTAGGTGCTCAGGACGGTAAAGGCGGCAAGGCAATTTGCTATGTGAAGTACTTCACACCTTCGAGCTCATGGAGTTGGTTCGCAATTTCGGGTGAACCTGTTCTCTCGGAATCTGGCTCCGAAATTGACTTCCGATTTTTTGGATTGGTCTTCGGCCATGAAAAGGAGTTTGGCTACTTCCTGTTAAGTGAGCTTGAAGAAGTTCGTGGGCCGATGGGGTTGCCGATAGAACGCGATCTCCACTTCCAGCCAAAGACGCTTGAAGAAATTGCGCCGGAGATGTTCGGGGGCGATCAATGATGAAACAGTTGGAAATTACAATCAGCGGCAAAACCGAATCTGATATAACAATCGCATTAGACGAAGTAAGGCGAAAAGTCGAAGAGGGCTTTCTGTCTGGCTTTGACAGTAATGACAGCGGAAGCTACACATTTGAAATTAAGGAGGTGCAAAAATGAGTGGTAAAAAATTCATTATCGATCCGCCGCCTAAGGAAAAGGGGTTGTATCGTGTTGTCTACGTAATCGATATTGGAGCTGAGAGTTCTTTAGATGCGGCCAAAAAGACACATGAGATAATGACCGACCCTGATTCACTTGCTCCTGTCCTTGAGGTTGTTGATCAAAGCGGTAAGGTCACGAAGATCGATCTTAGCAAGAGTAACTAAAAGTTTGAAAATGTTAACCAGGGTATCTGATTGTTAGTTCGAAATCAGATACCCATTTTTTATGAGGTGAATACAATGAATGATTCAAAAAAAGCAAAAGTATGTTTGCAGCGGATTGTTGATCTGTTCAAGGCAGGCAATATACCAAAAGCATTAGCAGTAGCAACAATACCACCGCAAAGTGACATCCCATCTGCTAAATGGAGCATAAGTAATCGCG
>Ga0180301_10004017_pt1 | contig 11398 bp, 12 predicted proteins | sample GuaBasSediGuay16_FD_121797 | JGI IMG/M metagenome (GOLD analysis project Ga0180301, IMG submission 121797) | Subseafloor sediment microbial communities from Guaymas Basin, Gulf of California, Mexico - Guay16, Core 4569-2, 12-15 cm | ecosystem: Environmental > Aquatic > Marine > Hydrothermal... | reverse complement strand
TTGTTTCTTTATTTAAAAAAGTATAGAATTAAATATAGAATTAATTCTATATTTTTTTAAATTTTATACAATTTTAAGAAATATGGGACGGAGAAAGAATGAGAATATTAGAAAACTTCAGAAAACTGGTGGTGGCAGTTATGTTGTTAGTTTGCCAATTAAAGCCATTCGCTTTTTAAAATGGAAAGAAAATCAAAAGGTGGTTGTTCGATTTGATAAAAGAAGAAAAAGATTTATTATTAAAAATTGGCAAAAATAAACCTTATTAGCTTTCAAACAGCTAATTTTTATGATAAAAACCGAGGCAATTGTTCTGAAATCAGCTGATGCTGGGGAGGTAGACCGGCTTTTAACTATTTACAGTAAAGAGCTGGGCAAAGTTCGAATATTAGCCAAGGGAGTAAAAAAAATAGAAAGCAAGCTTCGTTATAGTATTGAGCCATTTTCCTATGTTCAATTAATTTTAATTGAGGGAAGAAGTTTTTATATTCTAAAAGATGCTGTTTTGATTGACCAGTTTTTAGGAGTAAAAAGAGATTTAAAAAAATTAGTTGTTGCTCAGAAAATAAGAGAAATAATTGATCAAGCAATCGTGGGTCAGGAAAAAGATGAGGATGTCTGGGATTTGATTTTAAGAACATTTAAGAAGATTAACCAAGAATTGATAGAGTTAAGCATAGTTAAAGAGTTTTTTAAGAATCTTATTGTTTTCTTGGGTTATGACCCTCAGGAAGTAAAACAACTAAGAGATTTATATTAATAATATGTTATAATTAAAGCAGGCAATATCCGATAAATATTTAAAAGTATGAATTCAGAAAATCAGGAGAATTTTACAATAAAAACCTTAAGAGATCAAAAAGAGAAATTGGATCTTGAGAATTTAGAAAAACCAGAAAAAAGATCTAAATTGTCTAAGAAGAATATTTTTTTAATTGCTGGTGGTGTTGCTTTTATAATATTACTTATATTTGCCTTCACTCTCGTAAGGGGGTGGTTTTCTTTTTCAAAAGAAAATGTGAAACTGGAAATTGTTATCCCGGAAAGTGTTGTTTCGGGCGAAGAGACAGAAATTGTAGTAAAATTTCAAAACAATAACAGGGTCAGTCTAAAAAACGTTAAACTAATTTTAAATTATCCTGAAAATACCTATACATCAGAGGGAGAAAAGAAAAACAGAGAAACTAAAAACATCGGAGAAATTAAAGCCAAAGAACAGGGCGAGAAAAGATTTAAGGTGAGGCTAACCGGAGAAATTGGCAGTATTAAAACTTTAACAGCAAGACTAGAGTATCAGCCAGAAAATATTAATTCTAGTTTTGAAAATATTGCTTCGGCAAAAACAAACATAGGATCTGTTTTAGTGGGACTTTATTTAACCGCACCCCAAAAAGCAATTAGCGGAGAGGAGATTACTTATCAATGTGATATTTTAAACAATTCTGATAAGGATTTTTCAAATCTTTTGGTTGAAGTAGAATATCCTTCTGGGTTTTCTTACAAAACAGCTGAACCTTTGCCAAGCGAAGAGGAAAATATTTGGCTAATAGAAGAATTGAAACAAAAAGAAAGAACTAGTTTAAGTATTTCCGGGTCCCTTGAAGGAATAGAAGAAGAAAACAAAATAGTAAGGGTAACAATTTATGAGGTTAAAAATGGCAAAAAGTTAGGAATAGGAAATGCTAGTGCTATAACCCAAATTTCTTCTCCTCCCATTTCTATTTCTTTGTTTTTAAATGAAGAAAAACAGGAGGTGGTGAATCCTGGAGATTTTTTGAGTTATACTATTAAATTTAAGAATAATACAGATGTTGCTTTTAGTCAGCTTGTTCTAAGGGCTTATTTAGAAGGCGAAATGTTTGATTACAAAAATTTAAAGTTAAGACAGAAAGGATTTTTTGACAGTCTAAACAATGTTATTATCTGGAGCGCAGCCGGAGTTTCTTCTTTAGCCCTTTTGCCTCCTTCAGAAGAAGGCCAAGTGAATTTTTCTGTTCCAGTTAAAAAAAGCGCTCCGGTATTTAGTCCAGAGGATAGAAATTTTACTTTAAAAGTAAGGGCAGAAATAGAAACAGTGAACGTTCCTCCTCAATTTAACTTAGAAAAACTCAAGATTGAAACAAGCTTGACCTCAAAGGTTAATAGCAAAATTAATTTACTTACCAAGGCTTTTTATAAAGAAACTTCAGTTGATATTTCAAATTATGGCCCTATTCCTCCGCGGGTGAACCAGTTAACTACTTACACCATTCATTGGCAAATAACCAACAGTACAAATGATTTAGAAGAGGCAAAAGTAAGCAGTGTTTTGCCTCAAGGAGTAGAATGGAAGAATAATTATAAGGTTTTCTGCGATTACAAAGAGGTATATTTTAATGAGCGAACCAATCAAGTAGTTTGGTCTATAGGAACTCTGCCCGCGGGCACAGGTTTTATAAGGCCAGTTTGTGAAATGGTGTTTCAAATAGGATTAAGACCATCTATAAATCAGGTTGGCACCTCACCTTTTATTATTAATGAATCAAAATTTGAGGCAAAAGATAGTTTTACTGGTCAATTTTTAGAAGTGGTTAGTCCGGCTAAAAGTACTGATTTGCCTGACGACCCTTCTGTTTCTTATAACGAAGGAAAGGTAGTAGAATAAATTTATGAGTAAAAATTTAATGGAAAATATATTAATACTTGCTAAAAGAAGAGGTTTTGTTAATCAATCCTCAGAGATTTATGGTGGGTTTGAAAGTTGTTATGATTATGGTTTTTTAGGAACAGAATTAAAAAATAATATTAAAAAGCAGTGGTGGAAAGATATGGTTCAGCTAAGAGATAACATTGTGGGAATTGATAGTTCCATTTTGATGTCTCCAAAGGTTTGGCAAGCATCAGGACACTTGACTGCGGGTTTTGCTGATCCATTGGTGGAGTGCAAGAGTTGCCACCGTCGGTTCCGAAAGGATTATTTAAAAGAAAACAAGTGCCCTGAATGCGGCGGAGAATTAACAAAAGAGAGAAAGTTTAATTTAATGATGAAGACATTTGTTGGTCCTGTAGAAGATGATTCTACCCTAACTTATTTAAGAGGTGAAACCTGTCAGGGGATTTATATGAATTATGAATTCATTAAAGACACAATGAGATTAAAGATTCCTTTTGGAATTGCTCAAATAGGAAAGGCTTTTCGCAATGAAATTACTCCTCGCTATTTTGTTTTCAAAATGCGCGAGTTCGAACAAATGGAAATGCAGTATTTTGTTCATCCCAAAGAAACAGATAAATGGTTTAATTATTGGAAAAAAGAACGAATGAAGTGGTATTTAGACTTGGGGATTAAGAAAGAGCATTTACGCTTTAGAGAGCATAAAAAAGATGAACTTGCTCATTATGCAAAAAGAGCAGTGGATATAGAATACAAGTTTCCTTGGGGGTGGGACGAGATAGAAGGGATTCACAACAGAGGGGATTGGGATTTGTCTAATCATAGCAAACATAGCGGCAAGGATTTAAGTTATTTTGATGAGGAAACCAAAGAAAAATTTATACCCCATATCATTGAAACCTCAGCTGGGGCAGATAGAAGCTTCTTGGTTTTTCTTATTGATGCTTACAAAGAAGTAGAAGGCGGAAGAACAAAAACAACCAAAGCAACAAAAGAAAAGGAAATTGTTCTTCGGCTGGATAAAAGATTGGCCCCTATAAAAGTAGCTGTTCTGCCTTTAGTGAGAAATAAACCAAAAATTGTTAAGAAAGCAAAAGAAGTTTTGAATTTAATCAAACCTTATTTTATGGCTCAATATGACGAAACAGGTTCTATTGGTCGGCGATATCGTCGTCAAGATGAAATAGGAACTCCTTATTGCATAACCATTGATTTTGACACCTTAAAAGACAACACAGTAACAGCTAGAGATAGAGACACAATGAAACAAGAAAGAATAAAGGTCGATAGTTTAATAAATTATCTTTTTGATAACTTAGGATATCTCTAAGCTGTTACCCAGCTTAGAGATTAATCTTATGGCATTAATAAAAGTAAAAGAAGTTATTGGTACTTCAACAGAAAGTTTTGATCAGGCCTTAAAAGAGGCAATTAAGCAGGTTTGCGAGCAAAAACAGAATGTTACTGGAGCAAAAGTTATTGCCCAAACAGTTGAGATTAAGGATGGGAATATTGTTGAATATAAAGTCAATCTCAAGGTTGCTTATAAGTGGGAAAAAGAATTGCATAACCGCTAAATTTCCTTAGGTAACCTTTTAAGTTTATTGGCTTCAATGTATAGGAAGCATACATTTCCTAATGGGTTGCGCTTGGTCACTGTTCCTTTAAAGAACACTAAAGCAGTGACTGTTTTAATATTGGTCGGAGCTGGTTCTAAATACGAAAATAAGAAAAATAATGGAATTTCTCATTTTTTAGAACATATGTTCTTTAAAGGGACCAAGAAAAGGCCAACAACCTTAGCTATTTCAGAGACCCTTGATAAAGTGGGAGGAGAATACAATGCTTTTACCAGCAAAGAATATACTGGTTATTGGGCAAAAGTAGATAACAAACATCTTGATTTGGCTCTTGATTGGGTTTCAGATATTTTTATAAATTCAAAGCTTGACTCCAGAGAGATTGAAAAAGAAAAGAAGGTAATTATTGAAGAGATTAATTTATATTTAGACACACCCGTAAAATATGTAGATGATTTATGGGAAAAACTGCTTTATGGAGATCAGCCAGCTGGTTGGAGCATTGCCGGAGAAAAAAAATTAGTTAAAAAGATTACCAGACAAAATCTTTTAAATTATTTAAAAAACTATTATTCATCAAAAAATACAGTAGTTGTAATAGCTGGCGGAATACCAAATAATAGAAACATAAGAGAAAAAATTAAAAGATATTTTGAGAAAATAAATCAAAAAACACCAAAGCCTAAAAAAAGAACTATTGAAAAGCAAACAAAGCCGCAAGTTTTGATTCAATATAAAAAAACCGACCAGACCCATTTTTGTTTGGGAGTAAGAACTTTTAGCTTGTTTGACTCTAGAAAATATGCTTTGCTTCTTTTATCTATTATTTTAGGAGGAAATATGAGTTCTAGGTTATGGATTTCTTTTAGAGACAGAGAAGGATTAGGCTATTATATTCATACATCTAATGAGCTTTATACTGATAGCGGTTATTTGGTTACCAAGGCAGGGGTTGATAATAAACGGATTGAAAAAGCAATAGAATTGATTTTAGGAGAATATAGGCGGGTTGCAAAAGAAGGTGTAAAAGAATTAGAATTAAGGAAAGCAAAAGATTATGTAAAAGGAAGTACTATTTTGCGCTTAGAATCATCAAGTGCAGTAGCTCATTTTTATGGGGGACAGGAGTTATTGACAGGAAAGATTTTGACCCCTGAAGAAAAGTTTGCTAAAATTGAAGCAGTGACAGTTGATGATATTTTTAAAGTAGCCAATGATATTTTTAGACCCGAAAAATTAAATTTGGCTTTGATTGGACCATTTAAGAACAAGGAAAAATTTAAAAAGTTATTATCAGTTTAAACTACATTAAAAACACAGGATTGAAATTTAAATTAGTTTATAGTTATGTCTAAAATAACGGTTAATATCTCTACTACTACTATTTGGCGAATAATATTTATTGGCTTGGTCTTAGCTTTTCTTTATGCTATTAGAGATGTTTTAGTGCTTCTATTTTTTTCTATTATTATTGCCTCAGCTGTAGATTTGCCAGTGAGACGATTAGAAAAAATAAAAATCCCTAGAATTTTAGGGGTTTTATTTGTTTATTTAATTTCTGTGGGGATAATAATTGGACTATTAGTAATATTTGTTCCTTCTTTATCAAAAGAGATAAAGAATTTTTCTTCAGAATTGCCCGGTTATGCTGAGGGAATTTATAACAAATTCCAGCGGCTTCAAGACAGTTCTTTAAAGTATCAAAGAATTGTAAAAGAGATTCAGGGGATTTTATTTAATCTAGGAGAAAAACTTAAGGGGTCTTTTGATACTATTTTAGCAAAAACTTTTGGGGTTTTTGGGGGTCTTATTTCAGTAATTATAGTGATAGTAATTTCTTTTTATTTATCTGTTCAAAAGAATGGAATCCAAAATCTATTAAAGGTTATAACACCGAAAGAACATGAACCGTATGTTTTAAGTTTATGGGAGAGAGCTCAGAAAAAAATGGCTCATTGGCTTCAGGGTCAGTTGTTTTTAGCTTTTGTAGTTGGTCTTTTAGTTTATTTAGGATTAACCCTTTTAAATATTCGCTTTGCCTTATTATTAGCTATTATTGCTGGGATTTTAGAATTGGTTCCTTATATTGGCCCTGTATTATCAGCGATTCCAGCAGTTATTATTGCTCTTTTTCAGGCTCCTATTTTAGCAATATGGGTTATTGTTCTTTATATTGTTGTACAGCAATTGGAAAATTATATTCTTGTACCATTGGTAATGAAAAAAGCAGTAAGCCTTAATCCAGTAGTTGTAATAATTGCTCTTCTTATAGGTGGTAAGCTTTTAGGGATTATCGGAGTTCTTTTAGCTGTTCCAGCAACAGCGATTTTAGCTGAATTTTTTAAGGATATAAGCAGAAAATAGAATAATTTTTTAGGGATTTATTATAGCAAAATTATTAAAACCCCGATTAAAGTTATTAAAATTTGAGAACCAACTCCTAATAGAGTTGGCTTTTTAATTTTTTTTGGAGAATGAATAACGTTTTCATGAAAATCTATATAAAGGTCAGCAATTTTTTGGAACTTTTTATTAATTCCTCCAATAAGTGTTCCACATCCTGCTAAAATGTCTAAAATTAGTGAAGAAAGAATTCCCAGGATAATAAACATTAACCGGTTTAGGTTTGAGGGATTTATATGTAAAGCAATACCTAGAATTAAAATTCCTATCAGAGTATCTCCAAGTATCATTAAGAAAAACAGCAAAATAGCTTTAAAATTTTTATTTCTAACAGAGCTTCTAAGAGATTTGGGAGGATAATCCCAATGAGGAATCTTGTCTAGTAAAATGTGGCTAAGAACTGCTAAAACTACAATCCACCCAGTATTTTTTACCTTTGATCCAATTGCGGCACCGATAAGTAAATGAGGAGTGATAACCATAAGTTTAGTAAAGCTATTAAAGTTTTTTGTTTTATTATAACCCAAAAAATCTTAACAACCAAGAGGTTTTCTGTTAGACTAAATCATATGGGAAAACTTTATATAGTAGCCACACCTATTGGAAACCTAAAAGATATTACCCTTCGAGCTTTAGAGGTTTTAACTGATGTTGATTTGATTTTGTGCGAAGATACTAGAGTAACCAGAAAATTGCTTAGTTGTTATAATATCAAAACGCCTCTTGAGAGTTATCATCAGCACAGTAAGTTAAAAAAGACAACCTATATTCTGAATTTATTAAAAAAAGGGAAGAAATTGGCTCTGGTTTCTGACTCTGGCACTCCAGGGATTTCTGATCCAGGAAACGAGTTAATTAATTTTTTAATTCAGAGAATTCCTGATTTAGAAATTGTTCCTGTTTCTGGCCCAAGCGCGGTTGCAACAATCGGTAGTATTTCTGGTTTTCCAATGAACAGATTTTTGTTTTTGGGCTTTCCTCCACATAAAAAAGGCCGGAAGAAGTTTTTTCAAGAAGTAATCGATTCAAAATACCCAGTGATAATTTACGAATCTCCTTATCGAATTTTAAGGTCGCTCAACGACCTTCGCAGAACCTATGCAGAAAAAAACAGAACCAATGCAGAACCTGATATTATAGTAGGTAAGGAACTAACCAAAAAATTTGAGAAAATATATAGAGGTTCTATAGGTAAAGTAATTAAGGAAATAGAAAAGGATGGAGTAAGGGGAGAATATACAATTGTGGTTAGTTTTAAACACTGAACTAACACAAAATTCAGCAGAAGCAACACAGAATAATGCGAAAAAATATGAGTAATTTGTTATACGAAGAAGAGTCTTATGATGTTAGAGGATGTATTTACGAAATTTACAAGAAATTTCGGAACTATCATAAAGAAATTATTTATCAGAATTCTTTAATTGAAGATTTGATTTTTAAAGGATATAAAGTAGAAAGGGAAAAAAGAATAGACATCTATCACAGGGGTAAAAAAGTCGGCACCTATATCCCAGACTTAGTAGTTAATGATATCATTTTAATTGAGCTTAAATGCAAGCCAAGCCTAACAATGCAGGATAGAAAACAATTCTGGACATACCTTAAAGGTTCAAAATATAAATTAGGATTTTTGGTTAATTTTGGTAATCCTAATGGCGTTGAAATAGAAAGAAGAATTTTTACCAAAAGTTCCGCATAAGTTTTGTTTAATTCAGTATAAGTTCAGTGTTTTATATGAAATACCTTATTACAACCCCCATATATTATGTTAATGACAAGCCTCATATTGGTCATGCTTATACTACTCTAGCCGCTGATGTCTTAACTCGGTTTTTTAGGACTCAGAATAAAGACGTTTTCTTTTTAACTGGAACCGATGAGCATGGTTTAAAGATAGCTCAATCAGCAGAAAAATTAAAGAAAAGCCCGAAACAGTTTTGTGATGAAAATAGTCAGCTGTTTAAAAAGGCTTGGGCTAATTTGGGTATTAAATATGACCATTTTATTAGAACAACTGATAAAATTCACGAAGAAACAGTAAAAAAATTTTTACTCACCCTCAAGGAAAAAAAGGCAATTTATGAAAAAGAATATCAGGGCCTTTATTGTGTTGGTTGCGAGAAGTTTTTAACTGGAAAAGAATTAGAAAATGATTTGTGTCCTGTTCATAAGGTTAAGCCAGAAAAAGTTTCTGAAAGGAATTATTTTTTTAAGCTTAAAAATTATTTAGAAAAAATTGAAGAGTTAATAAAAAAAGATGTACTAAAAATCAGACCAGAAAATGCCAAGAAAGAAAAGCTGGGCTTGTTAAAACAAAAACTAGATGATTTTTCTATTTCTCGGCAAAAAGAGCGGGTCAAATGGGGCATTGATTTGCCTTTTGACAATAATCAGGTTGTCTATGTTTGGGTTGATGCTCTTTTAAATTATTATACTGGTGATGGTTCAGAAAAATTTAGAGAATATTGGAAAGAAGGTCAAGTAATTCACTTGCTAGCTAAAGACATACTGAAGTTTCACGCAATCTATTGGCCAGCTATGCTTTTGGCGGCGGGCTGGGAGCTACCAGATGAAGAATTTATCCATGGATTTTTTACAATAAATGGTCAAAAAATGAGTAAAACTTTAGGCAATGTTATTGACCCTAACGATTTGGTTGAAAGGTTTGGTGTTGATGGGGCTCGGTATCTTTTACTGTCCCAATTTCCTTTTGGTCAAGACGGCGATATTCAAGAAGAGCGCTTTGTAGAAAAGTATAATGCTGATTTGGCTAATGGATTGGGAAATTTAACCTCTCGTATTTTGGCTCTTGTAGCAAAATATAGAACTCAGGGTTTAGAATCAAAAATTAGTGATAAGATTCTTCAAAAGAAAATTACAGAAATCAAGGATAATTACAAAAAAGATATGACAGAATTCAAGCTTTATGAGGCCTTGGAAGAAATTTGGAAATTAATTTCTTTTGGTGATAGTTATATAGACAAAAACAAACCTTGGGAGTTGATTAAAACAGATGTTAAAAAAGCAGAACAAGTTTTATCTAATTTACTATATTGTCTTTCAATAATTGCTGATTTAATTAAGCCATTTTTACCTGAGACCAGTGAAAAAATTAAAACCCAGTTAGAAACCAAAAAGCCAGATGTTTTATTTCCCCGAATTTAAAATGTAACGAGGAAAGACCTCGTTACAAATATGTAACGAGGAAAGACTTCGTCACATTTTAATGGAATAATAATTTGTTATGTTGATTGATACTCATTGCCATTTAAATTTTGATGAATTCAAAAACGAACGAGAAAAAATCATTGCTCGTTGTTTTAAAAATGATATTTGGTTGATTAATATCGGGACTGATTATGAAACTTCTAAGAAAGCAGTTGAAATTGCTGAAAAATATAAAGAAGGGGTTTATGCTTCTATTGCTTTACATCCTCACAATGTTCAAAAAGAAAAATTTGATATTTCTAAGTATCAAGCTTTAGCCAAGAGTCCTAAAGTAGTTGCTATTGGAGAAGCTGGACTTGATTATGCCCTTATAGAACCAGATACGTGCGGATTAAGTTCTTTTTCGCAAAATGCGCAGATAAATACAGAAGAAGTTAAAGAGTTACAGAAAAAAGTTTTTGTAAAACATTTAGAATTGGCAAAGGAATTAGATAAGCCAATAATAATTCATTGCCGGCGCCTATTTCCAGAAATATTAGAAATAGTCAAAGAACAGAATAACAAAAAGGAAAAAATAAGAGGTGTTCTTCATTGTTATATGGGTCGCTGGAGTTATGCTCAAGAGTTTTTAAAAATGGGTTTTTATTTAAGTTTTACAGGACTAATTACCTATGCTAGAGATTATGATAAGGTAGTAAAGAATACTCCCTTAGAACGGATTTTGATTGAAACTGATGCTCCTTATTTAACTCCTGTTCCCCATCGGGGACAAAGGAATTTACCTTTGTATGTTAAATATGTAGCTGAAAAAATCGCTGATTTAAAAGAATTAAGCTTTGAGAAAGTTGCTGAACAGACAACTAAAAACGCACGAGATTTGTTCGGCATTTAAATTTCAAAAATAAAAAAAGCAAAAAACCAGTTCTTTTAAGAACTGGTTTTATTTTCACTCTTTTTAGTAATATTTATATGAAACCCATCACCTTTTACTTGGATATAGCCACAAGAACAGTAAATTAGTTTGTTTTTAGTATTCCAGGAGATTTTATCTTTACACCTTGGGCATTCTACAGAGGGATTTGAGAGATTTTTAATTGATTCTCTATATCTTTTTTCTTTTTTCTTTCTTTTAATCATCCAATTTAATTTATTAGCTTGAGAAACACGAGCAATAGCCAAAGTATTATCAGGGACATTTTCTACAACAACAGAACCAGCAGCTATATAAGCATTTTTACCGATTTTTAGGGGCGCTATTAATTTTGCACCAGAGCCAATGAAGGCTCCATCTTTAATAATTGTTTTATGTTTTTGCTTGCTGAAACCGTCAAAATTACAGGTTACCACCCCTGCTCCGATATTCACATTTTTTCCAATTTCAGCATCTCCGATATAAGAAAAGTGGGGAATTTTTGTCCAGTCTCCAATGCAGGAGTTTTTAATCTCTACAAAACTTCCAATTTTTACATTGTTTCCAATAATAACCTTTCCTCTGATTTTGGTAAAAGGTCCGATTCTCGTATTTTTACCAATTTCTGTTCTCGGGTCAATTATTGAAAGATATTTTATAAAATAAAATATTCTTTTAAAG
>Ga0180301_10004016_pt1 | contig 11399 bp, 12 predicted proteins | sample GuaBasSediGuay16_FD_121797 | JGI IMG/M metagenome (GOLD analysis project Ga0180301, IMG submission 121797) | Subseafloor sediment microbial communities from Guaymas Basin, Gulf of California, Mexico - Guay16, Core 4569-2, 12-15 cm | ecosystem: Environmental > Aquatic > Marine > Hydrothermal... | reverse complement strand
ATTCAAGGGTAATCTCAAAAATTGCAGGGAATTATTACGAATGCCTAAAAATATTAGTTGACAATTACAGTCCTCTTTTTTAATCCAGAATATTAGAATATCGCTCAAAGAACCCCCCTGTCTTTAAAGTTCTTAATTATTTTTTTTAGACTTATTCCGTGACGCTCGACTATCCCCGGCGTACGGCTTACCCTCCGGTCGATGGGAAATATTCTGCACGTTCTGCTTCGGACACTCATGCTTGCTATCCTGCTTTTCCCCTTAAGCCTTTCATTTAATTCGCCCGCCGCAGATGCCAGGTCGTTAAAACAGGTAACCAACACAGACCTTGTTCCAGGTTAACTCAGTCCTCTCACCAGATCGTGAAAGAGAGGAACGAGGGGTAAAGTTGAACCGGAGTGTTCTGTCACCGGGTTCCTGTGAAGAGGAGCCATGACTTCTGTGGATACTTCTCCACTTTCATCAGATAGAGAAGCTTGCCCGGATGGGGAAGAATCTGGAATACTCTATCTGTCAGTTCCGGAAGCGCAAGCATGTCGGAGTTATCTTAAGCCACCGACTGTGGTAGTTGTTTACAAAACAGTTCCTCTGTTATATATTATACTTCTGTCGTCAATGTGGAAACAAATTGTGGCTGTCCCGCAACTTCGATTTTGGCCATTATTATTCAGTATATTGTGCGTTTTATATTAACTAATCACAATATATTGTATGCTCTGTCAATTTTTCGGCGGTTGAGGGAAATCTTGAATTAGAACAAAATGGATACTTTTTTACCCCCTTATTTGAGAGACTTAAACGATAAACAGCTCGAGGCAGTACTGCACGAAGGTGCACCCCTTCTGATCCTTGCAGGCGCAGGATCGGGGAAGACCAGAGTGATAACTACAAAGATAACTTATCTGATCGATCAAAAAAGGATGGAGCCTGCCTCTATTCTAGCCGTTACCTTTACCAATAAGGCGGCTGGAGAGATGCTTCAGAGGGTTGCCTCGATTGTACCACAAGCATCGGGGTTGATGATTCGAACTTTCCACTCTTTCGGTGCCTGGCTTTTGCGTCGCAATACTCACCTCCTTGAAATGAATCCCCGCTTCACAATCTATAATGACGAAGACTCGGAAGCTCTTCTTAAAAGCGTGTTTGGTAATTTTTCGAGGAGAGAACTCAAACACTATGCCCGTTTAATAGCAAAGGCGAAGAATTACGCCCTTGAGCCGGATGATGATCTTTCTCGCGTGAGCCGGGAGGAGAAGTTTCGAAGTATTTACGCCTCCTATCAGAGGGCGCTTGAGAAAATGGGAAATGTAGATTTCGGCGATCTTATTCTTCGTACCGTAAGGCTTTTAAAGGAAAACTCGGAAGTACGAACAAGGATCCATCAGCGTTTTCAGGTAATACTTGTGGATGAATATCAGGATTCAAATGTAGCCCAGTTTGAGTTGCTCAAACAGCTCTTCTCTCCGGAACGGTATATATGTGTTGTTGGAGATGATGATCAGTCTATCTATAGATTCAGGGGAGCGGAGGTAAAGAACATTTTGAAGTTTCCGGAGCAATTTCCGGGTACGGAAATTATTCGACTGGAGCAGAACTACAGGTCTACAAAAAACATTCTCGAGGTAGCCTCTTCGGTAGTTAACAGAAACAGAGGAAGACTCGGGAAAACTCTGTTTACAACTCTTCCGGGAGGCAGAAAGCCTGTTCTGGCATGGCTGCCCGATTACAAAAGTGAAGTTGAATACTGCGCAAGACTCCTATCCGATGGCAGATTCTCGGAGACGGCAATACTCTACAGGACAAATGCACAATCGAGGGAGTTCGAGATTTTTTTCAGCAGGCAAAATATTCCCTACCGCATTGTGGGCACAATTACATTTTACGAGAGGGAGGAGGTAAAGGATACCCTCTCTTTGCTCAACCTGATTTTCAATCCCAGGGATGAAATCGCCTTTAGAAGGATCATAAACAAACCTTCCAGAGGTATCGGAAAGGCAAGTATAGGGGAAATTCTTAGGTATGCAAATAAAACAGGAGGCGATTTATTAAGAGCTTCAAAAGAAGTTTCCGGAGAGCTTTCAGGAAAGGCGCAGTCGGGAGTGGAGAAGTTCCTCTCTCTGATAGAGGAGTTTCGCTTAAACCTTGAATCGGAACCACTTGGTGTGAGTATCCACAGGTTGATTGTTAACTCCGGTTTGCTGGAATATCACCTTGAACAGGACGAGGTGGCAGGAACACAGAAGGTGAAAAACTTAGAAGAGCTGGTAAACGCTGCCGCAGAGTATCCCGGAGGTATGGAAGGGCTTGCCCAATTTCTGGATGATGCAGAGCTGGACCGCTCTCGTGCATCCCGGGAGGAGGGAGGAAGCGACTCATCTCCGCGGGTTACCCTCATTACAATGCACAACACAAAGGGCCTCGAGTTTGAGAGGGTGATTATTACCGGATTGGAAGAAGGCCTTTTTCCGGGATTTGGCAGTGAAACGGATGAGGAAAGTCTCGAAGAAGAACGGAGGATTTTTTATGTAAGCATAACAAGAGCAAAGCGGGAGCTCTACCTCACAACCTGCAGGATGCGAAGATTGTGGGGAAAGACACATCTCTTTAAGCCGTCGCGATTCCTTGCCGAGATTCCCCAGGAATACCTTGAAGAGGAAGAATGGGATGCCGATTATTACGGCGATGAGGAAGACGGCTTCCTTCCGGGTACCAACGTGTACCACGATGAATATGGGCAGGGTGTGGTGTGTAAAAGATGGTACAACGGCAGTGAAACGAGCGTGCTTGTAAGGTTCGAATCGGGTTATACCGGGCGTTTCATTCCCAGATTTTCCGGTCTGGAAAGGGTGGGATAGAAGTATTGGCAGGTAATATCCCTCTGATAAGACGGGCTCGAGAGTATCATCTCTACGATTTTAAAGGACGGCGGTACCTTGATTGCTATCTGTCCGGGGGGAGAGCCATTCTCGGACACACTCCAAACCGGATAACCACAGTAATAAAAAACAGTATATCTAAGGGATTGATCGCCGATTATCCCTCTATATACCAAACAAGACTCTACAAAGCTCTTTCTCTATTTTTTCCGGAATACGGTGAGTTCAGGGTATATAGGAGTTTCCTCAGCGCAGTAAAGGCAGTTTCCTCTTATCTGGGAGGAGCAACTGAGGGCTTCCTCTATGATCCCGCTTCTCAAGGGAGAGAGAGGGCTGGAGTTAAGAAGGTAAGAGCTGCACTCTGGAGACCCTTTCTCGAAGGGGAAGAAGGTGCTGTATCCCATACGCCGGAAGTTCTTCTCCCACTTATTCCCTTTCCCGGTGAGCTTGCTCCCCAACCGGTCTGTTTCCTTAAACCCTGCAAAGAGGATGTTCCCGAATCGGATACCGTTTCAGGTTTTATCCTCTCGGCGGTCATTAAAAGCCTCTTTGAACTTAAAAGGGTATACAAAAGCCTCTATTCAGAGGAGATCTTTAAATTCTTTGAGTGCGAACTCTGGAAGCGAAAGGGACCGTACCTTATACCCATGTGCAGAGAGGAGGAGTATCTTAACTTTTTCAACCGTTTTTTAGAAGAGGGAATTCTAATCTCTCCCTTTTATTCGAAACCAAGCATTGTTCCTGCCAGATTTACACAGGGAGAGGTAAAATATATAAAAAAGATAGGGAGGCTCCAGTGGGTATAGAAATTGGCGAGATGGTGATGATTCTAAGCAGACTTTTTTTCGGCGCAATCGCCGCTTTTCTGGCGATAGTGCTATGGTCGCAAACGAGGGATTCCGCCTGGGTGTTTATTGTAATGGGAGTAATTGTTCAATACGGGGAGATTATGTACAATACATTGCAGATCTTCGGAATAATTAATTGGGAAGGCTACCTGAAATACGATATACCTTTGATTCCTCTGGCACTGGCCAATTTCCCGACCATATTTTTTACCACAGGTTTTGTCATTATGATTTTAAGAAGTAGAGTTCGATACAACATCTATGCGAGCAAATTAAAGAGGGAAGAAAAGAGCAAAGAAGATAAGAATTAACTTGACGAAAATAAAAAAATAGCTATCTTACATAAAAAGGAAACTTAAAACGGAGGCAATTTATGACAGCATTACTTGTAGGTCTTTTATTTGTTATCTTTGCCGTATATTCTGTACTTCCAATAAAGGGATGGGGGCTTAGATGGTGGGAGGAGGTGTTACTCGTATTAAAAGGGGGCATACCGTTGGGAGCTCTTTTTGTGGGTGTTATTGCAGTATTTATTGGCATTGCAGACATAAAAGATAAAATAGAGGCTAAAAAAGAAGAGCAGGAAATGGAAGAAGAGAAAAAAGAAGAAGAAAAAGAAGAGGAGAAAAAGTCAGAGGAAACCACATAAACTTGACATAATAAGAAGATTATGAAAATATGATAATCTATTCTAATTTGGATGGATTACTCTGGAGAAGGTAAAAACAGTATGAAGACTATCTTTGTTAAACCGGAAAATATAACCCGTAAATGGTACATAATCGATGCGGCAGGGAAAAACCTTGGGAGAGTTGCAGTCAAGGCTGTCGATCTTGTAAGGGGGAAGCATAAGCCGGAGTTTTCTCCCCATCAGGAACTGGGAGATTATGTAATTATAATAAATGCGGAGAAGGTAAATGTAACCGGAAGGAAGAGAACCGATAAAATCTATTATCGCCATTCTCAATACCCCGGCGGTCTCCGCATGGAGAGCTTCCAGCATGTAATAAAAAGAAAACCAACCTTTCCCATGGAACATGCGGTAAGGGGGATGCTTCCGAAGGGGAGGCTGGGCAGAAAATTGTTTAAGAATATAAAAGTCTATGCGGGTGGTGAGCACCCCCATCAGGCTCAAAAACCAGAACCGATAGAAATTTAGCAAGGGGTAAATATGGCAGAGATTCTTACACGGGCTACAGGAAGACGAAAAACCTCCGTGGCACGCGCTCAAATACGCGTGGGGAGTGGTAAAATTATAGTTAACAATAAAAATGCAGAGAAGTACTTTACCAATCAGGCACACTTTTTTATGGTCAGGCAGCCTTTAGAGGTTACAGATAGTGCAGATAAATACGATATCTATATTAATGTAAAGGGTGGAGGCCTGTCAGGGCAGGCAGGAGCCTGCAGACATGCGCTGGCCAGATCGCTTGCAAAGTATGATCCAGACAGTGCCCCCTCATTGAAGGCAAACGGTTTCTTAACCAGAGACCCACGCATGGTAGAACGTAAAAAATATGGAAAACGAGGAGCGAGGAGAAGCTTCCAGTTCTCAAAACGGTAGTATCACTATTACGGAAATAAAAAAAGGAGGAATACGAGGAAAAAAGACAGAAATTGTACTCTCTGATGGTTCCTCCTTTTTTTTATCTCCAAAAATAGTTCGAACCGAAGGGCTGGAAAAAGGCTGTAGTTTTCCTGTAGAAAGACTCGGCTTACTGCTCAAACTTTCTGAAGAAGAAAGCGCCTGTAACAGGGCTTTAACACTGCTCTCAAGGAGAGAACACTCGGAAACAGAGCTCAGAAAGAAGCTGTTAAATAGAGGATATTCCGTGAAAGCCATAGACAATGTTACAAAAAAGCTAAAGTATTATGGGTATATAGATGACGGGAGATTTGCAAGAGAATGGCTCTCCGTCCGTTTGAGAAACCATCCTGAAGGGAGGAGAGCCCTTTATTTCGGTTTACTTAAAAAGGGAGTTAAGAGAGAGATTGCCGAAGATACTATAAAGGAGGTTTTAACCGCCGAAGCGGAGATGATGGCTCTGGAGAAGGCCATAAAACAGGTTTCCGGCAGAACCGGCTATGATAAGGCGAAAATGAAAAGAGCTCTATCAGGAAGAGGTTTTTCGTTGTCTCTCATAAAAGTTTTTCTGGAAGAGCAGATTTTTTCATTGATATTTTGGATCGATTTACTATAATAATTTAGAGTTTTACATCTATTTTTCTAAAGCTAAAAAAGGGAAAATAATGGGTAAAAAGAGTAAAAGAGTGCGTATTTTTTCCGCACTGGAAGCTGCTAATATCTGTGGTGTGGTTAATCAAACCGCCATAAACTGGATAAAGGGCGGTCATCTAAAGGCGTTTACAACTCCTGGCGGACAGTACAGAATCTATGCGGAAGACCTGGTGGATTTCCTCGTGTCTCGTAATATGAAAGTACCCGAAGAACTTTCAGATATAGTTAAATGGGCGGATGTCAGCGAGGGGGTACTGATTATTGACGATGATAGGGAGTTTAACAACATAGTAAAGGATTATTTTTCCAGGAAGCTTCCCGAAGGCAAGATCTATCAGGCTTTCGATGGGTTTGAGGCAGGAAAGATGATGCTAAAGATTAAGCCTGCCGTAGTGATTCTGGACATCGATCTTCCAGGGGTGGATGGCTATAAACTGTGCAGGCAGATAAAAGAAGACTACAGTCTTGGTAATCCAATGGTAATAGCGGTAACCGGCCTTGACGACCCTTCGGCACATGATAAAATTCTTTCAGAGGGAGCAGATGCGTTCTTTGCAAAACCTGTAGATCTGGAAGAATTGATTTCATTTATAGTAGAGAAATCGAATAACTATCATGGAAAAGAGCAAAACCCGGAGTAAATGGATCTTAATCGTCGAAGACGAAGACTCCATTAGATTAACATTACGTGATTACCTCAAGAAAAAGGGGTACAATGTTCTGGTAGCCTCCGACGGAGTGGGGGCTATCAAACAGATTCTCGACAATCCTGTTGATATGATAATTACCGATTACAGAATGAATATTCTGGGGGGGGATTACTGGGTCCGTTTCCTGCAAAGGTTTTTAAGCGATAAAAAGATTCTTGTAACCAGCGGTTTTCTTAAACCGGAGTTTTCCGTACCTTTTAAGGTGATTTACAAACCTTTCGACTATTCCGACCTGGAAGCTGTAATAGCTTCGGAGTTGGGGAAGACGGAGGCACCGGAAGATGAATCAGCAGAGTCGGCAAAATAGCAACAAAGAGGCTTTCTACGCCAGGGTACACGGTAGAGTACAGGGGGTAGGTTTCCGATATTCGGTCCGCCTGACGGCACGACGTTACGGTATTAAAGGCTGGGTCAGAAACGAAATGGATGGGAGCGTCTCTGTCATGTGTGAGGGAGATAAAGAAAACCTTAAGCTCTTAGAAAAATGGCTGGAACAGGGCCCCCCAGGTGCTTATGTAATAAAAGTTGAAAAAAGAAAACTTCCCTTCAAGGGTGAGTTCACTGATTTCTCTATCCGTTTTTAAATGGGGTCAGGTTTTGAATTTTGACTATTTCAAGACCTGACCCCATACCGCAATCTACGATCGCAACTAAAGGTAGATTTTGTTTTTTTGTGTTTAAAAATTTAGGTAAAAAAACTAAATCTCGACCTTACATAGCATAAAAGGCGTCCTTACCTGCATATTTGGCAATTCCTTCCAGCATATCCTCGATTCTCATGAGCTGATTGTACTTGGCAAGCCTGTCCGAACGGGAAATCGAGCCTGTTTTTATTTGTCCTGTTTCCAGGGCTACCACAAGATCGGCAATAAAGGCATCCTCCGTCTCTCCGCTCCTGTGAGATACAACTGCGGTGTATCCCGCCTTTTTAGCCATCTCTACCGCTTCGAAGGTTTCCGTGAGGGTTCCTATCTGGTTTACCTTTATAAGAATTGAGTTTGCTATGCCCTTCTTTATACCTTCTGAAAGGCGCCTTGTGTTTGTTACAAAAAGGTCATCCCCTACAAGCTGTACCTTTTTACGAAGCTTTTCGGAAAGTAATTTCCAGCCGTCCCAGTCATCCTCCGCCATCCCGTCTTCCAGAGAAATTATGGGGTACTTCTCCACCCAACCGGCCCAGTAATCGACCATTTCTTCCGGGGCAAGCTCCCTCCCGTCGGATTTTTTAAATACGTACCTGCCTTTCTTACTATCGAAGAACTCAGAAGCCGCAGGATCTAGAGCAAGATAAATCTCATCTCCTGCTTTGTAACCTGCTTTATCTATACTCTGGAGGATGAGCTCACAGGCTTCCTCGTTGGATTTGAGGTTGGGAGCAAACCCCCCCTCATCACCAACGGAGGTGCTGTAACCTTTATCCTTTAAAATACCTTTAAGTGTATGGAAGATCTCTGCAATCATCCTTATGCCTTCACGGCAGGAATCCGCTCCTACAGGCATTACCATAAACTCCTGAAAATCAACAGAGTTATCTGCATGAGCACCACCGTTTAAGATGTTGGCCATGGGTACGGGGAGTAAAGATGCGTGAAAACTGCCGAGGTATTTGAACAGGGGTAAGGATAGAAAGTCTGCGGCCGCCCTGGCTGTAGCCATGGATACACCCAGAATTGCGTTTGCTCCGAGTTTGGATTTATTTTCTGTACCGTCAAGTTCTATCATGGTGCGATCCACATCAACCTGATCCAGAGCATCAAGGCCGACAATCTCCGGTGCAATTATGTTGTTAACATTGTCTACTGCTTTAAGAACACCCTTGCCCTTGAATCTCTTTTTATCTCCGTCCCGAAGCTCTACCGCTTCATGTTCTCCTGTCGATGCACCCGAAGGTACTGCGGCACGCCCCATCGAGCCGTCTTCAAGCACTATATCAACCTCAACGGTAGGATTACCCCTGGAATCGAGAATTTCTCTAGCTTCTATAAACTCTATTACACTCATCTTCTCTCTCCTTTTTTTAAGAACTATGTAACGGATTAAGCAATGTTGTCAATAGAACCAGGTGGGGTAGAGGCTCTTGAAATTTGACAATTTCCCAGCGTGGCATAGCCGCAACCAGTGCTATCATGCCCTCAGGTCTACCCCCCTTTTTATAACCCCCCTCTTTTAGAACTCCCCTCTTTCTGGTATAATATATTTAAAACATGCAATATTCCAGATTGTTGGGGAAAACACTTCGCGAAAGTCCCCAAGAAATTAAAACAAAGAATCATGCCCTTCTGTTTAAGGGCGGGTATATCCGCCCCCTCGGGCAGGGACTGTTTTCTTTTTTACCACTGGGATTACGGGTTCTCGAAAACCTCAAAACTATTATCAAAGAAGAGATGGATAAACTCGGTGGCCAGGAAGTTCAGGTTCCCGTAGTAAATCCCTCAGAAATATGGAAAAAAACAGGAAGGCTTGAGCTAATAGGAAAGGATATTATCAGGTTCAAAGACCGGACGGGAAGAAGCCTTGTTCTATCTCCTACTCATGAAGAGGCAATGGTCTCTCTCTCCCATTTAAGTCTCAATTCTTACAGAGATCTACCCGTACTTCTCTATCAATTTCAGATCAAGTTCCGCGATGAAGAGAAGGTGCGAGGTGGGCTTATAAGAACCAGAGAGTTTACCATGTACGATGCTTACTCCTTTCACCGTTCTGCCTGCGATCTAAACAATTTTTTCCCGAGGATGTTTACAGCCTTTAAGAGGATTTTTGAAAGATGTGGAGTTGATGTTTTTGTAGCAGAGGCAGGTGTGGGGTATATAGGTGGTGAGAAGGCATACGAGTTTTTAATGGAGGCCGATTTCGGAGACGATATTATCGTAAGATGTGATAATTGCGGTTACCAGGCAAATCGTGAGGTAGCCGTTGGGATAAAAGATCATCCTCTTGCCACCCCTCTTCCAATGGCACAAGTGAAAACACCCGATTGCACTACAATCGAGAAGCTTTCAGCTTTCCTGGACCTACCCAAATCAAGACTTACAAAATCCATTGTGTATAAGACTCAAAATGGTTTTGTCATGGCTGTGATAAGAGGCGATTACGAGGTAAACAAGGAGAAGCTTTCTAGATTTATAAAAACACCTGTTATCCGTCTTGCTACCGAAGAGGAGATAAGGGCTAACGATCTTCTTCCGGGTTACCTCTCACCTATCGGAATGAACTCAAAGATGGATGTTGTTTTAGACGATACTGTTGCCAATTCTCCCAACCTGGTTTTCGGCGCCAATGAAAAGGGAGCCCACTTTCTCAATGTTAATTTTGGCCGTGATTTTGAAACAGAGGCGATCGGCGATATCACACTTATAAGGGTAGAGCATAATAGATGTATCCAGTGCGGAGGAAAATTGCGTGAAGTTAATGCTGTTGAGCTGGGTACGGCCATAAAACTGGGGGAGTATTATTCCAGAGCAATGGAGCTATCCTTTCTGGATGATAAGGATCGTCATGTATATCCGAGCATGGGCACTTATGGAATTGGAATGGGCAGATTGATGGCCTCTATAGTTGAGGCAAACTCCGATCGAAGAGGAATTATCTGGCCATCCGGGATCGCCCCATACAGAGCCTTTTTAATGGGTATCGGGAAATCTCTGGCGGTAAAACAGGTTCTAGAAGCGATTCATAACGAGCATCCCGATCAAATTCTCTACGACGACAGAAATGAGTCTCCCGGAGTCAAGTTCAAGGATGCCGATCTTATAGGCATTCCTTTAAGGATTGTGGTATCGGGAAGGTTGATTAAAGAAGGCAAGGTGGAGTTTCGCGACAGGAAGAGCGGTAAAACCTGGAAAGTTGATATAGAAAAGGTACCTGGAGAGTTATACAAATCATGAAGTTTAAAATAACTCCGGAAATCATAGACCTGATCATTTTCGGGATGGAAAACCAATCGGAAGAGATGGTTTTTGATACTCACACCTTCGAACTGGTACCTGCCACCGAAATCGAACCGGATGCCGAGACGGATGAGGAGCGCTATCTTCCCCTTCCCGAGTGGAACTCAACCATGGGCTTTCAATTGATGGAGAGATTTGTAGCAGGTCTTAAGAATCCACTGATGAGAGAAGAATTACGACGGGCTCTATCCACCGGTAGAGGCGTATTCAGAAACTTTAAAAATGTAATCAAACAGAGGATGGATATTGAGAGATTGTGGTTCTCCTTCAAAGAGAGAGAGCTTAAGAAACTGGTACTGGAGTGGTACAACAGCTATTGCGAAGCATGGGGGCTTAAGAAAGTAAGTCCTGAACCGGAAGAGGAGGGGGAAGAGACCGAAGAGCTTATCTTAAGCGATTTTGAAATAAGGCAGGGCAGGGGAGAAGAGCTTGATACGGTACTCCTGTGGGACAGGAAGGCTTTCTTTGAAATGCTCGATGGATATGACGAAAGAGACATTCAAGGGATGTATGAAAAGAGGAGAGAAAAATTACCAAATCCCCATTCTGAGGACTCTTTAGTCTTTCTGGCTCTTACTCCAGGAGGCGAGATAGCCGGATTCATCTGGGGTGTGAATGATGGGGAGATTTCCGGATTGACCAGAATATTTCAGATTTATGTGTCCGATGAGTACAAGGGGCTAGGGCTGTCGCGAGTGTTGTTTGACAGGTATCTCTCTGAAGCCTGCGGCCGCGGTTGTACTTCGGTGCGCATAAAACTTATGGGCAATGCTCTTAAT
>Ga0180301_10004015_pt1 | contig 11399 bp, 9 predicted proteins | sample GuaBasSediGuay16_FD_121797 | JGI IMG/M metagenome (GOLD analysis project Ga0180301, IMG submission 121797) | Subseafloor sediment microbial communities from Guaymas Basin, Gulf of California, Mexico - Guay16, Core 4569-2, 12-15 cm | ecosystem: Environmental > Aquatic > Marine > Hydrothermal... | reverse complement strand
GTAGCTCGTGGTAGTGGTCGTCGTTGTTTCGGTCTCCGATGATTGTGTGTCCATGTTTTGTATTGTTACGGTAATGATGCCTGTGTCACCGGGCATCAAAACTGCCGGTTCCACTTTGTAGTCTGTAACCATAACGGCAGGGCCTTCTGCGGCTGATACCACAGCGACTGTTGCAAGCAGCACCAGAGCTGCCACAGTAAAACCTGTAGTGATATTTTTATTCGCACTTATCATTTCTTTTCACCTCCTTTTGCTTTGACAAACCAATATCTCGATCTAAGATGTGCAGCTCCGCGCCTAATTATATCGCGGATTGCATCATTTCTGCAGCCATAATATCCCTCTCTAACGAGTTCATCTACATTTTCTACTTCTTCTACCGGAATTTTCATCTTTACCAACCTTATATCATCCATTTTTTATTTCACCTCCTTTATTTTCTACTCCCAAATTACTCCACACTTTCACAGCCTTTCCTTCATCAGGGTCAACCAGAACAGAAACAACCGCGGGATTCGCGCCAAACCGCGTCCACGAAACGCTGAGCAGTGTCTTTGGCAAATAGAACTTCTCCGCAGTTTCCGGAAGCACCCTTCTAACGGTCGGCGTCACACTTTCCAAACTGTTTGTCCTTATCAGGTCCGCAGCCTCTTCATTCTGAAGTGCGACTGAGATAGCCTTTGCTCTCTCGCTCGGCGGTATTGCCTCCAGTACGTATCTGTTTTTAACTGACCGTTTACTCGCACCATAATACGTGAAAATATAGACATCCTGGCATTCACACACATCTGAGAAGCAGATAACCGTGAGGTCATAGTCTTCACCATTCCTCAATGCCGAGATGTTCACCTTTTCATACCTCACGCCTTTATAAGGCGTTATCTCTGCTAAGACATCCGATACGATCTGCGTTCTCGTTTCTTCGTTGAGTTCCGTGCCTGAAAATTCCACATTCGTGGGCAGGTCTAACCCTGAATCGGGTGCATGACTAAGCCCGTTCTCTGGTGCCGTCAGCCCAAAATAAGTACCGATGGCAGCAACCACTGCAACTGCTGCAATTACCACTACGATTGTCTTCGCACCTACCATTTCTTTTTTTATCGCCTCCTTTTCCTCCCGGAAAAATAAAAAAAGAATGAGTTTTTCACTCATCCCCCTATCTCTATTGTGTACTCAAAGCTCTCTGCGTTCCTCGGCAGTATCTCCAGCGTCCAGACGCCACCCGGTGCGTTAGTTATTTCGTATGTTTCGCTGTACGCCGTGCTCGTCACCTGATACATCCCTTCACTTGATGCTTCCCATGGTGGTAAATAATCCATGCCCAGGCTTATGTGCGCTGTTTTCACCGTTTTTGATGGTTCTGGTGTCAGTTTCCCGCCTTCAAGAGTTGCCAGCATGAGTGCAACATCGAAAGAAGGCTCTTCTTTTTCTTCCGCTTCTCCTCCATATTTATCGTACGCATGCTGTCTGGCAGTGACTACAACACTGACCTTCTCTCCCTGTTTCACGGTGAAATCTTCTCTGAACGGCGTTGTGGGCTGTTTCCATACTTCTAAGCTCAAATGCACTTCCTGGTTCCATCGCTCTATCGAAGGGTCGTCTATGTTCAAGTTGATGCCGCCCTCGTACCTTCCTTTCGCATCCTCTGGCACATTCACTGCTACCTTTACTGTTGCCTTCGAGTTCGCTTCCACTTTCGCAGGTGCATCTATCGTCAGCCAGCCCTCGGGAATCATATTCTCGAAAGGTCCACCCCATCGCTCTTTGCCACCAATTTCCGGACTTATCGTAATCGCTTTGTCGCCTTTGTTCTCAAACTGTATCTCATACTCCTGGCTCTGTCCCGCTTCTACTCTGTCATGTATGTGTTGTGGGTGTACCACTATCTTCGGCGGTTCCCAAACTTGTACTGATAGACTTAGCGAGTTCACGTACACTGGGAACGGTGCTAGATACGGTGTTGGCATCGTATCATTTGTGAATACGACCTGTGCGCTGTAATGACCGATTTCCGCATCTTCAGGTATTTTCACTGTAACGATGTATTCTTGTTCCTCATCTGCCTTTATCTCTGCGCTGTCTGGTTCAACGGTTATCCAGTCCTCTTCGAGTAAGTTCTCGCCAAACGGTTGGACCTCAATGTGAGGGGTTGTGGATACTGTCTCTTCGTTCTTGTTTTTTACCTTTACTGAAAACTCTTTTTCCCCACCGGGTTTCAGCTCGAACCACTCGTGCTTCGGCGAGATTTGCAATATTTTGTAATCTGCTTGCTGCTCTTCTTCGCTTTGTTCGGATGTCTCTACCAGCGCAGGCTGTGGCGATGATGCCTGACCTGCTACACCTGCTTCTAACCCTATTACGACAGCACCGAGGTTAAGTACTGGTTGCGGCAGCACTGTCTGACCTGCGACAGCGGAGACTGAAAAAACGCTCAGGAGAACCATTCCGAGCACAACCAGTGCTTTTGCTTTCTTTTTTGCTTCTTCTTTTTTCATCTTTTCTTTTCGCCTCCTTCTTTTTATCTCGGAGTTCGCCTTTTTATCGACGAACCTAATTATTAATAGTCTGCTATCAGTATTTAAGCTTTTCTATTTTTAGCAAAACCGAAAAAATAAAAACTAAATCTTTCAAATTATAGTCATATTTGACTGTTTATCTCTTTCTTCCCAAACACCTCTCTATTTTGGTCTTATTCCTCTTCTCCAAACGCTCTGGTAGAAAAAATAAAATATATGTATCCGCATATATCAAAAAAGAACAGAATCTTCTAAGGAGGAGTGAAAGAAAAATGGAAAAGAGAAGTGGAATAGTAGGCTTCACGGGAACATTTAGGGAAAGCATGGAAGAGATAAAAGAAGGCTCGAAAGTGGTGTTTACTGGGTCAGTAGCAGTGTGTACACCATTTATCGAATTGCTCGCTTACACCGTGCGGGACCGAGGTTTTGAGATGTTGTATGTGCCGAGAGCAGATGCGAAGGAGGCGAGGAAAATAAAGGAGATAGAGAACATTGGGTATAGCGTTGTAGATGAAAAAGGCAATCCAGAGAACCCTGATGCGGTTGTCGTGCTCGGTGGATTAGCAATGCCAAAGTTTGGATGCCCACCAGAGGATGTCATTCGCATGATTGAGGATATTTCCGGCGAGAAGAAACCGAAAACCATCGGCGTTGGGTTCATGAACATCTTTGAGCGCGAGGGTTGGGACAAGAAGATAAAATTCGATACGCTGATAGATACTACGATGGAGGTCGTTGTCAAGTAATCTTGTCTTCTCCTCGCTTTAAATAAAAAATGCGCCGACCGGGATTTGGACCCGGGTTATAGGCTTTTTGCCCGTCTTCCCTTTTTATCCTAAAAAATTTTTTCCCTCTTTTGAAGAAAGAAAGGTTGGCAAGCCTATGTGATACCAGGCTACACTACCGGCGCAATATTTTCTCTTTTTGTTTTATTTTTCTTTTCTTTATTTTATATTTGACATTTGGATTTTTCATCGTCTATTCTATTCTATTATAAACTCTTCTCCAATCTTCGGCGCTATTGCATTGCATCCATAATTATCTCTTACCCATGCTGCAAACTCTTCTGTATGTTCTCCATGAACCGCGAACACCACCTCAGTGCCATTTCTGCAAAATCTCGATACTATTTCTTTCAGCTCCGAATCCCCCGCGTGAGCAGAGAAATCATATTGCTCCACCTGTGTTTTCACTTTCACCACCTCGCCATCCGTCACTACACATCCTTCCTCTACCAGCCTTCTCCCGTTCGTTCCCTCTATCTGATAGCCAGTAAGCAGCACTTTGCTCCTCGGGTCCTCGCGTATTTTTTTCAGATAATACAGCACAGGACCTCCATTAAGCATTCCCGCGGTGGTGACAATTACGGAAGGTTCCAAAAGGGCTTTCTTTCGCCTCTTCGAGTTTACGAACTGTGCGTCACCGAAGGCATCATTCAATGCCTTCGCATTTTTTAAGAACGTGGGCTGATTCCTGAACAAACTAAAAACGCTCAGTCCCATTCCATCCACATATGGGGTCAGTCCATACGAGTGCAAAACCATCACTATCTCCTGTGTCCTCCCTACTGCAAAGCAAGGCACAATCGCATTACCCCCGGAATCTAATGTTTCTGTAATAGAGTCTATAAATTCTCGCTCCAGTTCCTTTCTATTTCGGTGCTCCCTGTCATAATACGTGCTTTCTATAAGCAATATGTCAGAAGCGGGAAAATCGCAGGGAGAAGCACTTTCCATTAGCCGCGATACGCCTGTTTTTATATCTCCAGTATAAAACAAGCTTATGTCTTCACTTTCTTTTTTCAAATATACCGTCGAACTACCTGGTATGTGCCCCGCATTGCATAATTCGAGATTATAATCCTCACCGAGAGAACCGTCCAATGTGAGCCGCTCGCCATAAGCGACGGTACGCGTATGCTCAACCATCCTCCTGATGTCTTCTTCCCTAAAGAAAGAAAATCCCTGGTCTCTCCCTACTCTTATCGTATCTCTGCCCAGAAGCCTGGTTAAATCGCTTGTCACCGAAGTCATATAAACGTCTGGTGCTCCGGTATGGGACATCAAACTTGGAACCATGCCAGAGTGGTCCAGATGTGCATGAGACACAATCACGGTTTTGGGCGAAATACTCCCATTTCCCAAGGGTATCTCTGGAGGGTCCGATGGTCTGAGTCCATAATCTAAGATAATCTTCCCATCTACCAATATTGCTGAACGTCCTACTTCGTTGCAACCACCAAGAAATTTTATCTTCATTTTATTTTTCCTGCGCGGGTTTCCCTCCGCTGCACCTTTCCGTTTTGGTTATCTCCACTCTCCTCAGTGGATACACCTTTTTCGCAGCCTTATATATGTCAGACGATAATTTCCCAAGGATTATCTCCTGTATATATTTATTTAGCTCTAAGTTCCTTGCACGACTTAAAATTATCTCTTCCATTACCTTTCTTATCAACTTTACCTGTAACCCACTTGCCCTTTTTAGCGTAAAACAAGCCGATTTTACACATAGCTCCTCACCATCCTTTGTTACGACATCAATCCTTGAATCTATCTTTGAGATTCCTTTCCTTGCTAAGCTCCGTAGATAACCATTATCCATCTTATGCCCTATGAATTTTGTATAAGCCATGTTATGATTTACCTCGTCTATTTCAAGCAGTAATTTCAAATTTGAATTCTTTATCAGCTTATCTGTAAGCTCACCTAAAGTCATCTCTATCTTCCTTCCGATTAACTTAGATGGCTCATCTGCCACCGTTTCCCCTGCCTTTACATCGCCAAACATCTTCGGTGCCAATACCGTGTACCACTGTTTCGCTTTCCATCTGTCCTTTGGTCTTTTCCTTACCAGTTGTACTCACACTCCTTTATTTTATTCTATTTATTATTACTTAATCTTTACTTATAAACCTTTCTTCAAAAAAGATTTCAAAGCAGATTCAAATATCTTTTTCCCTCCGCCGTATGTATCTCCTTTTTCTTCTCCCCCCTCCTTTCTCCTTTCTCTTGCCTTCCTTGACCATTCTGAGTCCATGAAGGCATAAAAAGCCCTTTCTGGATGCGGCATCAACCCTAATATATTTCCTTCCGGGTTACATATCCCGGCGATATTATGGATAGAGCCGTTAGGATTCCAGGGATAAGATGCATAATTGCCTTCGGGGTCAACATACCGAAAGACAATCTGATCGTTTTCCTCCAGAAGTTGTATATATTCCTCCCTCTTTTTCTCCGCAATAAAAAACTTCCCCTCTGCATGCGCGCAGGGCATCTTCAGGATGCTATTCCTTTCTATCTCTCTTGTGAATACACATTTTCCCCTGCTTTCATGCTTTATAAGTACAGGACGACATTCAAAACGAGCAGAATCGTTTGTTGTCAGTGCAACCTGCTGCATCCCGGGCTTTTCATCAAGAACAAAACCAGGAAGTAATCCTAATTCCACTAATACCTGGAAGCCGTTGCAGATCCCTAATACAGGTTTCCCATTTTCTATAAAATCCGCTATTTCTTCCCCTAATGCCCCTTTTATCCGTGCAGCGAGTATTGCCCCTGCCCTTACATAATCGCCGGATGAAAAGCCACCAGGTATCACCAGTAAGTCATAATCCTTTAAATTCCTCCTTTCCTCCTCTTTCACTGCTCCTATCAATTGTTTCAGATGCACTATCTCTGCCGATGCACCCAACCTCTTGAAAGCAAAGCTCGTCTCAAGTTCGCAGTTTGTTCCTTCTATCCGCAGAATGCATATTCTCGATGTCTTCATATGTTTTTGCTCCTTTTTGTATGCGCTAAAATAAAGAAAGATTGTTAATAGAAACCTTTTTTACATGGTATGAACACCAATACGATGGGAGGGAGAAAAGATTTGAGTTGATGAAAGATGGCCACGACCGCGATATACTATAAAACCTTAACGGATAAACTGGAGAAAGAAATAGAAATAGCGAAGGAGGCAAGGAAAAAGGGTTTTGACCCTTCGCTCCAGCCAGAAATAGACATAACAAAAGACCTTGCAGCTCGAGTAGAAGCACTCATGGGAATAAAAGGCGTGGGATCAAGAATAAGAGAATTAGAACGAAATGGTAACAGTAGAGAGGAAATAGCATTAAAAATAGGATACGACTTTGTAGACGGTAAATTCGGTAGGTATAAGCGCGTGGAAGTTATAGAGAATGCCGTTAGAACCGCAGTGGCGATTCTCACTGAAGGTGTGGTTGCAGCGCCTTTAGATGGTATATCACGCATTGAGGTAGGTAAAAACGATGATTCGAGTGAATATATAAAAATATTTTATTCGGGTCCTATAAGAAGTGCAGGTGGGACAGCTCAGGCGCTTTCTGTATTAGCTGCGGATTTTATAAGGAGAAAAGTTGGTTTTACAGCGTATTCTCCGAGAGAAGAGGAAATAGGAAGGTATGTACTGGAAGTTTCTGCATATGAACGAATAAGTGGCTTGCAATACACGCCTACCGATGAAGAGATAAAGGAAATCGTAAGGAATTGCCCTATTTGCATAGATGGCGACCCTACCGAGGATAAAGAGGTTGGTGGCTATAAAGACCTTGAAAGAGTAGCAACGAATAAAATAAGAGGCGGTATGGTGCTTGTTCTCACTGAAGGGCTGGCAATGAAGGTGGCGAAGATAAAGAGGCATGTTGAGAAACTTGGTATTGAAGGCTGGGACTGGGTGGATAAGCTGGTAAAATCAAAGGTAGAGAGGGGAGCGAGAGATTTTTTGGGTGATTTGATAGCTGGCAGACCTGTATTTGGCAGTCCAGCGAAAAAAGGTTCCTTCAGACTTCGATATGGACGTGCTCGTAATTCGGGACTCTCTGCTATCGGAATACACCCTGCCACAATGTCTTTACTTGAATTCACCGCAACGGGGACGCAGATAAAGCCAGAACTGCCGGGTAAAGCAGGTTGTGTTGTCCCTGTTGATTCTATTGAAGGTCCAACAGTGAAATTGAAAAACGGTACGCTTGTCACGTTAAAATCCGGAGATAAGTTTGATGAGGAAATAGCAGAGATAGTGGATTTAGGAGAGATACTCATTGATTATGGCGATTTTTTGGAAACAGGGCATCGCTTATTGCCTGGTGCATACTCGCATGAATGGTGGATAAAGGAGTTAGAAGAGAAATCAAAGGATGAAGCGGAGAAATGGCGTTTCAAAACGCCAAGTCCAGCGGAAGCAATAGAAATCGCATCCCGCATTGCGATTCCGCTGCACCCTGCATATACCTATTTTTGGGAAGACATAACAGAGGAAGATAAGGAATATTTAGCAGAATGGATATGCAAGAATGGGATTTTAGAAGATAAATCGTTATCCATTCCCAATGACGACAATGGAAGGATAAAGACAATTCTGGAGGATTTGCTTGTCCTGCATCAAACTCATGTGCAAGTCAAACCTGAATCCAAAGACCTGATTTTAACGATAGAAGAGCCGAGTGCATTGCTAAGATGTTTGGAGATAAATGATAAATTGAGAAGGGATAAGTCAGTGAGGATAAAGACAAGACCGAAAGCGCCGACCAGAATAGGCATGAGAATGGGCAGACCAGAGAAATCGAAAGAAAGGATGATGAAACCTGCTCCGCATGCTATTTTTCCCTTGGGAGAATACGGAGGAAAGAACAGGTCATTGAAGGAAGCATTAAAGAAAAAAGTGATAGAGGTGGAAGTAGGGATGAGGAGATGCGATGAATGTGGGAATGTGTTTCTATCATCTTTTTCTATATGTGATAAGTGTGGAGCTTCTTGCTTCCAAACTCAACAGAAGACCAAACCTGTATCCAGAGATAAAAGGAGCATTGATTTATGGGAATATTATCAGGCGACAACAAAGAAATTGGGTGACTCATGTGGGACTCTGCCCCACGACCCCGCAAGCCCTGCAAGGGCTTATAACAAACTGGATGTGAAATGCGTACAAGGTCTTATTTCAAAACAGAAAGTGGCTGAGCATTTAGCTAAAGGAATGTTAAGAGCGAAGCACGGTGTGTTCGTGTTCAAGGATGGCACGATAAGATATGATTTAACGAATTTGCCGTTAACACATTTCAAGCCAAAAGAGGTAGGTTTGAGCGTGGAAAAAGCAAAAGAGCTTGGGTATTTGAACGACATACACGGCAAGGATTTGAAGAGCGACCTGCAAATAGTGGAGCTCAAGCAGCAGGATGTCATTATCTCGGTTGATGCCGCGTCGTATTTGCTAAAGGTATCAAATTTTTTGGATGATTTGTTACAGAGATTCTATGACTTGCCGCCTTATTACCGTGCATCACGCAAGGAAGACCTCGTGGGAAAACTCGTACTTGGACTTGCACCACACACTTCTGCTGGGATATTGGGCAGGATAATAGGATTCACGAGTGCTTCAGCTTGTTATGGGCATCCTTTTTTCCATGCAGCGAAGCGCAGAAACTGTGACGGTGACGAAGATTCTATTATCCTTCTACTCGATGCTTTAATCAATTTCTCGAAGCTCTTTCTACCTGAGAAAAGAGGTGGCAGAATGGATGCTCCTCTGGTTCTTATCCCATTCATCAATCCAAAGGAAGTGGACAAGGAGGCGCATAACGTTTCCATTGCAAAGGAATATCCACTGGATTTTTACGAGGCGTGTTGCTCGGAGAAGCATCCAAAAGAGGTGACGATAGAGACGGCATCGAGCAGAATAGGGAAGCCAGAAGATGTTTATAGGTTTGATTACACGCATGATACAACGGATATCGCCGCTGGTCCTTTGAATTCGCTGTATAAGACGTTAGGTACAATGGTGGAGAAAATGGAAGCGCAATTAAGATTGGCGAGGATGATAAGAGCAGTAAATGAGTGTGAAGTGGCAGAAGCAGTTATAAGAAACCATTTCCTCCGGGATATAAAAGGTAACCTCCGCGCGTTTGGCTCACAGACGATGAGGTGCAGCAAATGCAATGCGAAATACAGAAGGATACCCCTAAGTGGGAAATGCACGAAGTGTGGTAGTAAAATAGTTCCCACTGTGCATACCGCAAGTATAAAAAAATATCTTGACGTTTCGTTACGCGTAGCGAAAGAATATCACGTATCTAATTACACAATGCAAAGGCTGGAACTTTTAGAGAAGGATGTGAATTTGCTTTTTCCCGCTGCAGAGCAAGAACAAAAAGCGTTGAGTGATTTTATGTAATGTAAGTAACAAACTTTCTTTTCTCCTCTCCATTCACAAAGAAAAATTAGGTATCAGGAATAAAAGAACACAGCGGGTCTTCAGCCCATATATCATCATATTGTGCGTATGCCCTTATACGGCATCCCCCACCACATAAGTCTTTATAAACGCAGGTACCACACTTTCCCTTTAAGAATTTCGTCTTTTCCCGGAATGCCGCAAGGACGGGGTTTTCAGAATCATTCCAGAGCGCACTGAATTTTCTTTCCCGGACATTCCCGATTTTAAACTCTTCTAACTGAGCGAACTGACAGGGATAAACATTCCCCGCCGGGTCAACGTTTGCAACGCGGTCACCGGCACTACATGAATCTCCAGTATATTGTAGTAGTTTAAGCGCATTTTCGTATTCCTGGCTATTATCCTCTTTTAGTTTATTCAGCAGATAAACGCCGTCTTGTGGTGCATCAACAGTGAGAATTTCCATTTTTGCAGGGTTTAACTCCCTCGCTCTTCGATATAACAGGTCAAAGATACGAGTTACATCTTTCGGTTCCAATTGCAGATTGTAAATCTCCCTCCCCCTTCCGCTTGGAACAAGCCAGTAAACGCAAAACCGCGGTACTTTTAATTCGAGGGAAAGGTCAAGTAAGTCCTCTATTTCTTGATAATTATCCCTCGTAATGGTAATTCGGATGCCAGCTTTAAGCCCGATTTCCGCACAGTTCCTCAATGCTTGCACTGCGCGCTTAAAGCACCCAGGCTGATTTCTGATGGCATCGTGCGTTTCTTCCTTAGCGCCGTCCAGCGATACACCAACATACTCGACTTCGCGCGCCTTTATTTTCGATGCAACTTCTTTTGTTATCAGTGTGCCATTGGTACTCAGTGCAGTTTTCAGCCCTTTTTCAGTTGCGTATTCAGCGAGTTCCCAGAAATCTTTTCTTACCAACGGTTCGCCGCCCGTGAACAGAAGCAAAGGGACTTTCATTTCTGCGAGGTCGGCGATGAAGGCTTTCGCCTCTTCCAATGATAGCTCATCTCTGCCATTCAATTCAGGTCTGGCACTGATGTAGCAATGAGCACATGCTAAGTTACATTTATTCGTGATGTTCCAGAAAATCACGGGTCTGCGCGTTTCCGCGAATGCCAGTAGCCTGCTGGGGACCTGATCTGGGGGCTTTTTTCTATGCTTTAGTGCTTCACTAACAGTTCCTTTTCCATGAACAAGCTGTGTTATGCGGATCATTTTGCTCTCTCTTCTTGTATCTAAACATTAATTTGTTCTGGTTCAAATTTAAGAGTATCAGATTATATTATATAGAATTATTCTAAAAAATTGTGCCGTATCTATCTATGTTATTTCCTAATCATAATTAAGAAAGCATATGTTATGAACATATGGTTTTATATACTCATATGTACTATGATCATCTTGGGAGGTATATAGCAAGTAGCCATTTTGGGGGGTGAGCGGAAGCGAAAAGGAGGATAAAAAAAGAAGGAGGTGAAAATGCGAGAAAAGTGTAGAGTATGGGTAAAGAAGATATTTCGTATTTGTTTAGCTCATTTCAAACAAAGCTCATTGATGAGCAATTTTTTGAGTTCGTCGTAGACATCTTTTCCCTGTAACCGCCACGTGGCGAAGACGGAAGCGATGTACTGGTAATATTCAGCGCCAATCTCCGATCTAAAAGTACCTATGATCTTCCG
>Ga0180301_10004014_pt1 | contig 11401 bp, 12 predicted proteins | sample GuaBasSediGuay16_FD_121797 | JGI IMG/M metagenome (GOLD analysis project Ga0180301, IMG submission 121797) | Subseafloor sediment microbial communities from Guaymas Basin, Gulf of California, Mexico - Guay16, Core 4569-2, 12-15 cm | ecosystem: Environmental > Aquatic > Marine > Hydrothermal... | reverse complement strand
CTTACAAAGAGAATTGAAAGCGCATAGGCTACGACACTGGAACGCTAATAGACGCCTACTGAATCTCACAAAGAGAATTGAAAGGATAGAAGAAAACTTTTGTTTTTTATAGTTTAAATTATTAACCAAGGAATGACGCGGAGTTTGGGATGATCTATTCGTTGATGCGCAAACCGTCCGTCTTCGCCCAGTAATTCGCCGTGATCAGAAGTGACTACCACCTTCTTTGTTGGGTCAATGAATCCGAGGAGACGCTTTACCTCTTTTAGTACAAGCCTTAAATTGCTTATATATGCTTTCTTTAATTCAGCCACGCTGATAAGACCTTTTCTGGCATTCTCCCAAATTTTCATGTCTGGTGGTTTCCCCCTAAGTTTGCCAGCTGTTTCTGTGTAGCCAAGTAGCTTATACTCTCCAATATATGGGGCGTGAGGCTGAAAATAGTGAATTATAATTTTCTTTTCCTTATAGCGTTTTATAATGTCTACTGCAATACGCGTAACCTCTTTAGGGGGAACCGTGCCAAGCGAATCATCCCAGCCATACATCCACACGTCTATTATACGTCTAAAATGTTTCCTTGGCACGTATCCCCCGTAATATCTCTTTAAAAATTGATCTTTAATTGGTTTTTTAATGATGGAGTTAACGGGGGTTGCGCCTGAGACATAGATGATATCATAGTAGTCTGGGAAGACGCGCTTAAGAAACTCGAAAGTGTCTCTTCCAGCACTACAAGCAAATAAAAGTTCGCCTGAAGGAAGAAAGTTTACGTATTCCATAGCAAAATAATCTGCTCTACATGCGTCAAGTATGATCAGATAATCCCAATCACTTTTATGTATCAAATCACGTTGACTCGGTAATGTTTCGCAGCTCTTGGTTCTTGCCCACCAATAGAGCTTACTCCACAAATAACTGATAGTTTTCTTTCCGGGATAATGAATCTGCTTCATCAAATTCAATACGTATCCCTCCTTGCATGACAGAAAAGATAAAACATGTTACATGTCTGAGAGTTCGGAATTTCCTCAAATTCATAGTTTATTTCTTTAAGAAAACTGAAAACGCGATCAGCGTTCTCCTGAAAAACTTCAATTAGAAGATTCGGCTTGAACTTTTCAATAGTTTTTCTCATTCCTTCAAGAACTTCAGCTTCCGCTCCTTCAACATCTATCTTAACCATATCCACCCGTTTAATCCCGCACTCCGCTACGACAGAGTCGATAGGTTTAGCTAATACCTTATGAGCCGAATTACAATTACTTGATCCCTTCACAGTATGTCTTCCACTATATTCGGAAAAATGGAGAGTTAAATTCTTCTCCTCCCTCCACGCGGCTAAATTGAACACAAGTACATTATTCAATCCGTTTAGCTTGACGTTTTTAACAAGCGTGGAGTAGTTTTCCGGAGCCGCCTCCACCGCCACAACGATTCCATTATTCAAAAATTTAGCTATTGGAATTGCATATCTCCCAACATGTGCACCTATATCAATGAAAACCCCATCCTCGGGAATTTTTAGGTAATTCCATGCCCAGCTTTCAAATTTATCTGATAGTATTGCGAGGCACTCCTCATCTACCAGCTGGAATCTGCAATCCCTATAATTGATTATGACCCGCTTTATCAATATCTTCATGAACCGCCTTCTTATAGTTGAAATGCTTGTGGAACGTCGCTCTATAAAATTTGGGATCAAACGAATTAGCTCATAGGATAGTAGAGTGAATTTATTTCTGATTCTCCATCCCCGTGATGCCTCTTTAAATCCCGCAATTAAAGAGTTTATAAATCCCCTCAGGCTAGGCACAAAAATGTTCCCTCCCATAAAATGGTGAACCTAACTTGAAAATTTGTCAACTATACTAAGGATGTTCTTCTTGTAGGATTCTGAAGAAAACATGTATATGTACCCCATGTTCATTGAAACTATCTCTTTTCTAGCTTCTTCATCCTCCATCAGGTCTTCTATTATTTGTGCTGCTTCGTCCACGGTTAAGTAGGAGAAGCCATAAACTCCTTGCTGAGCTCTTAGAATGTCCTCCCATGGTCCACCCGACCTATGAACAATTGGCACTAGCCCCGCGGCCATAGCCTCCACTATGGATATTCCGAAATGCTCGTATCTCATCGCATGAAAGTAGATTTTGGCTTTTCCATAAAGCGCAAGCAGCTTAGAGCGATCAACATCCCTCAGCATCTCAACATTTTCCAGATTCTTTGCCCGTCTAATTCTTTCAAGTTTCTCATAATATCTCTTCGAAATTTTCCCTGAGGATGCCCCAACTATTATGAATCTTATGGGCTTACCCTTCAATCTCTCTGCTACTTGAAGTACAAACTCATAGTTTTTCTCTGGGCTATAGCGTCCGCAGCTAATAACTAAATTTTCCCTTGAATCACTTTTAGCGGCGTAAGCGAAGGTTTCGATATCCACTGGGGGATAAACAACTGACGCATCCCTTCCAGTATACTTCTTTATAGCTCTCTGACTGAATTTACTGTTAGTTAATATTAGTCCATTAAGAAATTTTTTCACAAGATATTCCTGAATTTTCTCATATGGGGTGAAGTAAGCCCTCCAAAATAGGCTGCTAGAATATTTGGCGTTAATTGGGTTTTCTTTCAAAAGCGCAAATGTTGGATAATGCATATAAATTACGTCAGCTTCTATGGGAAGAACATCACCATGCGTGTTAATAACAATATTGCATCGCTTTCTGAGCTTGGAAGCCAAAAAGCTGGTTAAAAGCCTCATGTAAATGCCAAATATCCGCGCTTTTATTCTGAACAGTGAAGCTTCTCCATCAGGCCTAGTGACTTCGCCTAGAATACGTTTTATCCTTTCCCAGTCAGTTGGTTCAACAGTGGCTAAAATAACATCGTATCCAGCTTCCTTTAATGACTTAATAGTCTCTAAACAAAGTTTCTCCCCTCCTCCGGTTGAATTTAATGAGTTATGAATAATCCCCACCTTCATGCTAAAAACTTCCGTTAAACTTAACGTTGTGTGTCTTCTTTCGAAGAAAGTATTTAATTGATGTGAATGATGGGAATGGACTTGAAGTCCAGTTTAAAGGAACTACTTTAAAAGTCTCAATAAAGAAAATAAAGCAGTTCCAAGTATGGTGGAGGTAACGTTATCTAGACTTGTCTGAAAAATAGATTTTCCAGTGAATTAGGGTGATAGCTAGAAAATTTTCAAGTAAGAAAGATTAATATGAGTGATTTTTTCATTTATAAGTAAAATTTCCATTTTAAGGAGGCGTATTCATGAAAGTATTTGAGAAACGCATAGTTTATTTTGATGGTCCTGGAGGGGAAAACACCGATCATGTTTTGGCTTTGGCGAAGAAGAGAGCTGAGGAACTTGGAATAAAAGATGTAGTTGTCGCTTCCACAAGAGGTAACACTGGAGTTAAAGCCTCAGAAATATTCAAAGGATACAACTTAGTAGTTGTAACCCATTATACTGGATTTAGAGAGCCTGGTCAGCAGGAGCTCACCGAGAAAAACCGTAGGAGAATAGAGGAGAACGGTGGCAAAATATTTACTGGAACCCACGCGTTCATGGGCGTTGAAAGAGCCATAAGGAATAAGTTTGGCACAGCCTATCCAGCTGAAATAATGGCTCAAACCCTAAGATTATTCGGTGAAGGGATGAAGGTTGCAGTTGAAATAGTTGCCATGGCTGCTGATGCCGGTTTAATACCCGTAGACAGAGAGGTGATAAGTATAGCTGGAACCGGTAGGGGAGCTGATACGGCCATAGTGGTTCAGCCAGCGAACTCCTCGAGAATATTTGATATGGTCATCAAGGAGATTATAGCTAAACCAAGAAGCAAATAGAATTAAGGCAGTTCATCATGATGAAGAGAAGGCTCGGCAAAACGGATCTTATGGTTTCAATAATAGGTTTTGGAGCAATAAAGCTGCCGCTAATAGATAAAGATACTTCGAGTGCTATTCTGAATAGGGCTTTAGATTTAGGCATAAATTTCGTTGATACCGCCCGAGGCTACGGTGATAGCGAAGAGAAAATAGGATTGGCTATAAGTGACCGGCGGAACGAATTTTATATATCAACGAAAAGCACCGCACGCACATATGAGGAAATGAAGAGAGACATAGAAATAAGCTTAAAAAATCTTAAAACAGATTACATAGATCTCTACCTGTGCCATAACCTAAGATACCCAGAGGATTATGATAGAGTTATGGGTCCTGATGGAGCTTTAAGAGCTCTGAAAGAAGCTAAGGAAGAGGGCGTAATAGGCCACATAGGTTTCAGCTGCCATAGGTTTCATGAAACCATGGAAAGGGGCATAAAATCCGGAGAATTCGAAGTAATAATGGTCTCATATAACATTCTAAATGATGAGCTGGTTGAGGAGAGCATTCTGCCCTTAGCGAAAGAGATGGATGTTGGCGTAATAGCCATGAAGCCCCTCGCAGGCGGATTTCTAGCGTCTCCCCCACCGGAGCTAACTGAAAAAATCAAGATTCCAATAAATGTTGAAACAGCTCTCAGATTCATCTTATCAAATGACGCTGTTACCACGGCTATTCCCGGAATGATGAGAATCGAGGAGGTTGAGGAGAACGCTTGTATAGGTGAAAACTTTACTGAAATGAGCAAAGATGAAATGAAAGCTTTAAGGGAAGCCATTGAATCCCTAATCAGAGAGTTTTGTCGTGGATGCGGATACTGCCAACCATGCCCTCAGGGAATACGTATACCGATAATTCTACGTCAGCTAGCATACTACAAGTACTATGGGCTGAAGGAGTGGGCTAGGGGAAGATACAAAATGGTGGAAGTTAAAGCAGATTCATGTATCGAATGTAGACAATGTGTTGAGAAATGTCCTTACGGATTGAATGTTCCAGAAATGCTAAAGGAAGCTCATACGCTACTATCAAGCTAATAAAGACAGTAAAGTATGAACGCTAATTAATCATCCCATACAAAATTTATTCTTCTAAATTAATATGAATTTATTGGATTTATAGATATGAGCATAATAGATAAAATTATAACGTTTTAATGCATTCTTCTTCCCACTTGAGGACGGGTCGAACATTCACAATGGATCATGAATCTATCGAAAAATACTACTCTAACGAACTTGTCAAAAGAGAAATAGCTGACTACTGCAGAGGCAGATGGGTTGCTATTGAAGGTGGCTCTTTTAATAGCCGCGTTTTTCTACGCTATTGGAGGAAGAGTAAGCCTCTAAGCATTAGTGAACCTCCTGATGTTGAAATCTTGTTAAAGCGGTTTAGAGCCGTAAAACCTAGAACAATTTATGGTTCAATCAACATTTATAGTAAGTTGTCTAGTAAGGCTGATCCCAACGATCCTAAAAACATAGTTTATACATCACCTATATGGGACATTGACGGCGACCTTAGAATATGGAAGAATATAATTGAAGCGGCTAGAATCATAGTTGACGAGCTTGAAAAACTGGGAATCATAAAGTCAGTGTTTATAAAATGGAGCGGCGAGGGAGCGCATGTCCATGTTCATGAGAGATGCTTCTCAAGCGACCTACTATCCAAATATAACCCTCTAGACATAGCCTACTCCATAGTTGAGTATGTTCTCGGCAAATGCAGAAGGAAACTAGCTGAAATTACATCGGCATCAAACACCCTTAAAATCGAAAATGAAATAGATTTAAAGAGGGTTTTCACAGCGCCACTCTCCCTCCACAGAAAAAGAGACTTATGTTGCGTATGTTTTAAACCCAATGTTCTGGATAGCTTTGAAATTGAATGGGCTAACCCCCAGAAATTTAAGCATGATGACAGCTGGAGAGAATATGTTGAGGGCGAGGGCGACGAAGCCGCCATCAAAGCCCTTAAGTCGGTTGGAGGATATAGGGGATGGGCCGATACCACTAATGTTAAGCCCAGAACCATCATAGCCATGCCCAAACCAGTTGGGATCAAGCAGACAAAGAAGATTGGAAGATTCCAGGTTATGGGGCTTCTCCAAGCCGCCAGATACTATCTACTGATGGGGGATCCAGAAAAGGCTAAGTCGTTCGGTCTCAATAGAGCCATATTCTATGCTTGGGCTAAAAAGCATGCAAGAGAAGCCGCTTTCAGAAGAGCGCTTAGATCTGGAAGATCTACTGGTATAAAAGAGGCTACTGAAAAGGAAAAGGCGATTCGGGTAGGTGATGAAGTCGCTTTCATATCTGATAGGGGATGGTTTATAATAGGGGGACAGGAACAGAGACCGGAGGACTATGATAGACAAATAGTTCAACGTATTGAAAATATAATACCGTATGAGAGAGCATGGCAGGCAGCTCTAGAATATTTAGAGAGATTCGATAGAGAAGTCCTGTTAGATCAGCGAAAATTCTTTAAGCAAGCTTATGAACCGATTAGGGATAAATTTGTTGAGGAAGTTGTTCTCAAACCTGAGAAAACAACATCTAAACCTAAAGAATTGTCTGATTGGTTTAAAAAACAATAATCATCCCTAATTCTTAAAAATGAAATGAAAGATGTCTATAGAGTATTCTGTGAAACATTACTTTAAAGTTGGAAGCTGCTAAATTATGCTAAATAAGCGGGCAACCCATTTTATTTAATGAGGTTCTCTGGGCTTAATCCTAATTCCTGAGCCCTTTTAAGTAACTCCGCTATTTGAGCCTTCAGCTTTTCTTTCTCCTTTTCTTTTTCCTCCTCTACTTCCGCTTCCTTCCTCATGTAAATCTTGACAACATCGTATGGCTTTATTTCCATTAGCTCAACGGTTACCGACATGGGTATAAATTCGCCATTAGGTCCAACCTGATAATCTAAAGTTATTCTAGCCGGCTTATCTGAAGCGTTCCTTGCGCTAATCTCCTCAATTAACCTCCTCGAAAGCTTAAGCCATTCCTCCCTATTCTTTTCTCTGATTTCGCTCGGCGCCTTCGTATAGAATGTAAGGTAAAACCATCTTTTTAGTCTGAAGATTGCTCCCCTGCTTGTTGGTGAAATCTTAAATCTTTGTTGCTTTACACTCAAGATACTTCTCCCCCACATTATTTACTCAAAATCTCATAATAATAACATCTATATTATTTGCGATTAATTATATTAATAATTTATGTTTTTAACCTAAAATAAGTAGTTTTTAGCTAAATAATGTTCCAATCGAGCGCTATAATTATAAAGAAGCAAATTAATTGATAAAAATCAGAAATACGGATCATAATTCTCTCTGTTTCCAGTTTCTTTACGTCTGACCGCTTAACCACTCACGCATCTTTGTACATAGCGTGGAAATACTATTTCGGGATCAAGCAAATTTGGATGCCATCTTTTTTTCCCATTCTAGTGTGGTGTATCCCTCATAGCTTCTCCTTCGTCGATAATGGAATCTTTCACATGAATGGCCATAACATATGGGGCTAGGTTGGCGTAAGTCGCTGGCGGTTCACCATTCATGCGATATGGATGATGCAGATCTCAGAGAATGCGGATGCTTTCATCAATCAAGCGCAGATTGAAGAATTAATCCACTCATCATGTGTTTCGAAAGCTAAATAGTGTTGATGGTGCGTCCCCCGGGTACTCTGCTACCAAAGATTCGAAGAATCGGTACATCTAGTTCGGCTGCAATAGCCACGTTACGTTTTGCTTCATCAAATTGCTTCTTTCTCTCCTCCGGATCTATAACGGCGAAACGGGCGGAGATGGAAATTCCAGAAATAGCTATGCCATAATCGGCAAATAATTTCTTTGTTTTATTAATTTCCGTGGTGATTTCTGGGCGTCTGCTTATATCTAAATCTTCAAGTAATCCGCGGAACTTAACCTTGTTAAATCCCATTTCAGCGGCCTTTTCAACAATTTTCGCAGGTTCCAGCTAGGGCATCCAAGAGTGCTGAAAGCAAGTTTCATATAGATCGAGCCCTCTTGAATCCTTTTAAAAGTTTGTGTGAATAAATTTAAAATTTTCTTATGAACTAAAAATTCATCAAATTAAAGTTAGAGTTAAATTCGGGAATTTTTGAGAAAAATCTTAATTTTTTTAATTGGCAGATCCCTTCTATTGTTTAATTATTTTCTTTACATTCGTTTTTGTGCCAACATAGATTGTATGCGCCATACCTATGAACAATCCTGTTTCCACAACGCCCGGGATCATCTTTAATTTTTCTTCAAGTTCCCTAGGATTTTCGATAACTCCGAAGTCAACATCCAATATGAAATTTCCGTTATCAGTTATGTAGGGCAAGCCCTCTTTAATCTCCCGCAAATATGGTTTTCCTCCCATCTCCTTTATTCTAGCAATTACAAAAGGCTTGGCGAAGGGTAAAATCTCAATTGGCAAGAGCTGCCCTTCACCAAGTTTATCAGTGAGCTTCCTTTCGTCAGCGACAATAATGAATCTTCTGGAAGATGCTGCAATAATTTTTTCTTTAGTTAGAGCCCCGCCCCTACCCTTTATTAAATTTAGTTCCCTATCTATTTGGTCGGCTCCATCAATAGTCAGGTCCGGCGTGGGATTTTCATAAAGAGTTGTTGTTGGAATACCATATTTAATTGCTAGGAAGAATGATTGGTAAGATGTTGGCACTCCAATTACATGTAATCTTTCCTCTCTAATCTTTCGCCCAATCTCCTTTATGGCGTAAGCAACAGTGGAGCCTGAACCAAGTCCAATGACGAAATTATCCTTAACGTTTTTAACGGCTTCCGCGGCAGCTCTCTTCTTAGCGTTTTCAATCCAGCTCTCACCCATATTTTCTCACTTCTCAATTTCTATTTGGCTAAGTTTATTAAGCGCTTTTTCGATTTCAGCCATTATCTGCTCAACTCTCCTGTCAGCCTCACTCTTCTCCTCACTCTCTTTAGTCTCTAACGTTTTCTGCTGAGCGACTGCTTTAGACTTGGCGGCCTCCCGCCTCCTTTTTGCAGAAGTCTTTCTTGGGCGTACTGTAGGTGTGGGAGCCTCCTCCGCGATTTCCTCTTTTGGTTTAACAATCGGCTCTGGAGGTGGCAACCCAGCTATGGCTCTTAGCTCTTCGATCCTCTTATTTAGGGCCTCAAATTTTTCAGAGAACATTTTAATGAATTCTTCCTGCATTCTTTCTAGTTCGCTTAACGCTATGATTGATTCTCCACGGGCAATCTCCTGCTTTATTCTTTCCAGATCTTCTTTATACTTTAATGCTAGGCTATCTCGTTCCTCAATCGTTATCTTGCCCTCAGCTTGGGCCTCATATAACCTTCTAATGGCGTAGCTCAAAATTTCCCGCTCTAAATCAAGCACCCGCAACCTATTTTTAGCTTCCTTAACAGCTTCATCTGGAACGGTTTTACTGATGGCCCAAGGTAGGGCTACTTCAATTGAGCTGCTCTCTGGAGGTTCCTTTTTGCTCTCTATAATGGATTTTCTTCTTCTTTCAATCTCTATAAGTAGAAGCACTATGGATGCTACGGCAATAACGCCGAAGATCACGGCCAAATAAAACCAAATGTATTCCGGCAAGCCTTTAAGCCCCTTTTAACACGTAACCAATATATGCTCTACTGACTTACAAAATATAATTTTCTATTCAATCTATTTCAGTAACACGCCAAGAATATTCACCGCCAACGCCCCATTCCATGTCCGTATCTGCCAACTAGAGGAACAAAAGCTACCCCGCCCAGATTTTCCTCAATTATCCTACCATCCTCCCTTTTTCTTAGGCGTATAAGAGTTTGATAGAATCCTACATCACCTACTGGTATAACCATGACTCCGCCCAGTTTGAGCTGCTTTTTGAGTGGCTCTGGAATGTAAGGTGCTGCCGCTGTTACAAGTATTCTGTCGTAGGGAGCTTTTTCAGGATAGCCGAGGGAACCGTCGCCGCATATAACCGTAACCCTATCGCTGTAGCCAGCCTTCGCAATATTTTTTCCAGCAAACTCAGCTAATCTAGGAACAATTTCAATCGTGTATACATGACCCCATCTATCCTTTGGAATATCGCTTGGAGCAACTATCTCAGCAACCGTTGAGGCATGCCAGCCTGAACCCGCACCTACCTCAAGAACCCTATGTCCAACCTCCAGCTCCAAAGCCTCATTCATTATTGATACCATGTCTCGCCGGGTTAACCTTCTTAGCGGTTAACCCTGTGGCGCAGAAACAGTTTGCCCCTCACCTATAGGCAACGGCGTATCAATAGCAGCATAGCGCTTCTGCTCCTCAGGTAAAAATAGGCTCCTCGGAACAAGCCTCATAGCCCTAATAACCCTAGACGACTTAAGTATACCACGCCGCACAAGATCACGAATAAGCATCTCCCAATCTTCATCCACCAAATCTCAATTCCTCCCCTCTCCAAACTCAAAATAGCATCTTGCATACTTAAAACATTATGCTCCATAAAATCAAGAGAAATTTAAATAAGCCTCAAGAACCTAATCAAAAAATAGAATCAGTGCGGCCGTCGTCTAGCCTGGTTAGGACATCGGCCCCCCGCGCCGACAACCCGGGTTCAAATCCCGGCGGCCGCACCAAAAAGCTTCAAAACCGGGCTTTTCCAGAACTGCCCCAAAAGCGTGAGAAGAAGCTCGTTTAAGCCTAATTTAGATTCTCTCTAAAATATCCACTTTCAATTCTCTCCAGGATCCGAATAGAGTTTAAACGCTTCCTTTTGGGTGAAAATGGGCCCCATTTCAACCCTCCTCTCTACTACTTCATCCGCTGAATCAGGGGATTAGATTATTTCGACAGCTCAATTTCAGGCATTCCCGTGATTTCAAGATTTGAAAGATTTTCCGCAGAATAACAAAGCTTGAAATCTCGGCGGCTCTCCCCCTAATTTTCCAGGATATCGTGGTTCAAATCCCGCCTGAGACAACAACTGTAGTTATTTTTTCTTTGGAACATCAACTGTAGCTGTCGGGTTTTACGATGTGGATGAGATTATTCTTTCGGGTGACGAATATATGTTAAAGCGTTTTCCTCTACTGAAACCTATGAGTGTTAGACCAAAAGTTTTAGCGAGCTTAACTCCCTTATCGGTTGGAGCGGAAAGTGAAACTAAGACCGGTATTCCCATCTGTAGAGTTTTAATAACGATTTCAGATGTTAATCTGCCGCTGGATGCAAGCAACAATTTGCTAAAGTCCGCCTTCTTCATTGCAGCTTCACCCACAACCTTATCCACAGCGTTGTGTCTACCAATGTCCTCAGCAAATGCTATAAGCGTGCCATCTCCATCTAATAGCGCCGCCGCGTGAGTTCCACCGGAAGCTCTGAAAATATATGCTTTAGAATTTAATATTTTCACAGCCCTAAAAATAGTTTCAGTATGGAATTTAGTCCTGTTAAATTTCAGCTTGTGGGCAGCTTTCAATACTCTTGGTGGAGGCTTAAACCCTTTAT
>Ga0180301_10004013_pt1 | contig 11401 bp, 11 predicted proteins | sample GuaBasSediGuay16_FD_121797 | JGI IMG/M metagenome (GOLD analysis project Ga0180301, IMG submission 121797) | Subseafloor sediment microbial communities from Guaymas Basin, Gulf of California, Mexico - Guay16, Core 4569-2, 12-15 cm | ecosystem: Environmental > Aquatic > Marine > Hydrothermal... | reverse complement strand
TAACGTAACTATGCATGTTGTTGAGCATGACATCACGCTGACTCTAGATATTATGTTCGAATATAAGAGAACTGGAAAACTAAGCCCATTATTAAAATTAAAGGGCTAATATTCAACAGTCTCGAATTGGAAACTCGTTTAGTGCCCGACATTTCAAAGGTTTTTGGATGGACACTATCTTACATTTTCGGCTTTTCTCCCAGGACAATATCTCTCAGTTCCCTTTCGGATCGACTCAGGTTCTGCCTGTAATAGCTGAGCTTTGCCCGAAAGGAGGAAAAGAAGGTACTGGCCCTATACCCGGCCTCCATCAAAGAAAACCACTCATGAATCTTGGCGACATGCGTCTGCCTGTAAGTGCCAGAAAAGGTGATATCCTCTATGTTGAACTTTGGAGGCATAGGGACATTTCGAGCCTTGGGATAGCCAAAAACAATAGTCATGAGGGGGTAAACCCCAGCAGGGAGTTTCAGCCTTTCTTTCAGGTACGCGGTACTGAAAAAGCCGGTCTTACCCGTATCGGATAGCATGACGCTTGCAATCCCCAGGGCCTGTGCCATGATGGTCATATTCATGGCAGCCAGAGAGGCATTTACAATGCTCACTGTGTATTCCACCAGGGGTGAATTCGGAAAAATATCGGTCGCTTGTTTTATGCGGGTGATATCTCCAAGGACCAAGACTGCCCTCCTAGCCCCGAACGGAATAGAGCGCCCAAAAGTCTCTCTCCAGGTTTCTATATTGTAAACACCAAAAGACCACGTCTGCATGTTAACCGTGGAGGGGGCCAGCCTGGCTGCCTCCAGGATCAGGGTCATTTCTTCATCCTTGATATCACAGTCCAGAAATTTCCTTACACTCCGCCGGTTCAGAATGGTCCTGACCAGCGGATCTTCGCGATAGCTCCCGGGTATGTCCGGCCTTTGAGCGCGTATTTGTGCGAGCTTCCTGATGAAAGAGATAAGTCCCATTGGTCTCCCCCGAATGCGGATGAGCCGTGTCCAAATCCCTGAGAGATGATCCTCGAAACCACGAAAGGGGCGAAGATTGAATGAGGGAATTGGTTCAGGCTTGTCTGGCTTGTGATTTGCCGGGCTGTTGCCCAAACAGCAAGGCAGTGCGGTTTCAAGGAGCCGTCAGGGGGGATCTTTTTTGAGGTCAGGTCACTGATATTACCCGATAAGTCCCACAACGGCACCATGTTCGGCATACCGTCCTGACCCATTTACAAATCGGCTGGGGAGCTTGTTTGCCGCATCAACGTGTGCCTGTGACATGACGCCCGAGACCATTTGCCATTAACTGGCAGGATGAGATTTGACCTGACCTCAAAAAAGATCCCCCCTGACGGCTTGCCCTGTTAGATAGTTGCCTTCCGACGAAAGAAAAGGTGACATAGCGGTTATCTAACAGGGCTTGTGAGCCACGAAAAACCAGCAACATTTTCACAAGGGTGATTTGGGCAACAGCCTGGTTAAAACTTGACCCCTGAGATCCCATCTAATATGGTTATCTAAATTACGCAACAGGAGAATGCTGTGTCAGATCAAAAGTGGGAACCGCAAAAGCGAGCGCATTCCCTGGCCCGATTTATCGGGACTGTGAAGTTAGCGAGCGAATCTGAAAATGACAAACTTCCTTACGGTCGAAGATCCTCTGCAGCATGCTGCAGAGAGCTTCAAATCCCAGAATACAATCCGCCTTCTGAACAGATCAAGGCCATCCTTGAGAAACACAAGACCGTGGCCATTGTCGGCCTGTCCCCCAAGCCAGAAAGGGATAGTTACAAAGTGGCTAAATACCTTAAAGAGAACCACTACAGGATCGTTCCGGTCAATCCCGGCCAAAAAGAGATACTGGGCGACACATGCTATCCCAACCTGAAGGCCATTCCCTTTCCAGTCGATGTGGTAGACATCTTCAGGAGACCAGAGGCCATACCTCCTGTTGTGGATGATGCCATAGAAATTGGGGCCAAGGTCGTCTGGATGCAGGTGGGCCTTGCCCATAATCAGGCGGCAAACAAGGCCCAAAACGCTGGCCTTGAGGTGGTGATGAACAAGTGTATGAAAATCGAACATATGAATATGCTCAAATAGCATTAGGCCGAACATTTCATAAAAAATGTCGATAGAGTTTCATAAAGATAACGCTTGGCATTGTAATGATGATTTTGCTTAAACCTTCTGCGGTAACAATAATTTGTCACTAAGGTTTTGCTAACAAACCATCGACATTTTTTACCCTTTGGGCGAGCCGATTTCACCGTATCCGCTGTGTTGTAGCCCACTCGCGGTAACAGACTACAGCGTCGCGGGCTACGCCTTGCGGCTGTGGCGACCTCAGCTCGTGAAATATCCGGGATAGGCCCCATGAAAGGAGATACAAGTGCCCCTTACAGGTAAACATGATGCAAAGATCATAAAGCTTGTCACCGAGGAAGCTGAGAAGTTCCAAGCCAAGGTTAAACAGATCGACCTGGAAAAACAGATCCTGGACATCGATTGTCCGAATGAAAACAAGGTGGAGTGTGCCATAGCGATTCAAAAGATATTGGACGAGCAGTACGCAAAATAGTTCAAACATTTTTTCTCTCACAGAGGTCACAGAGACACTGGGCTTTTGGCCTGATTTTTCCTACTCAAAAAATCAGGCCAAGAAAATTATCCCAGTGATCTCTGCGGGCTCAAGCGACCAAAGGGAGCGGGCGAGAGATTCTTAACCGGATGATGAGTTAACAGCCCTCCTTAGCCAGTACAGCATAGGCGCAACAGCAAAATACCATGAACACCTGGGCCATCAGGCAGGTTGCAGAGAAGATTAAGGCCTCTACCAGGGTTGTGGTTTTAACCGGGGCAGGGATCTCACAGGAAAGCGGGGTCCCTACCTTTCGGGGGGCAGATGGCCTCTGGAAAAACTTCAGGGCTGAAGACCTTGCAACCCCGGAAGCCTTTGACAGAGACCCTTTGCTGGTATGGCAGTGGTACGACTGGCGGCGCAGCCTTATTAAACTCCTGAAGCCCAACGCGGGGCATTATGCACTTGTTGAGCTTGAAAAAAAGGCAGAGGACTTTACCCTTATCACACAAAATGTGGATGGACTGCACAAAGCGGCTGGCAGCAGAAATCCCATCGAGATGCATGGCACCCTCTGGCGTGTCAGGTGCCTGCAATGCAAGAAAAGCTTTGAAAACAAAGAGGTTCCGATCCAGATACCTCCGAAATGTACAACCTGTGGAGGATTGCTTCGACCCGATGTGGTCTGGTTTGGCGAGGCCCTTGATGAAAAGATCTTACATGCGATCTATACATGCCTTCAAAGGGTAGAGGTCATGCTGATCGTGGGGACCTCAGCCATTGTACAGCCTGCTGCATCCTTTGGCCTGGTGGCAAAAAGGGCCGGTGCCTTTGTAACAGAGTTAAACCGTTCAAGGACAGCCCAGAGTTCTCTGTTTGACTGCTCCATTCAGGGCAAAGCCGGAGAACTTTTGCCACAACTCGTGGAGCATATTGGCCCGTAAAAATGGCAACAGGGGCGACTAGTCCTTTAACTTCAGATGAGCTATCTTCTTGATCAGGTTAAGGGCTATGCTTCTGACCAAAACGATCAATTCATGGTTATCCTTTGGCACAGCAATGCGGGGAAGTCGTCCATATTTTTCAAAAAACCTGTCAAAGTTAAACACAGCCTCAAAGACCATACTTTGTACTTCCCTGTCCTGCCTTACACTGTAAGGAAGTCTGTTAAAGGTAAACGGGATATCCAAAAATAAATCATTTGCCTTTTCGTAAGGCCCTAGCCCGTTCATCTCACAATAGCCCCCTATGGTCCAGTCAGGTCCTCTACCCAGACCCTCACAGTAAGTGGCCTCCTGTTGCAAACAATACTTGATCAACCGCTTACCGGTTTTGCCGTCTTCATCTATAACCCGTGCCAAGGGATAGTTTCTGCAACAGCTTGGTCTGCTCTCATAGAGGTTGCATCCATGGTTCCCAAGAAAAACGCATCTGCCATCTTCTCGACGCTTGAGGACCACAAAGGGAAATCCTGTTAGAGGGTCTATGTAAGTTTCACAATATGTGGAGAGAAACGCCCCCGTGTCCATGCTCAGATGCCCACGCATCCGCGCAATGTCATATGGCGTCAGGGTGATTTCTGTGCTGCAGCACATGCCAAAGCAGCTCAGGCCCGGTCGGCATTCAAAACGGAAGGTGCTATCAGGCGCAATCTCCTTGCCAAAATCTTCGATGTTTTCATGCCACGTCATCAGCAATAGCGTTCATTGACAGTTGTTCGGCCTCGGGTCCGCCCCAGGCGGATTAGGAAGGGGTGAAAGTCCCGCCAAGAAAATCTGCAAAGACAATTAAGGCAATAGGAAATCCGCTAGTCTGGATTAACAGCAAAGCCTTCACGCTTGGCTGCCTGGATGAGCCTATCATCAAAACTCATTATCGGCACCCTTGAAGTGTCTTCTTGGGTCGCGACCAAAACCGCAGCAAGCTGCATGGCATCGGCCGCCCTTAAGGGATGCACCTGCAAAAGCCGTAAGGCCCTGTCTTTGACCTTCGGCACTGAAATAACCTCAAAAGCGATATCGAAAAAGTGATTCATTCTTTTCTTTGCTGAATCGAAGAGGTGTTCTTTTATTGAGCCTTCCCGAAGTCGGCGACATAAAGCACTGAATACCTCGATCTTGCTCATTGTCCAGACTATGATCTCCTGATCAGACTGAAGAGCCTTAACGCACGCTTCTGTTTCCTTTTCAAGAACCAACAAAGGCACGATGGCTGAGGAATCCCAGAATCTCATCGCCCTTTGTCCCTTTCCTCCAAAAGGGCCTGCAGAACGCCACAAGGACCTCCTTCAGATGAGGGAATGCGGTCTATACTCAAAAAATCCGAGGGGACCCGAGTCTCCTTGGGTAGATTAACGATTCCCAAATCATACATCTCTTTTACCCATGAGGACCCTTTTTCATTGCAAGGTGGCTTTCCTATGCCGACGATACGGGCTAATGGGGTCTTTCTGTCAACAATTTCAATCTCCTCTCCCCCCTTAACCAGTCTAAGGTAGTGGCTTAGCCGATTTTTTATTTCTGTCACGTTCGCCCTTATCACCACACACCTCCTTTAAATCCTGATTTGATCGTTTTAAAAATATGGCTATAATAGCCAGATATTAGAAGCCTGTCAAGTCGCCAATCCGCAGGATTAAGGTGGGAGCTGGATGGGGTTATTCTGAAGGATAGATGTTTAATTTGCTTTCACAGAAGCTCAGGGGTTGTTTTATGTTTTCTATTTTCGAATGCCAGCAGAAGATAAACCCGGTCAATCGGGGGACTATCGCCTTGATATCGGTCTTTATCTCCGCGATATCTCTTTCAATGCGCTCAGAGCGTCTGTCCATATGCTCCAAGCGCTTGTTTGTATCAGCCCGTAATTGTTTATCTGGTCACCGACACTGTCAATTGTGCCTTCCTAAATTCTCAGGGCTTTAAGCAAGGAAAGATTGCGCTTGCCAATACAGATGATACGGTCTGTGTAAGGCTCTTAAAAGGTTCGCCAAGTCGTCCCATCATAAGTATGAGTTGACCCATGATAATGGCAGTCCGTACAAACTTTCTTGCTCCGGCTGCTCCCACATCCGCTTCCCGATCCACTATGACATGAGCTGCAACTACCGCCTGTATAATAGGGATCACCACCGTAAGTGGTGTTATGGTGAATGAGGTAATAATGATCCTCCTGGCATGAAGCATATAACTCTTTATCGTCTTGATGGCACCTGTCGCACAGGTAGTGCCAGTCGGTGGTAGAAAAACTGGCAATACCTCCGCCCAGCGCCCCGCCGTTTACCTCTTTTCTGATCAGAAAGGCATTGGGTGAACCGTGTGGCTCGTGGCAATCCAAACAGGAAAGCACGTAACCCAATGAACCACTTCCGGATGTATAAGGCGCATCGACCGTGATATAGTCGGTCGCATCGCCCTGGCCGTGCTTTTCAATAGCCCAATCGATGGTTTTCAGGTTTCGTTCTAGGGTCGTGCTGTATATCGTGTTGGTCGAATTGTGGCAGTCAGTGCAGAAGGTAACGTAGTCGGGAAGATTCGACCCATCTTGGGTTGTATTGGTTGAGTATGGTTCAAAATAAGTTGTCGATCCATTCCAATACGGTGCCTGATAAGAGGAGGTATAAGCATCCATTCTTTCGCTAGGATTAACTGTGCCATCGTCGTCTCCCCAAAGATTGTCGTGATCGCTGGGCCTGGATATGGCAGACTTGGTGGGGTCATACGAACCAGATGGTTTGCCACAGCTTCTTTGTGCAATGTGGATGTTATGGCAAGCGGTGCAGGGATTGGAGTCAGCCGTAAACGTAGAGGGCCAGCCGCTTGAACCTTTCGCGAAATTAAGCACATCATTCAGGTTATGGTAGAATGTGCTATTAAATGCGTCAAAGATCGTGGCAGGGGTGGTGTCTGGATTCCCTCCAAAGGTTATACTATAGGTGTAATTGGAAAAAGCTGGACTTTGATAGGTATCAACTCCATAATGGCAATAAAAACAGACATTATCATCCTGTGTATAAGGGCCTGTCGTTGCTGTCGTATCAAAATTATTTGCCAAAAGGCAGAAATTATCAGGCCCCGTGGCGTCAAGGGTATTTGGCGCAGGCTCTGTGCCGCCGATGCTGGCATGCTGTTCGTGGCAATGGGCACAGTGGCCTTTCGTGTATTGAGATGTACTGGTTCGATCAACCCCGTAAGTAGTACTCCCGTGGGCCGAATCAGTATAACTGCCGGCATATGCAAGGCTGCTTCCCCAAAAAGTAAGGGTTATCAGACAACTAATAAATGTTAATATGCTTTTCATTGTTATCATGAGCGTCGACTCCACACTGGCTTCCCCCTTCCAACCCCTCAGTTCCCGAAACTTGATATTTATCCTTAATCCTTCGACGTGTGACAAACATTACATCCGGACAAGGCTGTTGAAAGAGTTGTACTGGCGTAATCCCATCGCATCATCTTGTAATATGGGCTTCCGTGGGCCCTGTGACACGACAGGCACATGACCATGTCTGTGCCCGGTGTCACCGTTGCGCTTACAGTGCCATCCAGGCTGGGTCGGGCTACAGGAACCAGGGGATCATATGTAGTATAATTTGCATATTCCCCTGAACTTGGTAACCTCGCATCTGAGGGATGTCTGAGCCACGGGCTTGGACCTCCCTGGTTATCATGAAATACGCCATGGCAGCCTGTGCAATAGGCGGTCATTGTATGGCCAAGATCACCAAAACCGTAGCCGCCATCAACATCATGAAAACCCAGATACTCATTGTGGTCATCTGAACTAGGTATATGCTCCCAGTCATCATCCTCAACGCCTGCAACACCATGGCCATCCCCGCTCATATGTCCTTCGAGAAAGCGGTACCAGCCTTGGTCTGCACTACCTACATACTTTGTTCCCGTTCCATCATTGGCATGATGGAAACCTTTGGGACCAGCAGTGTCCACCATATGGCATTTGGTGCAACCCTGCTTGCCGTCGAGTTGAGAGAATCCTGATCCAGAAACAGTTGCATGAAAGTTAGTATGGCAATCGTTGGTAGCGCAGCCGCTAAAACCCGAATCCCCAGGTGCCACACTCAGATTGTCATCCGGATTATCAGAAAATACATTATGGCCCTTGGTATCATCGGTCTTTACCCAGTAGAAATTGCCTGCGGCAAGGCCCTTGACTGTATTGTAGGTAGGTTCGACGGTGTTGAATACGATTGGGGCCCCTGTAGTGGAATCCTTCCAGGTCGTGCCATCGGTAGCCGAATGGCAGCCTAAGCAACTATAAATCAGCAAGTTGCCTTTAGGTGTGGCGGTCGGCGTGAAGGAGGTGCCATCAAAGTCGTAGGCCACCGGTTGCCCACCTTGACTGTTATGCATGGTGTGGCAGTTGGAGCACAGTCCCGTCACCTTGGCCTGAGGTGTATCTGGTATGGCCATTATAAAAACAACGAACATAATGCCAAAAAATGGCCTTTTTAGAATGCTTGGAATACGCCTGTAGGCACTATGTTTTGTGGTCTTTTTCAACTCGATAAGCACAGCAAAGTATTTGTAAAAAATGGATACGTGTTAGTCTGTAATGGCTTAAAATTTCCTGTAGACACCTCCATATCGAACTTATCGGTTCGTTATGCTAATATGATTAGTTTTTTTTACAACTTTCCCCGTTCGTTGTTATGAAATCCACTTTTCCATATTTTCCTGCTGGCCCGGTGATCGGACCGTCCACAGGAAAAAGCCCTTATCTTAATTAATTGATTAGCACATATTGTTTCCGTTTACAACCTATGTTAACAGGCTGTTGCCCAAATAGCTGCTCGCTTAACTCTCTTAAAGCAATAAAAAGAGCCAGCAACATAAGCATTGGGGCGACTTGGGCAACAGCCTGTTAAGTTATTTTTCCTCTCCCCAGGTAGGAGGGGACTGAAGGGAACTGGAAACTATATAGAAACTAATAATAGATTGAAAACCTATACCCGGCATCCGCCATTGCGTCATGTGTCCGCACCAATAAGCCCTACTGTCCGGGGAGCAAGCCGGTCAAAAAATACTTGACATTATTGTTCCGTAATGATAGCCATTCTCGTACTTTAGTTAATATTGTCCTGTGAGGGCATTCGGTGGACGCAAAATTTATTAGGCAGATCCAGCCAGTCACCGTGGAGGAGAAATAGAATGGCTATGCTAAGCAGAAAAAGGGGATTCGCTTTGTTCAGCAGCTTAAGTATAATCATTGTAGCGCTTGCGGTATTTAGTGGTCGCGTAAGCGCCGAGAATCCTTCGGACGTGCCGCCCCTGACCGATTCACAATGTGTCCATTGTCATCCCCAGGAGCCTGCGACCATCGCGGCACAAGGGGGCAAGCACAAGACCGATGTTGGCTGTCAGGACTGCCACGTGGAGCACCCCCCCGTGGGGGCAGATGCTATTCCAGCGTGCAGCATGTGCCATAGCGGGAAGCCCCATTATGACCTGGAGAATTGTTCAAGCTGTCACTCCAATGCCCACGCCCCGCTTGATTTAAAGCTCGAAGGCGATATTACCGGGCCGTGCCTTACCTGTCACCAGCAGCAAGGTGATGAGGTGAAAAAGCACCCCAGTGCCCATACGGATGTGGCTTGCAGCGAGTGCCATAAAGCACACAGACAGATCCCGGATTGTATGGAGTGTCATGAAAAGCATACAGAAGATATGGAATTTAAGACTTGCCTCTCCTGCCATCCGGTTCATATGCCTCTTGCCATTTCGTATAGCCAGGACACCCCGTCGCATTACTGCGGGGCGTGTCACGAGGAAGCCGCGGCCCTTCTTGAAAAGAATACCACAAAACACCACGATCTTGCCTGCGCTTATTGCCATCGAGATAAACACAAAACCATACCACCCTGTTCGGCCTGTCACGGCAGTCCCCATCCCTATGCGATGATGCAAAAATTTCCGGAATGCGGTGGCTGCCACAGTACAGCACATGATTTGAGATAAGAATTTAGTTCTAAAATTCGTGTTTTTTTGGGCAGAAAATTTAAAAGATAATCACGACAGAAATATGCATGCAAACGTGTACGTGCCCGTGTTTCGTGTCCGTAAATTTCGCTTTTTCGGACACGGGACACGGACACCGACACGAAAAATTCTTTATTTTGTTCCGGCTTGTCCGGGTTAGGGATTAGAGTAACTGTCAAAAAACTGTCAAAAAAATATACAGAAACTCCGAAACGTTAATTTAGAGGTGATCAGATGATGATTTCAAAAAAGGTGGCAGTCGTCGCCAGTGTCATTGGAATTATTGGGTTAATCACAGTCTACGGATGCGTTAGGACTCAATCGAAAGCGGCCACGGGACCAGCTCCAGCAGAACAGCTTGTAGCCACAGCAGAACGTGTCGCCACCCCCCCAGAAGAAGCCAAGGACAGACCGCCGTATGAGATGGATATAAAGCCGCTGACAACGGCCGAGTGCGGCCAGTGTCACTTTTCTATCTTTGAGACTATCAAGAAAAACGGGGGCAGGCACCAGATCGAGTGCGTGCGATGCCACACAGAGTACCACGTGTACAACCCTCGAAAGCAAAACTATGACGCGATTATGCCCAAGTGTTCGTCCTGCCACGTCAGCGCAACTGGCGGGCCATTTCACGGCGACCATAAAAACGTGACCCCGTGCTTGAACTGCCATGCTGACCCCCATAAGCCTTTACAAATGCCCATGTCAGAGATTGAAGCCTCGTGCAGTCTCTGTCACGCGAAAGAGAATCATGAAATAACAAATTACCCGAGCAGGCATACCAGTGATGTCACCTGCGCTGATTGCCACGCCCAAAAGCATGGATATATTCCCGAGTGCAGCACCTGCCATGAATCCCATAGCCCAGAGATAACGCTTGCCTCAAAGGACTGTATGGCCTGCCATCCTGTGCACAAACCGACCCAGATATCCTATGGTGAGGACACAGAATCGACTATTTGTGCTGGCTGCCACGAGGAAGTTTACGACTTGCTGCAGAAAAAGGAAACAAAACATACCCTTGTCAGGTGTGCCGAGTGCCATCCCGTCCACAAAGAGATTCCGCCTTGCAGTCGGTGTCACGGAGAACCCCACTCCCAGAAAATGATGATAGATACGACAAAATGCGGGGAATGCCACGGTATTGCCCACGATCTGGCCAGTTAGACGTTTCGGAATTTCTACAATTCATTGAAGTTAAAGGGTTTTTGTAGCTTTTAATTTTTGACTTCACTTATATAATAGAAATTCGGAGACGTCTGGCCGGTGACCGGATATCTGGGTCCTCTTATAATGTCTTCACCCTCTTTTCACCCATTTCCCCCTCCCCATTTGCTTATTTTGCCAGAAAAAGGGATCAAGGACCTACAAGTATTGTAGGTTGCCCTACAATTTGTGTAGAAAGTGCGGTTGTCATATGGTGCGCATTCAGCTTTCAAACAGCAAAAAACCACCGACATCTGCATTGCGGCTATTTGGGCAACAGTCTGTTTACAACTAAAGTACTACATGGACCCGCAAAATAATGGTCCTAAAGTAGGACTTAAAAATACAACTTTTGTGGAATTGACATAGGTCGGGCTTGTTGATAGATTTTAATAGATTTTAATTGTTAGAAACTGTAAAGGATAGCTGTTGAAAATCACTACTTTTTCTGTGCGGGGGTCGGTTTGTTGAAGTTGGACAAAATACTTAGAAAAGAAAACCGAGAGCTTTGAATTAATCCCACACACCTCTGATTTTAGGATTTGGGCTAAGTTTTTGCGAAAGATGTTGGTTTAGATTTTATGGTTTATGTTGAAATCGATCAAAATATCAAGAAGGAGGCG
>Ga0180301_10004012_pt1 | contig 11401 bp, 12 predicted proteins | sample GuaBasSediGuay16_FD_121797 | JGI IMG/M metagenome (GOLD analysis project Ga0180301, IMG submission 121797) | Subseafloor sediment microbial communities from Guaymas Basin, Gulf of California, Mexico - Guay16, Core 4569-2, 12-15 cm | ecosystem: Environmental > Aquatic > Marine > Hydrothermal... | reverse complement strand
CTTTAACCATGCATTGTTTCTAATTTCAAAAGCAAATCGTCTTCCAATGTTTATTTTGTCTGCAAATTCTAAAACCGAATCACAATCTTTAAAACTTGGAGGAGATTGAAAAAGATAAAAATCAATCAATTTATTCATCGGTCTGGAAGATTCTTCGAATTTTTTCAATATTTCAAAAGCTTTCTCATTAAATTTGTGTCTATGTGTAATTAATCTGTTAACTTTTACACTCCATCTCAGATTTGTTCCCTTTACAGACCAACTTTTAATTACATTTTTAAATGGAAACCTGTAAAAACTTGCATTTAGTTCAACTGCATTTAGATTGGAGTTCTTAACAAACCAATTCAAATTTTTATCTTTATTCCATTCATAGTACCAGCCAGAAGTTCCAATAAACACTTCCATAAAATTGAATACCTTTACGAATATTATAAATTAATGCTGTTATCTATTTTTATCGAATTTTTACAACCTCATCTTATTCAAATTTTTTAAAGCATTTTCGACGGCATAGATAAAATTTAATCTTGTTCCCGTTTGTCCTCTGGATTTCATTCTGATATCTTTTATTCCCGCAAGTCTGAATATTTTTTTTATTTCGTCTGGAGCACAAAGATTCAAACCTCTTGGCGCTGGCATCAATTTTACTACAACTGAGCCGGTTTTTCCAACAACTGTGAACGGTATTGAGTGTTCTTCACCGCACTTGCATTCTGGAGAACCGCAACCTCTTCTAACGGGAAATATATTCAATCTTGCATTTCTTGCGGCTTTTTTTATTGCCTCTTTATTTGTAGGCGCTCTGCCGAAACCAACTCCAAGATAACCATTTTTATTCCCCACTATTACCATGGCGGATATATTTATCCTTCTTCCCGATTTATGAATTCTTACGGTTCTGCGAGCGGCTCTTCTCTGAATTCCCCCACCTTTTCCCGGACCGCCTCCGATATAAATAATATCTTCTTCTATGGGAGTAATTAAAGTATCTATAATCTCAGGTTCTCTTATTTTATATCCGAATCTGAAAATATCTTCAAGAGTAATTTTTCCTTCCTTTACAAGATTTCCAAGTTTTGTTTTTGGAATCCAGACCTCTTTTTCTGAATTATTCTCTTCTTCTGTCTTTTCAGATTCAATATTTATTTCATCTTCTGATATCTCTTCCATAATTTTCTCTTCTTTTTGATTTTCAATAGACTCTGCCACCACGTCTTTTTCCTTTTCCATTTTTTCACCTTCCAACTCTAATTTTTTATTTTTTTGCATATTTATCCAATATTTTTTGTTTTACTTCATTAAATATTCTCGTTTTTTCCTCGGAGAGATGCTTTCCCGTTATTCTGTCTTCAGACGGAAAATTCTTTTCAGAGTGGGGAATCTCAAGACCTCCATCCAGACAGCCTTTTAATACAGAAAAAACTTTGTTTCCTTTTGTTACCCTTCTTATGCCAATATCCAGAATTCCCTCTTTTATTTTATTCTTTTTGCAGATTAATCCAAAAATCAGACCGGATAAGTAAGCTGCGGATAAATTCTTTTTTGAACCTTCCCAACCAAACTCAGATAATTTTTTTGATATGTATGAGATTTTTGTTTTGTCTGAGGCGTTATATTCAACAAGTTGCAAGGTGATATATTTATTGCTTATTCTTACAACGACTCTCGGTTTTCCAGACTTCAATAGGGCCAATCTGACTCTATAATCTGTTTTATTTTCTCTCCTTCTTTTTAGAGGCAATATTTTCTTTCCCGCCATTTAATATAAACATTTAAAAATTTTAATAAAAATTATCCGCCTTGGCCGGGATTTGAATACCCAATCATGAACATATCGCGAAGCGCAATTTTAAGTTTTCTTTAGTTTGAGCGTTCTGTTTAAAAGAACGGCTCACCCGGGTCGCTGGCTTGACAGGCCAGTATCCTAAACCACTAGACTACCAAGGCATAATTTAAATTAAAATTAAAATTTTAATAATTCTATGGGCCCGTAGCTCAGTTAAGTTGGAAAAAGCTTAGAGCAATCTGGTAGAGCGACTGGCTCTTAACCAGTAGGTCGCGCGTGAGGCTTATCAGTTTTATTCTCAAACATACCGTCTTTGACTCAGTAAAACTGTTTTGAGTTTCCGCGAATTCGAATCGCGCCGGGCTCATTTTAAGTTTTATTCAAATGGGAATATATAAGTTTTTTTGAGTATATAAAGTTTTTTGTATATCTATTTATAAAATGATGGATATAAAAACTCTGAAACAATTTAAATACTGGGATATTGTTCTTACAGTGGTTGGAGTATTTATTTTCTACCAACTTCTGGGCGTTGTTTTGGGAACTTCTCATCCGGTAGATGTCGTAGTTTCTAAATCAATGCTTCCAGATATGAAACCCGGAGATTTAATTGTTTGCATGAAAGGAAAACCAAAAATAAATGATGTTGTTATATATTCAGGTATAAGAAAATATCCGATAATCCACAGAGTAATCGGAATAAACGACAGTTATTGCAGGGGAACCAATCCATGGAAAATAAAAATTGAAAATGGGACCTGTTATACTATTAAGGGGGATAATAACAGAATGAGAGATCCTCCTGTGACCGAGGGGCAAATTATGTGCGTTGTAAAAGCAAAAATTCCCTATTTGGGATATCCAAGATATCTTATATTTAAAGTTTTTGGTATATAAAAATGGAATTCTGTAAAAAATGCGGGGGGATTTTGATTCCAAAGAAGACCAAAAATCGTGTTGTATTTGTATGCAGAAATTGCGGCAGAAAATATGACAAGGGAACAGATATTAAAGTAGGAGAAAAAGTTCATGCGGAAAATAATATAAAAATTATTGATAAAAAAGAAGAAAATCTACCCATTACCGAAAACCAATGTCCTAAATGCGGAAACAAAGAAGCGTTCTGGTGGATTCAACAAACGAGAAGTATAGATGAACCGCCAACGAGATTTTATAAATGCACCAAATGCGGTTATACCTGGAGAGAGTACAGTTAATCTCTTATGGTAATTTGAAAAACAGATTTGAATTCAATAAGAATATTGAGCAGACAGATTTAAAAAGAAACCTTCAGGGTTAAAATTATCAAAAAAATATTAAAAAATAAATTTCATCAAATCAACCAGTCTGCAAGAATAACCGGATTCATTATCGTACCACCCGAGAACTTTTGCCTGTTTTCCGATAACTTTTGTTGATAAAGCATCAAAAATGCAGGATGCCGAATTTCCAACAACATCTACGCTAACAATTGGCTCTTCAGTATATTCAAGAATTCCACTCAATTTTTCTGCCTCTTCCTTGAATTTTCTGTTTATCTCCTCGGCAGTTGTTTCTTTTTTCAGATTGACAACTAAATCTGTTATTGAACCGTCTGCTACGGGAGCTCTAATTGCAATGCCGTCCAGCTTGCCTTTCACCTCTGGAATAACTTCTCCTATTGCCTTTGCCGCTCCGGTTGTTGTTGGAATTAGCGATAATGCGCAAGCCCTTGCCCTTCTTAAATCTTTATGGGGCAAATCAAGAATTTTCTGATCATTAGTATAGGCATGCACTGTTGTCATAAATCCCTGTTCAATCCCAAAATTATCATTTAAAACTTTAACCATTGGAGCCAGACAGTTTGTTGTGCAACTTGCCATCGAAATTATTGAATCTTCCGGATTGTTTTTATCAAAGGTATCTTCATTTACTCCGAGAACAATCTGTTTAATATATTGATCTCCTTTTGGTGGAGCGGAAATTATAACTCTTTTTGCCCCTGCAACGATATGTTTCCCCGCATTTACTCTGTCTCTGAACAAACCTGTTGATTCCAGAACAACGTCAATTCCCAGATCTTTCCATGGTAAATTTTCGGGATTTCTTTCGGCAAGCACTCTGATTTCTTTTCCATCAACTATAATTCCACCTTCTCCCACTTCAATTTTATTTTTCAAAATTCCGTGAACGGAATCATATTTCAGAAGATGCGCCAAAGTTTTTGCATCGGTCAAATCATTCACCGCAACGATTTCAAACTTTTCCCGAAATTCTTCATCCTTTAGAGAAGCTCTGAAAAAATTTCGGCCAATCCTTCCAAAACCATTTATTGCTACTTTCATTATAAAAACACCTTATATTTATCTGTTTTTTATCTTTAAATACAATTTCTCTTTTCAGGAAATTATGAATTTATTGATAATTTGAAATATTAATGTTTTAAATTATTTTAATTTTAAATTATGGTAGAGGATCTAAAAACTTTGTATGGACTTATAGAAAAAATTGCAGAGAAAGGAAAAATAGTCAAAGGCGTAAATGAAGTTACAAAACAGATTGAAAAAGGAAATGCAAAACTGGTAGTGATCGCTCAGGATGTAGATCCAAAAGAAATATTGATGCATATTCCAATTTTGTGTAAAGAGAGGGAAATTCCTTTGGTTGAAGTTCCATCGAAAACAGAACTCGGAAAATCAGCAAAGTTGCCTGTAAGTTGTTCTTCTGTTGCAATTACCGATTTTGGAAATATAGGAGAGGAAGAAAAGGAAATAATTGCAAAATTTAAGAAAGAGTAGATAATTATTTATGATTTCTTATATAAAACTAATAAGGCCCAACATTTGTTTGTTATCTGTCTTTGGTCTGATTGTTGGTTTATTTCTTGCAAAACTTCCGGTTAATTTCTGGATTTTGCCGATTTTGGCGGTTTTTTTAATTTCCGCTTCCGGAAATGTTATTAATGATTTTTTTGATTTTGAAATAGATAAAATAAACAGACCTGACAGGCCATTACCATCCGGCAGAATATCGAGGAAAAGAACTTTCATTTTTTACTTCATTCTATCTTCAACAGGATTAATAATTTCTCTATTTATTTCTCTGAATTTCTTTATTTTTGCTCTGTTCAACTCCATTTTAATTTTTTTGTATTCATTTAAATTTAAAAAAACGGTACTCGGAAATCTGGTTGATAGCTGGCTTGCATGCTCGGTTTTTTTGGCCCCGGTTTTAATTCTCGGCGATTTTTCCGGATTATTAAATTCCAAGGCGACGATTTTGGCAATAATTGCTTTTTTTGGAAATTATGGCAGGGAGATTCTGAAAGATGTCGAAGATATGAGGGGAGATAAAATTGAGAAGGCAAGAACATTGCCAATTGTTGTTGGAAAAAAGAAGGCAACAATTTTTGGAAAAATTATGATATTTATTGGCTCAATTTTTTTATTTTTCCCCTTTAAAAAATTAATTTATCTGATTTTCGCGGGTATTTGTTTCTTGCTCTGTTTGTATATTTTAACGATCAGGGATGTAAAAATTGCCCAAAAATTAATCAAAATCGTTATGTTTCTGGTTGTTTTTTCTTTTTTGATTGCAATTATTTGAAATTATTGAAATTTCAAACATGATATTTCCAATGTTCCAGATTAAAGAACTTTCTTCTTTATAAGTTTATTTATTTTAAGTTAACTATATGGTTCATTTAATCCTCGCAGAAAAACCAACGGCAGCAAAAAAAATTGCAGAATCTATTCTGAATGAATTTAAAACAAAGAAAAAATATTCTGTCAATTATTATGAATCCGAAGATGGACTTGTTGTTGCACCAGCTGCAGGTCATTTGTTTACTTTAAAAGATAAAACGAGAAAAAAATATCCCAATTTTGATCTGGAATGGCAACCAAGTTTCAAAAAAAACAAATTTACAAAAAACTTCTATCAATTATTGTCTTATTTGGGAAAGTTTTCCGAAGAAGTAACAATTGCGACAGATTTGGATATTGAGGGAGAAGTTATTGGATACAATATCTGGCGTTTCCTTTGCAAAAAGGCAAAAGTATCGAGAATGGAATTTTCCACTTTGACCAGAGAAGAGCTTAAAAAAGCGTTTTTAAAAAGAAAAAAAGGTTATAATTACGGGCTTGCAGAATCTGGTTTAACAAGACATTATCTTGATTTTTTTTATGGAGTTAATATCACCAAAGCATTGACAAATTCTATAAAAATAGCTTCGGGCAGATACTATCTGCTTTCAGCGGGAAGAGTTCAGGGACCGACATTGGCAATTTTAGCGGAGAGAGAAAAAGAAATAGAAAGATTCGTTCCAGTTCCCTATTGGCAATTAAACTTTTTAACTTCAAAGTCGGAAGAACATAATTTTTCAGAACCTCTGATTTTCAATTACGAATTGGATAAAATCTGGAAAAAAGAAGAAGCGGAAAAAATATACAAGAAATGTAAAAACAAAAATGCACTTATCTCGGGAATAGAAAAAAATAAAAGAATTCTAAAACCACCAGTTCCATTCAATTTAACAGGTTTACAACTGGAAGCCTATAAAATCTTTGGGTTTACTCCGGCGAGAACCCAGGCAATAGCCCAGAGATTATATATTGGGGGTTTAATTTCTTATCCAAGGACGAGTTCGCAGAAATTACCAAAATCAATAAATTATAAAAAAATCATTGAGAAATTGGCAGAGAAATTTGAAATTGGCAGAGAATTGCTAAATAAAGAATTAAAACCAAATGAAGGTAAAAAGACAGATCCGGCACATCCGGCAATACATCCAACTGGAGAAAGATCAGAAAAACTAAAGGAAGACGAGGAGAAACTCTATTCTTTGATTGTTCACAGATTTTTTTCCGTTTTTGGCGAACCGGCAGAGAGATTGTCGGTAAAAATTTTTGCAAATATAGAAAATTACAAATTCCATTGCGTTGGTGTAAAGACAATAAAGAAAAATTGGCTTAAATATTATCCCTTTGCCAGACTTGCAGAGGTTGAGCTTCCGGACATAAAGAAAGGTGAAATTTTGATTGTAGATGAACTTAATTTGCTGGATAAAGAGACCCAGCCGCCAAAGAGATATACTCAGGCAAGTCTTGTGAGAGAACTTGAGAAAAGAAATTTGGGAACAAAAAGCACCAGAGCAATAATTATTCAAACTTTGTATGACAGAAATTATTGCGAGGGGCAGCAGATAAAAATTACAAATTTGGGAAGAGGCGTGGTGGAAACTCTAAAAAAATACGCTCCAGAATTTTTGTCGGAAAAATTAACGGCAAAATTTGAGCACGAAATGGAACTCGTTGAGCAAAATAAAAAAAAGAGAGAAGAAGTTTTACTCGAGGCTAAGAATCTGCTTAAGAAAACATTTGAAGAACTCAAAAAGAAAGAGAAAGAAATTGGAAATTCTCTTTTAAAGTTGATTGAAGAAACGAGAGAAGAGCAGAACACTCTTGGAAAATGCAAATGCGGAGGAAATCTGAAGTTTATTCAGATGTACAATGGTTCAAGATTTGTGGGATGTTCCAATTATCCCAAATGCAAAAATGCTTATCCTCTCCCGAAGAATTGCAAAATTGAAAAAACGGAAAAGATATGCGAATTTTGTGGAACACCCATTTTAAAAATAATAAGAAAAGGCAGGAGGCCCTTCACTATGTGCCTTGACCCAAATTGCAAAAGAAAGGAGAAGTGGACGAAAGAAAAAAATAATAATTAATATGGTTCATTCTTTAATTTCAGTAGAAAAGCGCAGATATTGGAAGAATAATGAATCAGAGGCGTGACAATTGCGAGAAATATTACCCAATAAATATTCAGAGTACTGATTATAGAAAGCATAACTAAAGAAAATATTAAAAAATCAAGCTGGTCCAGCAGAGGAGCGGAATCTCCTCTCTTGATCCCGAATCTACGCTTGATAAAAGATCCAATCATATCTCCAGTTACCGCTCCAGTTGTGAGCAAAAAAACACTCAGAAGATCGTGTTGAAATTGCAAAGGATACATATTCTGTATGAGCGGTTGCAAATAAATAAGCAATAATCCTATAAGTATTCCAAAAAAAATTCCTCCAAAAAAACCTTCTATCGTTTTTCCATCTCCAAATACTCTGAACCCATCAATAAATTTTCTCCCAAAATCAACCGGATGCTTCCCTCTTAATAAAACAGGAAAAAAGTTGGCGCAATAGGCCGGAATAATTAACCAGAAACTATTAATTATAATATCTAACATAATATATGAAAGTAAAAAAGGAAATATCCGTGGTTTGTTGCGTATGCGGAAGAACAAATAAAATACCCATCAGATATTTTTATGACGGTTATGAAGGTCCATTTCTTTGTAAATTCTGCAAAAATATCCTCGATATAGACATAGATAATGATTAATGGGCTCGGAGAGATTTCCAAATTTAGCCGAATTTTGGCCAATTTTTCCAATAAAGGCCTACTTAATTGAACTCTCGATCTTCGCGATTTTCAAAGTTTTTTTGGCTTCAGGCCTATTGAACTATTCCAACAGGAAGGCTTATGTGAACGCGACGTTTGCTATTCAAATCTTAGCCACTAGACCACGAGCCCATAATTTATATTAATTTTTGATAATTTTTAAATAATTTAAATAAAATTCTCTGCCCCTGCCGGGATTTGATTCTGGATTTATAAAAATTACCCAGGTCTCCGGCTCGAGAGGCCGGTATCCATAACCCTTTTCTCGCCACACCAATTCCGTTCGCTCGATTCAAAAGCGTTGACGGAAAAACTTCTGCTTCGCAGAAGCAACTTACCGGATTTACCAAAAATGTGCGCCGATGCAAAGTTTAGCCAGCTAGACTACAGGGGCATAAAATTAATAAAAATTAATCTAATTTTATATATTACCTTTTTCTTTAAACTTTTTTCTTATTCAATAATTATGGTCTTACCATTTTCCACTTCAATATTTTCTGATTATATCTATTATTTAATCCCCTTTATTTTCACCTTTGCCCTGGTTTTTGGAGTTCTCACAATTTCAAATGTTTTCAAGAATCAAAAAAATGTTAATGCGATACTTGCTCTGGCAATAACCTTGTTTTCCATACTATATCCTCCATATATAAAAATTTTATATAACTGGCTTCCTTATCTCTGTATTCTTTTCATTTTACTTTTTGTTGTTCTGATGTTAAGAAATCTGTTTGTTGAAAGTGAAAAAAAACTACAGCAGAGTTGGCCAATGCTAATTACAATTGCCATATTATTTCTAATTTTTATATCTTTCGCCCCCTCAATTACTTTGCCTTCCAGTTCACTTATTTCTTTTCAGGATATCTTACTTTTAATAGGAATTGCCTTTGTTGTGATTTTGTTGGTATCTGGAGCGGCGATGGGAAACAAAGGATTTGACAGCAAATACTCAGAATAGCATATACAGAAATTGATTGATGCAACATCAAAAACTTCCTCCGTTTTTAAATTGAGATATCTTTTTCTTAAATTCTGTTAAAACAGAGAAAATTCCTCAAATCAAACCAATCAGTCTCTGATTCCCTCTTCAGTTACCTTGAAAACTGTTTCTGCATCAGGCAAACAGGGAGAATCTATTAATTTTGCAATTCTCTTTTGGTCTTTGCTTTTTCTTAAATATAATCTGAAAGTTGCCGCATGTCCAAGAATATGACCTCCGATGGGAGTAGTGGGATCTCCAAACATTAAAGCGGGATTGGCCATTACCTGATTTGTTACATAAACCGCAAGATTATAAACTTCTGATAATTTCTGCAGATCATGTAAATGCCTGTTTAATTTGTGTTGTCTCGGCTGTAATTCTCCTCTTCCCGAATAATCACTCCTGAACATGGAGGTTAAGGAATCCACAACAAGAAGTTTAACATTTTTTTCTTTAATTATCTCTTTTGCTTTCTCAACAAGCAGAATCTGGTGATCTGAATTATAAGCCCTTGCTACAAATATATTTTTCATGATTTTAGCGGGATCTAAACCCAATACTTTAGCCATTTGTTCAACTCTTTCCGGTCTAAATGTGTTTTCCGTGTCTATAAATATAGTTCTTCCTTCCAGTCCTCCTTTCTCTTTTGGTAATTGGACGTTGACGGATAACTGGAAAGCTAATTGACTCTTACTCGAGCCAAATGCCCCGTGAGCTTCTGTAATTGCTCCGGTTTCTACTCCTCCGCCAAGAAGATTATCTAAATTTTTCGAACCAGTCGTAATCTTTCCTATTTTCTTTCTCTTTTCATAAACGGAATCTGCAGTTTCAAAACCCATCTGAACGGCATTTCTTGCACTTTCTATAATTTTCTCTGCCGTTCCTTCTCCAACATCAATTGCATCACAAATTTCTCCAATAGAAGCGGCGGCAATTGCCATCAAATCTTCGTAACCAGCTTCTTTTAGTTTTTCGGCGGTTTTCTCCCCAACACCGGGAAGATTTTTTAATTCTTTTTCCATAATCTAATAAAATTATAAATTATTTATACAATTCAAAATTTGCCATTAATTTTTAAAGCATCGCATCGAAGTTTATTCGTTATAATCCGGAATAATACACGCTCTTTGGAATCTTTTCTTAATTATGCACGAAAAGGCATATTTAATTTGTTTAATTGTAATAAAATATTAAATGCTAATAAATTTATGTTGTATATTATAAACTTCAAGACATATGAAAAAGGGACGGGAATAAATGCCATAAAACTGGCAAACATCATTTCTGATATAAGGGATAGATTAAAAGCAGATATCTGGGCAGCTCCTCAGTTTACTGATTTAAATGAGATTGCAAAAATAATTCCAACCCTGGCTCAACATATAGACCCAATCTCCTACGGTTCTCATACGGGGTCAATTTTACCCCAATCAATAAAAGAATCTGGAGCAATAGGGACGTTAATAAATCATTCCGAAAAAAAATTAAGTTCAAATAAAATAGAGAGTTGCATATGTCTCGCAAAACAATTAAATTTAAAGACGGTTTGTTGCGCTGCAAATATAAAAGAAGTTATCGAAATTTCAAAATTTAATCCGGATTATATTGCATTTGAAGATCCAGAACTGATTGGTACCGGAAAATCAATTTCACGTGAGAAACCGGAATTGATTACAAAATTTGTTGAAGTTTTAAAAGAATTAAACCCGGATATAATTCCTCTCTGTGGAGCAGGAATTTCAGATAAAGAAGATGTTAAAGCTGCTCTGGAATTGGGAACAAAGGGGGTTCTTGTTGCAAGCGCGGTTGTCAAGGCGGAGAATCAAAGAGAATCTTTGTTGAATCTAATTTTATAAAATTAAAAAGTTAATTAATTTATAGCCCCGTAGTCTAGTGGCCAAGGATACCGGCCTTTGGAAATTAACAAAGGAAAGAGCATATTGCTATGATTAAAGCAAGCCGGTGACCGCGGTCAGTTCTTTTCTTAAAAAAGAAAAGATCTAACAACTCGGAAAAATAAAATATTTCATTACAGAGAATAGATAATAATAACCTATAACCGGGTAAGTGGAATTCGAATCCGCGCGGGGCTATTTTATAATTGTTTCTTTTTTCTCCCAAAAATCTGTTATCTTTAAGGTTTGATTTCGTTCTTACTCTTATTGTTATAATATTAATATTTACTAACCG
>Ga0180301_10004011_pt1 | contig 11402 bp, 12 predicted proteins | sample GuaBasSediGuay16_FD_121797 | JGI IMG/M metagenome (GOLD analysis project Ga0180301, IMG submission 121797) | Subseafloor sediment microbial communities from Guaymas Basin, Gulf of California, Mexico - Guay16, Core 4569-2, 12-15 cm | ecosystem: Environmental > Aquatic > Marine > Hydrothermal... | reverse complement strand
TCCTCCATTAAAGTATGTGTCTGTACCGTCACGTTGAAGCCTTAAGCCGCATTTTTCCTCGGCAAGCTCCTTAAAAAGGAACGCTATGATCCTAAGTCTATGATACATTAGCCGTAGAGATGGCGGTTGCTGATCAAAATGTTCTATGATAAAGCTTATGGCATCCTTAGACGAAATAACAGGGCGACCTTTTCCTCCTTCAAAGACAAGGTCTTTCACGTCTACGAGTTCGGACTCTAAAACGCTAAGGGGACCACGGAAAACGATTATGGAATCCCCCTGTATGCCAAATGTCTTCAGAGCCCACAGCGGCGCTATTTCCCTTCCGGTATATGGAAAATGATGAGTAAAGGGAACTAATGCCACAGTTAAAGGAGCCTGTTCCACTACTTCCAAGTTTTTCAAGTTCAAGTGGGTGCCTCCCCTTAAGGTATACCCAAAAACTTGTGTACTTGAACAGATATGGCCACATTATCGCTCCCAAGATGTTTTGCTGCCGCCTCCGTGAAACTGAAGAGTTGGCGTTGTGAAGGCGGCCTATAATTCCTTATAGGCGTTACCGGTTGAATACATAGCGGGCAGTCCATCCTTGAAAGCTTTGATGCATACCATTCAACGTTTTCAGGCTTCGTCTCCGAAGTAACGACAACCTTAGCGAAGACGCTGACACCATTATCTATAAGTATACTTATTGTTTTTAGCTCCAGCTCAACGAGCCGTCTCCAGTTTTCTGCTGCACCTGCCGTTTCATCTTTAATATCACAGCAACAATAGTCTGTTAAGAATGCTATTTTATCCATTCGTTCCGGCATTGAACCGTTGGTTTCCAAGTATGTTTTGTATCCTTCCCCTTTAAGGGCTTTCATTATTGAAGCGAGGAACTCTAGTTGAAATAATGGTTCCCCTCCTGTCAGGGAAATCGCGTGAACATCTGGTGAGTGGACACGTTTAACGTATTCTACAACTAGTCCTGGCTCCACGGGATTTTTCACTTGAAACATGCCTTCTTCAACTGTTGATATCTTCAAATATTCAGATTTAGGCTGAGCGGCGTGGGGCGTCTGGCGCCGTTTAAGGTGTCGCACCACCCACACCCTCGCCTACCAAACTCTCCTAACCATATGTTACACCCCGAGAAGCGGATAAGTCGACGGCCCCTCGGATGGCCTATATCGTCCGCTTCCCGTAATTTGACCCCTTTACGCTTCCACCCTCCCCTTCACCCCTTATTTTAGTAAGGATTGGTAGGAGGAGAAGATTTCGAATAGCCATCCCTTCACAATGCTCCCGCCTCCAGCAAACATTATGGCCCTTTTAACTATCGAGGATTAAAAGCGGTAAAAGTTTTATTTTAAGCTTGCCTAAAATAGCCTGAATGAAAGGAGCGTCTTAGAATGTCGCTACTCAGGCTTTTAGCTCCTAAATTTGAGGTCACCATTTGTGGAGTTCGCTCTGTCGAGCAATCGATCGAGAAAGCAGAGAAAGGCATGGAAGGATATGTTGAAACCACGGCAGTTATCCTTCTAAGCAAGGAAGACATGGGAAAGAATGGAGTGAAAAATGGGGATAAGGTTAAGGTCACAACCGATCATGGGAACGTTGTAGTTAAGGCATATGAAAGCGATGAAACCAAACCTGGATTAGCACTTATGCCGAATGGTCCATGGTTTAACGCCATCTCCGAAAAGGACATTCAGGTTACATGGGGAGAACATTACTATCTTGTAAAGGCAACGTTGGAAGTTACCAGTAGTGAAGTAACTACGTTAGAAGAAATCAAGAAAATGATTGAAGAGGTAGAAGGGAATAGAGAATGAGCGGAATAATATTGAAGAACGGGTTCGTTTTTGACCCGCTTAACGGAATAGAAGGAGAAAAAATGGATATTATGATTAAGGACGGCTTCATCGTGGATCAAGTGGACGAAAGGGAAAGCAAGGTTTTAGATGTAAAGGGGAAAATGGTCGTTCCTGGAGGGATAGACTGCCACACCCACTTAGCGGCGCAAACGTTAAGTTTCGCTAAAATGATCAATTTAAAAGTACCTCTTCCAAGAGAAACAGGTGAAGTATACCTCAAGAATGGTTACACCTTCATAGTGGAGGCCGGGACATTCTTTTCAAGAGCTCTCCACACACACCTTTGGCTTCAAGAAGCCCACTCACTAGATAAAGCATGCCTACTCCTCCTCGACTCCAACTGGTTTCTGTTAACGCTCGCCCAGCAGGGAGACGTTAAAGCCGCCGCTGACACTATAGCATGGCTTCTGAGAACAACAAAAACGTATGGAATTAAACTTGTTAATCCGCTGAGCGCCGAGGCTTGGACATGGAAAAGAGAGTGGAAAGGAATGGAAGAAAAAATAAGACATTTAGGAGTAAGTCCCTTGGAATATGCCGAGTTCATTTTGAAAGCCTCGCAAATCCTTAACCTACCGTCCCCTCTCCACATCCATCCAGATGGCGCCTTACAGAAGGGAGGATACGAAAAAGCAGTTAGAACGTTAGAAAAGTTAAGGGAAGTTGGAAAAGTACACTTGGCGCATGCACAGCTCTACACGTTCGGAGAGGAAGAAGAAAAAGCTGAGGAACTCGCCAAGTACATAAATTCAGCTTCGAACATAGAGGCCGAGATAGGACAGACTACGTTAACAGGAAAAATCATGACGTCTTCTGACCCGTATCTCGCCTACGCTCATCTTGGAAGACTAAGTTTTCTGGATCAAATCGAAATAGAGGGTGTTTCAACCCTAATTAAAGTAGGAGAAAAACTGGGTGAGCTTTGGGCAGTAGGACTTAAACTACTTCTCAACGTGAAAGATCTCTCAAAAGTGCAATTAACAGTGAATCATCCAAACTGTGGGTTAGCATCAGATTATCCCCTTGTAGCAGCGTGGCTTGTAAGTAAAAAAGCAAGAGAAAAAATGGATAAGAACGGGCAACTCTCACAGTTAGACCAAGAGCTCACCTTACAAGAATTGTTCATGGTAACTAGGTGCAGTCCAGCCGCGGCCTTAGGGTTAAATGGGAAAGGAAACCTCTCACGTGGCGCGGAAGCAGATGTGGCAGTGTATGACTTCAACCCAGAGAGTACGGATCCAAGTAAAGACTATGAGGCCCTGGTTAAAGCCCTATCCAAAACAGCATACACTATAAAAGGCGGGGAAATTATAGTCAAAAATGGGGAGGTACTGCGTTCAACTGCGGGGAAAACGCTCTGGGCTAAGAGGGAAGGAGAACCCCCAGACGATGTCTTTGCTTTGATGGAGCGTTTTTACTCCTTCGACTTAGAACTAAGCGAAATGGAAAAAGTACTGAAAGTCGCGCTTTCTTCCGTGTAACAGAAGGTGGGAAAGATGTCAAAACTTAATGCCTATCAAATTTATAAGCTCCTCCCAGGAACCAACTGTAAAAAGTGTGGCCTGCCAAACTGCATGGTTTTTGCCGTCCAACTTCTTAAAGGAGAGAAGAAACCAGAGGATTGCCCTCCACTAGTTGAAGACCCAAAGTATAAAGACAAGCTTCAACAACTTAGAGAGTTATTTGCACCTAAGGACGCTGTTGCGGAGACGGGACTTATAATACATCCAGAAAAGTGCACCGGGTGCGGCAATTGTGTGGTTGGCTGCCCAGCTATAGCGGCGGAACACCCTCTTATAGGGAGCGGAAAAGGAGAAATAAAAGACGACGTAGTTTTCAGGGTGGAAGACGGGAAAATTAAGGTGATAGACCTTACAAAGTGCAGGCGATATGGTCCCATTAAAACGTGTAGGGTGTGTGAACTATACTGCTTCAGCGGGGCTATCGAACTAAGAACAGTATAATAAAAAGTATAAAAATAAGAAAGAATAAAACTTCCTATACTCCCTAATTTTTAAGTATCTTTCAGGTTCTTCTTCAAATGCTTGTTTGCATCCGGGAGCGCAGAAGTAATATGTTCTACCTTTATACTCGCTTTTCCATTTAGCAGTCCTCTTGTCAACCTCCATTTTGCATACAGGGTCTATAGCCTTTCCTATATCTTCCACTATATCGCCTCCCCCTTCCTCTTCTCAGTTTCTCTATATTCACCTTTTAAGTAGAAGAGAGTTTGTTACGACGCTAACAGAGCTCATAGCCATTGCAGCTGCTGCTATTGCAAGATGTAAAAGTAAGGGGTAAAGGATGCCGGCGGCTATAGGGATGACTGCTGCGTTGTATATGAAAGCCCAAAACAAGTTTTGCTTTATCTTACTTACAGTTTTTCTACTTAACTTTATAGATAAGGCGATGTCTCTTAAATCATCCTTAATGAGAATTATATCTCCCGCTTCGATTGCTATGTCTGTCCCCGACCCTATAGCGATTCCTATGTCTGCCTGCGCAAGAGCCGGCGCGTCATTTATTCCATCGCCAACCATAGCCACGGTCTTTCCCTCCTTTTGAAGCCTTTTTATCACATGCGCCTTATCATCAGGTAGGACCTCAGCTAGTATATGGTCCACACCTACTTGGTCCGCTATTGCTTTAGCAGTCCTCCAATTGTCTCCGGTCAACATGATGACCTCTAAGTTCATCTCTTTCAGTTCATGCACGGCCTCAATGGAATGCTCTTTTAACCTATCAGCTATCGCTATTAACCCCTTCGTCTTTTACAATCGCTAGTTCACGGGAAGAGTGCTTCTAAGGCGTACCAAATTAAAGTTTACTTTAACTCCTATGAGCCACCAAATAAAAACCTAAATATAGGTAAATGAGAAGTTTTCACATCCTAAGTTAAATGCTAATGAAGGGTGGCATGGTTGAAGGTTAAAACTGTTTGTACCGGATGCAGTTTGTTATGTGATGATGTTATAGTTGAGGTCGAAGATGGGAAAATTACTTCTACTTTCAACTTATGCGGCCATGGTGAGGAGAAATTTTTAAAGGCAAAGAGCGAGGAAAGGCTTCTAAAACCATTTATAAGGGATGGAGGAAAAAGAGAGGCAACCATTGATGAAGCGATCGAGAAGGCTGCTGAGATTCTACTTAATGCTGAGAGACCCGTGCTTTGGGGATGGAGCTCTTCCTCTGTTGAGGCTCAACTGTTAGGTATAGAATTAGCACGTGAAGTAAGAGGCGTCATCGATGGAACCGGCTCCATTTGCCATAGTGCTACTTGGATCGCCGGCTCAGAGAGTGGTTTTCCGACGGCTACACTGGGTGAAGTGTTGAACAAGGCGGATGTTATCGTTTACTGGGGAAGTGATCCAGGACACTCTCATCCTCGCCATCTTAGCAGGTATAGTGTTCTTCCTAGGGGGGCGTATACGCAGAGCGGTTATGAGCAAAGGCAAGTTTACGTTTTTGATATAAGGAAAACTAGAGTTGGGAAGGTTGCTAATTTTTTGGTTGAAGTCGAGCCAAACAGGGATTACGAATTGATCTCTGCTATGAGACTGCTCTTAAAAGGTAAAGACGTCCGGTCAGATAAAATTGCAGGTGTACCCCTTAAAACGTTAAGAAGAATTATTGATGAATGGAAAAGCAGGGATTTTGGAGCTGTCTTTTACGGGATGGGGCTTTTAGCTAGTAAAGGGAAATATCGTAACTTGGCAGCGCTCATCAAACTGGTCTGGGAGTTAAACGAGTACACACGTTTTGTAGTTTTACCAATGGCAGGGCATTACAACATGATTGGCTTTAATCATGTTGCAACACAGACTGTTGGCTTTCCCTTTGGAATCGATTTCAGTCGAGGGGCACCATATTCAAATCCCGGAGAGACGACGTTTGCTGAAATGCTTGGAAGAGGCGAGTTTGACGCAGCACTCATCATAGGTTCCAATCCTGTATTCAGCTTTCCAATAGAACTAGTTAGAAAACTCGTCCGGAAACCATTAATTGTTATAGATTGCTTTAGGACTGCTACGGTGGAGCACGCACAAGTTGCTATCCCCGCAGCAATTACAGGAATAGAAGCTGGAGGAATCGCCTACAGGATGGATTCCATTCCAATAATATTGAAGGACTTTTTAAAACCACCTGAAGGCGTACTTAGCGACGCGGAAATAATCAAGCTCCTACTGGAGAAGGTCAGGAGCGGCTCTTAGTAGCTACTAGCAGCTTCACCATTAGGAAAGGGTTAAATGTGATGGCTCTTCCCACCACGGTCACATCATAGTATCTTGGGTAAAAAACTTTCAGTGTTTTTAAACTTCCCGAGTGAAGAGAAATTAAAAGTTGAGCTACTGCTCTGGCCTCCTTTGCTTGCAGGGCAAATAGCCGAGTAGCTACCGGCATGTGAACCCTATAAATAACGTAGTCACCTAAGAAGATGAAGGTGATTGCTAAGAAGCATGCTGTGACAGGAAATATTGTAAAAGCTTCGTTTAATCCTAAGATGGGGGCAAAAAAGGAGGTGATAAAGCAAGCGAGTAAAGAGAAAATGAAAGCACGAAAGTGTAGAGTTCGCCTGTAAAATTTCTGCATTTCCTTTAATCCCTTCAAAAGAGAGAAAATGCTCCCGTTTAACACATTCTTTCTTAAAAAAAGATATGTAGAGTTACTGAACAGGACACTTGAAAATAAGGGAGGTTTGAATGAAGCGAAAGCGTCTAACTCCTCTATGACGCGTCTCACAATATCATAACATGCCAACTTAAAGCGCCCTCTAAAACTATAGGCTAGTAGCCGAATGCCCTCTTAATTACTTGTATATTCGGGTTTTTCTTATGGGCGGCTCTAATAAGGACCTTCTATTTTTCCGAGAGAATTTTTATGTAATCTCGAGCTAATTGAACGTAGATCTCAGCACCCATTTTTATTCTAGCTATTACCTCTGGAGAAAGTTGCTTTTTAAGTATGGCAGGGTTTCCTACTATAAGACTATTTGGAGGAAATTCTTTTCTTTCGGTTATTACCGTTCCCGCGCCAACTATACTTCCATCCCCGATCTTCGCGCCGTTAAGGATGACACTTCCCATACCGACCACTACGTTATTTCCTATTGTGCAACCGTGCAGAACAGAGTTATGTCCTACTATGACATCGTTGCCTATACGGCAAGGGCATCCAGGATCAGCGTGTATAGTCACGTTATCCTGAATGTTTGTTCGTTCGCCGATCTCTATTAGTTCAAGATCTCCTCTTAGCACAGCGCTAAACCATATGCTCGCATCTCTCAGAACTCTAACGTTTCCTATTATCGTGGCGTTAGGGGCGATAAAGGCTGAAGGATCTATTTGAGGCGTTTTCCCTCTAAATGAGTAAACGGTCACTAGACCACCTCATTAATCGCCTATGCGAAACCTTCACGTTCTAAAAAATAAAACTTAAACTCAATTTAAAGAATTAGACTGTTAGAACCTATCCTTTGGAAAATCCCTTCTGCTTTAAATATTCTGCTATCGGGGTTATGCGCGCTCCTTTGGATTCAAGGTACGCCAGAAGATCATGTATCTTATAGCTGTTTTCTCTTACTTGTTTAGGAGGCAGCCTCTTACATTTTGATATATTATACGCTAGATGCCACGTATGTGTTGAAACCATTAGTATGCCTCCGTCATCGTTTTCTATATATGTGGTTAGAATATTCTTGTATTCCTCAAGCGTTCTTTTTCCCTCCAGCAGCGTCCAAGTGTAAAGTGTTGCCTTCCTTTTGCCGATAGGATACAATGGTAAAGGGACCTCGATAAGCTTACACCCAAGAAAATATGGGTGAGGTGGCTTAAATACTTCCAGATACTTCGATGAATCATACATGTAATTTAAGTCTGCAAGGATTCTTTCTATGCTACGGTTAATAGATAAGTAAGGCGCCCTAAACCCTAACGGTTTAACGCCAGTTATACGGGCTATAATTTCTGTTGCTTTTTTAATACTTTCAAGTTGCTGTGTTGGCGTGAGTTGAAGACCTGTGTGTTTTCCGGTGAGGTCTTCATGGTTTAGTCCATGGCATCCAACCTCGTTCTCCGCGATTGGTCTAATTGATTCTTCTTCTTGGAGTTGTAGGTGCTGCAAAGTTACGGCTTCTACGAAGAAGGAAGCTTTTATGCCGTTTTCCTCCAAGAGGCGGATCACTTCCCTTAATCCAGTCTTTGTACAGGTAAAGTTTGGTCTTCCGTCTGGAATATAGCTGGAGGCTTCAAGCTTACCCCTAACCGGAAGTGGGTAGTCCCTGTCAAGGTCTATGGTTAAGGCAACGTACGTTCTAACTCACACTCCTTTTCGGGTGTGTTCGAGTTGAAGTGGAAACGCACCTATTTAAAAAGGCTTGCGTCGTGTAGAGAAAGTTAACATGTAAAATCTCCGTGGAAGCAGGATGATTACGCACACTCTTATAAATCACGCTTACATAAGAGTGCTTTGGAGGTTAGGGGGATGGGCGCACGGGTGATTGATGGAAGGAGAATTGCGGCAGAGATTAGAAAGCAGCTTGCCGAGGAAGCTAAACTGCTATGGGAAGAGCACGGTGTGCGTCCAGGACTAGCGGCTATTCTCGTCGGCAGTGATCCTGCCTCTGAAGTTTACCTGAGGATAAAGAGGAAGGCATGTGAAGAAGCGTCGTTCGAGTTCAGAAAGTACTCGTTACCAGAAAACGTAGGTGAAGAAGACGTAATCGAACTTTTACAGAAACTTAATGGTGAGAGTAGCATTCACGGTATAATTGTTCAACTTCCATTACCGCCTCACCTAGATGAAAATAGGATAATCGCTTCAATCTCCCCTGAGAAGGATGTTGATGGCCTTCACCCTGTTAACATGGGTCGCTTGCTGCTTGGTGATGAAGCAATCACCCCATGTACACCTACTGGTATAATAACCCTTCTTAGCAAGGAGGGAATTTCACTCAGAGGCAAACATGTAGTTATAATTAACAGGAGCAAAATTGTCGGGCGCCCCTTAATGGTTATGATGACTAATAGGGACGCAACCGTAACGGTGTGCCACTCAAAGACTGTTAACCTCACGGACCATACAAGGTCGGCAGACATTCTGGTTGTTGCCGTTGGGAAGCCGATGTTCATCACCGAAGACATGGTAAAGGATGGAGCTGTGGTGGTAGATGTTGGAATTAACAGGGTTGAGGGGCGGATAGTGGGCGACGTCGACTTTGAAAGGGTGAAAGAGAAAGCCTCTGCTATCACGCCTGTACCTGGAGGAGTAGGTCCCATGACGGTGGCAATGTTACTGAAAAATGTTTTAGACGCAGCCAAAAAAAGTTTAAGAAGAGAGGCCTAGGAGGGTGTCTGGTGAAGGTTAAGCGGGCCCTAATAAGCGTCTGGGACAAGAAGGGAGTTTACGAGTTTGCAGCCGCCCTCCATGAGATGGGCGTTGAAATAATTGCAACGGATGGAACTGCTAAAGCGCTTAAGGGGTTGCCCGTCAAGAGGGTGTCTGAGCTAACAGGGTTCGCAGAGCTTCTAGATGGCAGAGTTAAAAGCTTACATCCGTATATTTACAGTGCGGTCTTGGCTAGAGATAGAAAAGATCACTTAGAGCAACTTGAAAAACTAGGCGTAAAGCCAATAGACCTGGTCGCCGTCAACCTGTACCCTTTCAAGGAGGCTGCCGTGAGAGAAGGATTAGAGAAGCTCGTTGATTACATCGACATTGGTGGACCAAGCCTTGTTAGGGCTGCAGCAAAGAACTTTGAACGCGTCACGGTTGTCGTAGATCCTAAAGATTACAAGATAGTCATAGACGAACTGAAGCAACACGGAGAAGTTAAGGAGGAAACGAGAAGGCGTCTTGCAGTGAAAGCGTTTGCATACACTTCAGAGTACGATGACTTCATAGCATATACTCTTTCCAAGAGGTTTTTCGAGGAAGAAGTATTACCTGAATTTTTAACGCTCAAATTCGTTAAGGTTCAAAATTTAAGATATGGTGAGAATCCGCATCAGGTAGCAGCGTTGTATAGAGAGGCGTATCCCAGTGAGGACGCAACGGTAGTTGACGCCGAGCAGCTTCACGGAAGAGAATTATCCTTCAACAATATGTTGGATTTAAATGCAGCCATAGAGATAGTCAGAGAGTTTACGTCTCCAATGGCTGTTGTAATTAAGCATACGAACCCCTGTGGCGCAGCAATAGGGGAAACCATACGTGAAGCATACGTTAAGGCTAGGGAAAGCGACCCACTGTCTGCTTACGGCAGTATAGTCGGGCTGAACAGAGAAGCTGACTTAGAAGTCGCTAAGGAGATTACCTCCACATTCGTCGAGGCGGTTGTCGCACCCGGCTACACGCCGGCTGCGTTAAACGAGCTTAGGAGAAAAGAAAACCTAAGGGTACTCAGACTTCCACGCCTTAATCCGCGTAGTGCTGGAATAGACTTCAGGAGGGTGACTGGTGGATTACTAGTTCAAACAGAGGATGTGGTAGACGAGCAAGTAGAAGGTTTTAAGGTTGTAAGCCTGAGAAAGCCGACGGAGAAGGAGCTTCAAGCAGCACTTTTCGGCTGGAAGATAGTGAAGCATGTTAAGTCGAATGCTATAGTGGTTTCTACGCCAGACTGGATTGTAGGAGTGGGAGCAGGACAAATGAGCAGAGTTGATTCCGCAAAGCTTGCCTTAGAGAAAGCAGGCGACCGGGCAAAAGGAGGCGCCCTAGCATCAGACGGCTTCATACCGTTTAGGGACACGGTAGACGCAGCAGCGGAGGCAGGAATCACGTGCATTATACAGCCGGGAGGATCTAAGCGTGACCAAGAAGTCACAGAGGCAGCCAACGAGTATGACATGGTCATGATACATACTGGTAAACGTCACTTTAAACATTAAATGGTTACGTTATTTTTCAAGTACTTGAAAAATTGAGGTGAACCCTTATGGTTGCTCCACTGGAAGGGATCATCGTCTTGGATTTAACGCGGCTACTTCCCGGCCCCTTCTGCTCCATGTTTCTCGGCGACCTAGGGGCAGAGGTGATAAAGATCGAGGAACCAGGGAGCGGAGACTGGACTCGCTGGAATCCGCCCTTCATTAATGGAGAAAGCGCAATCTTCATGTCAGTTAATCGTAACAAGAAAAGTGTCACGTTGAACTTGAAGAGCGAGAAAGGACGGGAAATCTTCTATAAGCTCATTAGGAAAAGCGACGTCGTCCTTGAAGGGTTTAGGCCCGGCGTTGCAAAGAGGCTTAAGATAGATTATGAAACTGTTAGCAAGTTGAACCCACGTATAATATACTGCTCTATTTCTGGCTTTGGTCAAAACGGGCCATATGCTAGAAAAAGCGGCCACGACATTAATTACATAGGAATCGGCGGCATACTCGCTTTAACGGGAGAGAAGGGTAAGCCTCCGATCATCCCAGGGGTCCCCATAGCAGATTTAGGTGGAGGGGGAATGATGGGGGTCGTAGGCATACTGGCAGCCCTCCTTATGAGGGAGAAGACTGGAAAAGGCCAATATGTTGATGTCTCGATGCTGGATGGAGT
>Ga0180301_10004009_pt1 | contig 11405 bp, 14 predicted proteins | sample GuaBasSediGuay16_FD_121797 | JGI IMG/M metagenome (GOLD analysis project Ga0180301, IMG submission 121797) | Subseafloor sediment microbial communities from Guaymas Basin, Gulf of California, Mexico - Guay16, Core 4569-2, 12-15 cm | ecosystem: Environmental > Aquatic > Marine > Hydrothermal... | reverse complement strand
CATCGGGGACTATGAACGTCACCTTTATGGCCTTCAACCCGAAAGCCAGTGGCTCCTCTTCAAGCCTTGTGGGGCCGAGTGCCTCCACTGCCGACTTCACGTTATCAAACCCGTCCGGTGAGCCGGGCAGTATTCTGAAAACCGCTATTACGTCTCCCATAATCATTGCCTCAAGGTCCTACGAAGCCGCAATTGGAGCATTCGTAGGTGTTCTCTAACTGCTTGCACTTCTCGCACCTGATTATGTGGTCCTTCTTGCAAGAAGGGCAATCGAACTCCACCCAGTTCTGCTCTGCCTCGACTTCCTTTCCGCATGAGCTGCACTTCATGTCAATCGCCTTTACCACTATTTGGGCAATGGGTTTATATATATTTCTTGCTCATTCCCATGCGAATTCAAGACCGTGGAACTCCGGTGCCCTCCTGCTGCGCTCGGTATAGCGCCAGTACAGCATGATGCCCAGCCCTGCTATTATGCCGCCCAAATGGCCGAAGTGCCCTATACCTGGCATTACTCCCGTGAATCCTGCAAGCAACGAGAACGCTATGAACCCCATTACCGCGTACTTTGCCTTTATCGGCAGCGGTATCGGGAATATTATCAGAGGCACGTCGGGGAAAACAAACGCGAAGGCTGTCACTATACCGAAGACTGCCCCAGAAGCGCCCAACATGGGTATGTTTACGGCGCTTATGATATAGCTGCCCACAACAGTGGGTGGTATTATCCCTGAGTATGCAAGGACTATGTGAAAGAACGCGGAGAACATGCCGGCTCCGAAATATAGCTTGAAGAACCTGTCGCTCCCCATATGTCTCTCAAGTATTGTCCCAAATATGAAAAGCGCAAGCATGTTCCAGAATATGTGCCCAATATCGCCGTGCAGGAACATGTAGGTCACGAACTGCCAGAAAGCGCCGCTCATCGCCTCCTTGGGCACCAGCTCAAAGAACACTGTAAAACCACTTATGGTAAGCTGCAGTATGAATATGGCTATGTTAGCGATTATGAGGTAGAAAACCATCCCCCTGCCGGACTTCTTAGGAGATACCCTAAAGAACATATTATACCTGCCGTTAGTGCTTTATTTGCGTCATTACTTTTAAGCCTTGTGCTTCTTCCTGAAGAACTTCATGTACAAGAAGTACGCAATGACTGCCAGAACTATTACTGCCAACAGCATCGTGGTTCCGCCACCGTTCCCTTGCTTCTCATAGCTGAGAACAATCTCCTTGCTCTCTTCGTTCTTCTCTATGCCAGGACCTATGTACTTCAGCTCAAGGCTGCCTGACCCCTCGTAAACCAGCGGGAACTCAAGTGTTGTCTTCTTGTTAGCCTTCAGCGAACTGACATAATCTATCCCCACGGTCTCGCCGCCTATGACCAGCTTGGCTTCGAGTGATTTCGCCTCCGTTGTTCCCTTGTTGGCGACTTCTATCCTGAGCGTGCCCCTTTCATAGTTGGCCTCCTTCTTTATCACGTCTAGATTTATGGTCCCCCTTACGGGAAGGCCCACTGAGAAGGAATCCAAAGAATCGGAATTGTCATCATTCTTGTAGCTAGCGGACAGGGATACTGAATATGTCTTCTCCTCAGCAGAGCTGTCGATGCTTATGCCGAGGTTCACTGTCTTGCTCTCGCCGGGCTTTATGTCGCCTACGTAAACCTTGCCCTTGGCCAGTATGGGCCGTATCTCGCTGTGGCTTGAGTTCAGGCTGAGCTGGAGCTCGTTCGCTGTGCCTGTACCTATGTTCTTAAGCTTCACTATCACTTCTGCGTTGGCGCCTGGCTCCAGCACGTCAGGGGACGTGTAGAGGTCCTCTATGACCAGGTTGGGATCGCCCTCCACGTTTATCTGGACAGTGTCTGTGACGTATATGTCCCGGACAACGCCTGAGTATATCCTGAATTCCAGGGGATAAGTGTTGGTTGTGACGGAATTGTTGACGTTGAGCCTGTAAGTAAGGGAATGGGAGCCTCTCCCCGGTATCCTTGTTATGATGTCAGTCTTGTCTTCCCCAGGTAGCAGCGTGAAAGGCGGCTTGGGCATTATCTCTATCACCCTATTGGAAGCCTCCCCATACCCTGTGTTCTGAATCTGTATCTCTATGGTAACGGTTTCCCCGGGGCTCACAGGATACGGGTTTTGATTGGAAAGGACTATGTCTAGTATGGAACCGGTAGCCAAAGCATGCGCTGAAGGTGACAGAAGGGCTACAGCGACAACCAAAACGAGGAACATCTCCCTTTTCATCATAACACCCGAATATTAAATCTTGATTCACATCACTTAAATATCTACCTTTTGCCGGTTATCATGCCATCCCTTATGTGGATGACCTTGTCGGCTATCTTCCCTACTTCGGGGTCGTGTGTGACGTTTATTATGGTGTAGCCTTCTTCCTTGTTCAGCCTCTTTAACAGGTCAAGTATCTTGCCACCCGTCTTCGTGTCCAGATTCCCAGTGGGTTCGTCACCCAATATGACCTTGGGCTCATTGGAAAGTGCCCTTGCTATGGCCACGCGCTGCTGCTCCCCTCCTGACATCTGGGTAGGGCGGTTGTTCACCCTGTGCGACAGGCCCACGAGGTCCAGGAGCTTCGTGGCCCTCTTCCTCGCCTCGTTCTTGGGCTTCCCGTTTATCCTCATCGCAAGCTCGACGTTCTCCAAAGCAGTGAAGCTGTTGACCAGGTTATACTGCTGGAATATGAATCCTATGGTCTTGCCCCGTATGGTCGCGAGCTGGTTGTCGGACAGCTTGCTGGTATCTATGCCGTCAAGGTACACCGTGCCTGATGTGGGCTTCAGCAGGCAGCCTATTATGTCAAGCAGCGTAGTCTTTCCGCTGCCCGATGGGCCCATTATGGATACAAACGACCCCTTATCGAAGCACACGTTAACGTCCTTCAGTACATGGACTTCAGACTGGAGACCCTTGTTATAATACTTGTTGACCCCCTTCACCTCTATCGTGCAACCCTTTGCGTCACATTTCCTGCTTTTTGCCATGCTACCATCATTATTGTATATATGTTTCTTTAATTACTCATATCTCAGCGCCTGAACAGGGTCGACCCTGGCTGCCTGCCATGCCGGATATATGCCGCCTATCGCACCCAGGGCCATGGCAAACAGTATGCCTGTCGCGGCAAGGCCCGGCGTGACAGTAGCCGGTATTGCGCCTTCCGTGACCACTACGAGCACAAACGCGCCTATCTGTCCCACAAGTACGCCTATGACCCCTCCAAGCAGGCTTATTATCAGGGATTCGCTGAGTATCTGGAAGAGCACGTTGTAGTTTGTCGCTCCTATGGCCTTCATGACTCCTATCTCCTTCCTTCTTTCAAGGACTGACATAACCATGGTATTCAGCACACCAAGGCCGCCTATCACGGCCGCTATGCCGCCCATGGCAAACATAAACATCCTTATCCGGTTCACCACATCCGTAGCCGTCCTGGCGAAGTCCTTGTTAGTGGTTGCGGACAGGCTGTCATCCTCATCCTCTATACGGTCTGCTATGGTTTCCACATCACGTATGTCCTCTGGTATGACATAGAGCAGGCTGTAGCTCTCAGTATCCAGAAGGTCCTGCATGTCGCTCATCGTTATCATGGCGCTGCTGTCCACGTTGGCGTTGTTGCTCTTCTCTATTATGCCTATCACCTCGAACCCAGTATCCTTGAGCGTGACAGTGTCACCGATGACCAAACCCCTGCTGTCGGCGAAGTCCTTGCCTACTACTATGTAGCCACTGTCGCCTGGCTCAAGTTCCCTGCCGCTGTAAAGGCCTATATCATCGCCCACGAATACGTTGCTGTTGCTGGGGTCAAGCCCCACCACAATCATCTGTATATCGAAGCCTATACCGCCCGCCTCAATGTACATGTTAACCGGAACGACCTCCTTGACGCCATCCAGCATCTTTATGGCCTCCACCTGCTCGTCGGTTATATCAGATCCCGAGAATCCCGTCTGGAAGCCGCCCGCGCCCCTCTGCTGCACTGTTACCTTGCCCGCAGAGAACTCAAGGGTTGACTGGAAGAAGACGTTAATACCTTCCGCGAAAGACCCGAGCGCCACTATGACGCCTATGCCTATTACTATGCCTAATACAGTGAGGAATGTTCTGGATTTCTCCCTCTTCACGTTCTTGAATGCGAGGTCTATCATGCTATCCCCTCAAAGCCTCCACAGGGTCGACCCTGGCTGCCTTCCATGCAGGGTAAAGACCTCCCAAGAATCCCAGTATGAAAGCGAACGCGAGGCTGCCTATGGCAAGCTGCGGCGTTACAAGCCCGCTGATAAGACCGCCAGTAACCATCCCCAGCCCAACGGATGCGATGCTTCCCAATATTAGCCCTATGACCCCGCCAAGCAGGCTGAGCATGGACGACTCTGTCACTATTTGCATCAGCACGAACTTCCTTGTGCCGCCTATGGCCTTCATGACTCCTATCTCCTTTTTGCGCTCCATCACCGCCATTATCATCGTGTTGAGAACCCCCAGACCGCCGACGAAGGCTGCTATCAGCCCTATCCCGAAGGTGAACAGGTTGATCTGGTCCAGTATACCTGATATCTGTCGGGTCATGTCCTTGCTCGTTATGGCCATCAAGCTGTCGTCCGTGTCCTCCACCTCTTCAGCAAAATCCTCGGCATAATCAGGGTCGTCAAGCACCACGTATGCCATCTGGTAACTATCAGTCTTCAGTGCTTCCTTGAGGTCCTCAAGAGGCACTATTATACCCGTGTCCACATCTGATATGCTCGTATCCTCCAGCACGCCGACAACCTCAAAGGACTTATCTTTGTATTCCCAGTAGTCACCCACCATGAGGTCCAGGTTGTCGGACACCGTATTTCCTATGAGGGCGACTTCGCTCTCCCCCCTCTCGAACCTCCTGCCCTCATACGTCTTTATACTGTCGTCTATGAATACGTCAGCATCCTCTATGTCTATCCCTATCATCTGCCACTGTGGTATCCCGCCCGCCGCGGGGCCGAAGGGTGGGACGACGAATATCATGGGCACGACCTTCTCCACCCCCGACATGTCCCTGAGCATCTCTATCTGCTCCGGGGTCACGTCAGAGGCCTGGAAGGACATCATGCTAAGTCCGCTCTGCATCACCAGGACTTTGCCTGCGAACATAACGAGTTGCTCATTCACCATCGAGTTTATGCCCTCTGCGAACGAGCCCAAGGCTACTATTGCAGCTATGCCTATGACTATGCCGAGCGTAGTGAGGAAGGTTCTGGTCTTCCTTCTCTTTATGTTCTTGAATGCTAAGTCTATCATAAAACCAGCTTGATTTTAAAAGTTGTATTGGTTTATTATTAAACTATTATATGAACGCTATTGCTCATGATAACCATTCAGTGCCTTCCTTGCCTTCACGTATCTTCTTGAAGGTTTCCCCTATGTGCTCCTCGGTTATGTCCCTGCCGCCGAGGCCCGCTATGAAACCAGATACCCTGGGCTTGTTGTCCTCAGAATATAGCGCAGAGCGCACCTCGTCGTATATCGCACCGTTAGCGCCTATGGATATGTCCTTCTCCAGCACTCCCACTGATTCGAGTCCCCTGCAGGCATTCCTTATCTCCTCGGCAGGGAACGGTCTGAGCGACCTCACCCTTATGAGGCCCATATTCTCCTTCTCCAGCAGCGGCCTTATTGTGCCTGCCACAGACCCTATGGTTATTATCGCGTGCTTGGCGTCCTTCATGTTGGCCGTGTCTATCAACCCGTCGCCGTGCTTCCTTCCTATGGCTGATGAATATTCTATGTTCGCTTTCTGAATGGCATCATGCGCCTTCTCCATCGCGTCCTGCTGCTGCTTCCTGAAGAATATGTAATGTTCAGGCGCGCCTACGCCACCCAGCGTAATCGGCTTGGAGGGGTTTAGATTGTCCTTCGGCTTTATCTTTGGAAGGAACTTACCTATCAGTTCATTGCTCGGTATGTCTACAGGCTCGTATGTGTGAGTTATCACGAAGCCGTCAAGGCATACCATGACCGGTAGCCTTATCTCTTCCGCTATCTTGAATGCCTGCACATGGGTATCGAATGCCTCCTGAGCATCCTCTACGTAAAGCTGCACCCAGCCCGCGTCCCTTGACGCAAACGAGTCCTGCTGATCGTTCCATATGCTCAGCGGAGAGTTAAGCGACCTGTTGGCCACGCTCATGACTATGGGCAGGCGCATACCACTTGCTGCGAACAGCATCTCGTGCATCAATGCAAGCCCCTGCGAAGCTGTGGCAGTGTACGCCCTCACTCCCATGGATGACGCGCCTATACAGGCAGCCATCGAGCTCTGCTCCGATTCGACCCTCACCATCTCGGCATCGAACTCGCCATTGGCCAGCATCTGCGCCAGCCCCTCGGCTATATGCGTCTGCGGCGTTATCGGATATGCCGCTATGACTGCCGGATTGCACATCTTCACCGCCTCTGCGACTGCTTGGGCCCCTGATATGACGTCCTTTGCCATGATTATTATCTCATCTTATGATATTTATGTCCCAACTTCTCTCCCATGAGCTCCCCGTAACCGCGCCTCTCTATGTCCTTGTCGTCTATACCGAGCTTTCTGAGGAACTCCAGTATCCTTGCCTGGGTGGCTTCCTTCTCGCCATCGTCGTCTATGTCATGGGCGACTTCTATGAACTTCCCGAGCTCCTCCACGTCGTCGATGTGGACCTCAAAGTCACCACAGCTTCCCATGGTGCGCTTCTTGTTGAGTGTGCATATGTGGACGAAGTTCGAGCCTTCCAGTATATTCATTGCCTCTTCCGGGTTTCCTATAGGCGTCTCGTGTTCCACCCATACGCCCAGCATCTCTGTGAGTGCCTTGTAGGTGAGCCAGTGTGAAGCGGGATTTTTGGCACCATGGGATTTCTTGCTGCGTATCCTTAGTATGAAGTCACCCGGGCCTTCCGGCCTGGAGTCAAACCCTTTCGGCTTGAAGTATGAATCCTTGTGCTCGACCGTATCACCGAACACTGAGCCCATGGATTCCAGCTTCTCCCTGACAGCGAACGGGTCGCTTATCCTGGCCTTTACCTCGACCTCCATGCTATTCGCCTTCTTTCTTGGCTGTCGCTGCCTTGGTAGGGCACTCGTTCACGCAGATGAGGCATCCCTTGCAGTAATCGTAATCTATGACCGCCCTCTTCTTCCCGTCCTTCTCAACTATCTTTATGCAGTTCTCAGGGCAGTACCATGTGCATATGCCGCAGCCGGCGCACTTATCGCTTATCACGGGCCGGAAAGTCCTCCACGTGCCTGTCTTATTCTCCTTCGCAGAGCCTGGCTCCTTTATGACTGCTCCCTCATTCACGTTCATTCCCGTATGCGGCTTTTCTTTCCCCTTCATTCAGCATCACCATATTGGTTGTAGGCCTCTTCCACCAGCTTCTGGTTCATCTCGCCGACCTTGCCGGGGAACCTGTCACTGACCGCCTTCTTCAGCGAGCCTATGGATACGAGACCCGTCATTTTGGAAAGGGCGCCAAGCATGGCAGTGTTGACTATGTTCTTGCCGAGCAGCCTGATGGCAAGGCCGGTGGCGTCGTATTCCACCGATTTCCCCTTCACATCAATTGGACCGTCGCTGTTTATCAGGACTTTGCTGCCTTCCTTCAGGCCATCCGAGACCTCGGGGAGCTCCGCAAGCGTGGGGTCCATCACCACGACATAGTCGGGCCTGTACACATGCGACCTGTTCGTGATTGGCTGGTCGTCTATCCTGCAGTATGCCTTGACAGGGGCCCCCCGCCTCTCAGGACCGAAGTTGGGGAACGCCTGCGAGAACTTGTTGTCAAGCCCTGCTGCCTTGGCCAGTATCTCGGCTGACGTGACGGCCCCCTGGCCTCCCCTTCCGTGGAAACGTATCTCTATGATATCATTCACCTTAAACCAACATTAACAATGATTACTTTTATAAGCCTTTCCCAGGCTTCAGTCGATTGGCGAAATCAGAATTTGTATCCAAGGTCCTCAAAGACCTTGCGCATCTTCATGGAATCCTGCCATGTAACAGGGGATTCGCTTATTATGGTTATGTCGAGCCCGCGTCCCAGTATCTCCTCTGCGAGGGGCTTGAACCTTGGGCTGCCGTGCGCAATCGTTATGTGGTTGCGCTCACCTTTCTCCGTGTAGTTGATGCCTGAGAAGTGGGTGTGCAGGTGCTTGAGTCCCAGCGGCTCGACCTTGTCAAGCACCTTTCCGTAGTCCAGCTGCCCGCTGTTGCGCGCGAACAGATGGGCAAAGTCTATGCACATGGAGCAACCCGTCTCGTTGGACAGCATTATGGTCTCCTCGAGGCTGCCTAGGGCGGAATGCTTGCCAGTGGTCTCGGGTGCCAGCTGGCAGTTCCATTTTTTCTCCTTTATGGCAGCCAGCATGTCGTTAATGGCTTCCTTGGTTATTTCAAAGACATGGTTCTTGTCCATGCCGCCAAAATATGAAGGATGGAATACTACAGGCCCGCCGCCCATATAGTGCATGCGCTCGCATGAGTCCAGTATTCGCTTCTTGCTCTGCTCTATCTTCTCGGGCTCCTTTGAGGCCAGGTTTATGTAATACGGGGCATGGACGCTCAACATCACGTCCTGCTTCTTGGCTTCCTCGCCAACCTTCTTGGCGAGGTCGTTGCCCATGGCGACCCCTCTCACGAACTCCACTTCAAGCGCATTAAGCCCAAGCTCAGGGAGCTTGGACACGCCGTCAAGCGTACCGGACGAGTAACCGCCTGACCCCGCCGGCCCGAGCCTTATCTTTGCCTTCACCATAAGCAAGATTTGGCTTCCTCACTAATATTGTTTGCATGAACCGAAAGGAAACAGGCCGATTTAAGAGCATACAGGACCAAATCTAAAGGTGGACTGGAAAAGGTTCCTGAAGCCGCAGGTTTCAAAGGTCGCCGTATTCATAGTGCTTATATTCATGTTCGGTTTGCCTGCGAACGTGAAGCTGTGCAACGCCTACATACAGCCCGTCGCCATAGGCGAGACCGCCCCGCCGCAATGTGGGGATGTCCATATAGAGTTCCAGAACCCTCTGGTGAATCCCAACCTATTCATACTCGACGCCTCATACAGCATCGATTATAGCCCCATGCTTTTCGTCCCTTACCTCGTGCTTTTGTATCTGGGGCTGTCGCTGATATCCCATGCAGCAGGATATGACTGGAAGAAGGCGTTGCTGTACCTGATAGCCGTGTTGTTTATGGTCGCACTTGCAGCAGTGACCGCTTCGACAGCGCTAACCGCGTCTTTCTGATTGCCACAAACCCTTGAGCTTCTTCAGTGATGAAGTGAAGCCCTTGTCGCCGCCCTGGAAGATTTCCAGGGTTATGGTGCGCTTGTACCTTATGCGCTTCAGTTCGCTGACTATCATGTCATAATTCAGGTCTCCCATGCCTATCGGCAGATGTTCGTCATCGGTGCCATGGTTGTCGCTGAAGTGGCAGTGCTCTATGCGCCCGCCGACCCTGCGTATGAAATCCTTTACCGTGTCGTTCCCGTTCCCTATATAGGCGTGCCCCGTGTCAAGGGTTATGCCTGCCTTCTTCACCCTCTTCGCCAGGTATACGAAGTCCTTGACCAGCATTCTTTTCTCTGCGAAGGGCTCGTTCTCTATTACCAGCCTCACGCCATGCCTATGGGCATGCTCCGCTATTTCGCTGAAGCTTTCCACGAAATTCTTCATGACCTCTTTCCTGCTCTTAGGGAATAGCATCGACATGCCCTGCACTCTGGCGTGGGCTACCATCTTACGCGCGCCCATATCCCCTGCCAGCGTCGCCGAGCGCTTGGCTTCCTCTATCCACGCCTTTCTGACATGCTCTATCTCAGTCCCCAGGTCAGCCCAATATGCCATATGAAGGGTGGCGTATATGCCGCTCTTTTCCAGCGCCTTCCTTATCTTCAGCGCGTTCTTGCTGAAGTCAGAGGCTATCGGTGGCGGCGAGACGTATATCTCGATATAGTCGGCACCGAGCTTCTTGGCCTTGCGTATCTCTGGCAGGGGCTTCTCGAAAGGGTCGAAGTTGTAACCAAAATGCGGCATATCCATATAGAATAAGTCAGGTCGCGGGTTAATAAATCATCCGAAGACCCTGAACCGAAGGAGTAGTTCTACCACTATGACAAGAGCACAGAATATGACTATGTGCTCCGGTTTGAGGTGGATTGCCTCCTTCTCGGTCTCGAAGTACCGTATCAGACCCGCAGTGCTCTGCGGCATCTGGATCTTATCTTTCTTTGACATGTTACATTATTCTCCTTTGGTAAATAAAAATGGTGTCCTGTGCATAGCCCCCATTCTGTGCAGGCGCCAACCCGCAAGGGCTGAAGCGCCCGATGGCATTTGTCTTGTGCGTGCTTCGGGGAGTACCCTTACACTTGCACCCCGCATCAACGGCCCGTTTCATCCAGGCTGCCATCTCAGCTCGGCGTATTCTCTCCGTCACCGGATACCTTCAGCCTCTGCGCTCCGGCAGGCTGTTGCGTTTCTGTTACCGCTGCGCGCTTCTCAGCGCCTGGCTTGTGCCAGTGCGTTCGAAGGAGGCGGCATGAACCTGTGGGTCAGGCCACCGGCCCTCTTGGTGTGGGGAACTTCCTCCCGTTAGGTATAACCCCTCCGGGAAGCCATCTGCACAGCTCACCGAATATAGAGTGTATCAGCGGTTTATAAAGGCATTGCAAAAAAGTGGCACGCTCAGGGCTTGCATGATTTCACGGAATCTCCGTTCTTCCTGCGGCATTCCCTTATAGCCTCCATCTTTTTGGATAGTTCGTCCATCTGCTCGTTGGTCAGCTTGTCCTCAGCCAGTTTGTATATGACCTCTTCCTCCTTCAGGAAGTGGTCATTCATGACGTCTATTATTGACCTTGCCCTTGCTATTATCTCGTCCACGTATTCCTTGTCATTCTTCTCCTCCCCACCGATGAGCCTCTTCATGAGCCGTATGACCTCGGCTGCCGCGATGACGTCCTTGTGGTCATTCAGCATGGCTGATATCGCATCGGTGTTGTCCGGGTTCTCATCTGGCAGGCATATTCTCAACATGGGAAAGAGCGCATGCTCCTCGTCCTCTATGTGAACGGGCAGGTCGTTCTCGACGAAGTCAAAGAACTCAATAAAGGTTTCCTCAAATCCCCCGATGTCCTTTGTCTTCTCAAGGTCGTTTATCCCCTTCTCCAGCTTGTCTATTTTCTTCTGCGCCATCTTGTGGAACTTCCTCAGTTCCTGCATCGGATATTCTATTAACATTCCCATCACATCCCCTTTGTCGGCCGGGGTTAAATTTGTTAGCATGGACGGCGCGGCGGGCCATGGGGCATACGGGGCAGAATTCAAGGCCCGCCTGATACCGTCGCCTCGTGTGTATAT
>Ga0180301_10004007_pt1 | contig 11407 bp, 8 predicted proteins | sample GuaBasSediGuay16_FD_121797 | JGI IMG/M metagenome (GOLD analysis project Ga0180301, IMG submission 121797) | Subseafloor sediment microbial communities from Guaymas Basin, Gulf of California, Mexico - Guay16, Core 4569-2, 12-15 cm | ecosystem: Environmental > Aquatic > Marine > Hydrothermal... | reverse complement strand
CTGGACATCGTGACCACAGGCAAGAGGGAGTCCTGAGGAAGACAGCGTACATAGTGAATTCCGTAGCCGCCGGTAGCTCTACTACTGGCTGGAGCGTGCTCAAGCAATACATCAGCAACAACGGACGTGTCCCCACTGAGGTCATGATGACCGGGTTTTCCGGGGAGGCAACCCATCTGGCCCGGGAGGCGGTTAAACTGGGGTACGAGATGGTGGTGGCGGTTGGTGGTGATGGTACAGTGAACGAGGTAGTCAATGGCCTGTACCAGGACGGTGCTGCAGTCAATGACGGACCGGTGCTGGCGATCCTTCCATTGGGGTCAGGCTGCGACCTGGCACGTACCCTGCGGATTCCCGGCAGACTGCCCGAGGCTCTCAAGGTGCTGGAGACCGGTTGCACCAAGCGGGTCGATGTGGGGAGGGCAGAATTTCTGAATCTGACTGGAGGCACTGAGACCAGGCTCTTTATCAACATAGCCGACCTCGGTGGTGGAGGGCTGGTAGTCCAGAAGGCGAACAAGGCGCCGCGAATACTGGGGCGGCGCCCTAATTACCTTTGGGGCATCGTGTCTGCTGCGCTTAGCTACAAAGCCAGGGCAGTGGAGGTATCCATTGACGGCGGCACAGCGATGGAGTTGTGTGTGCGTAATCTGATAATTGCCAACGGCAGGTACTTCGGTCGTGGGTTCTTCCCAGCGCCCGGGGCCCTCATGGATGACGGGCTTTTCGACATTGTGAATGTAGGGAATTTCGGGATTGTGGAGGGCTTGCGCCACGTTCCCAAGCTTCGACGGGGCACACATCTGTCTCTGGACAAGGTGAGCTTCTTTCAGGGGCGGTCGGTCAAGGCTACCTCGGAGGAAGAGGTACTGCTGGAGATGGACGGGGAGCTGGTCGGGATGCTGCCCGCCTCGTTCGAGATCATCCCCGGGGCAGTCAACCTCCTTGTGAGCTAGCTACGCCCGGCGGGCATTTTGCAGCCATGGCTTGACATGGGGCCGCTCCAGGCGGCCCTTTTCTTTCTGTCAATTCATGGCAACGGCAGCGGCCCCGCTACCGATTTTTACGAAATGTTTACACCCCAATGACCCGGATTTATCAGATTTTTACCCAATTGCTGCCAGGATTAGGCCCACGGATAACAAAAGGAAGGGAGGCAGCTATGGAATCCTGGGCCCCTATGATCGGTGTGGTGGAAAAGGAACGAAACCTGGAAGTCCTGGCAGAGATGCTAAAGTACAGCAACTGGCTTGTGCGTTGCGACGCTGCCGACGCATTGGGCAGAGTGGGTGACAGCAGGAGTGTCGGTCCGCTGGCTGAGGCGCTCAAAGACAGCAACAACCTGGCACGCGCCGCGGCAGCCAGGGCATTGGGAAACATCGGAGACGTTCAGGGTGTTCAGCCCCTGGTAGAGGCGCTGACGGACGGCGACAGCACCGTGCGTGCCGAGGCCGCTCAAGCGCTCGGCAAGATTGGCGACAGCCAGGCCGTTGGGCCGCTGACGAAGGCCCTCAGCGACAGCCATGACCTAGTGCGCGGGCGTGCCGCGGAGGCACTGGGCAAGGTGAAGGACGCCGGAGCCATCGAGGCCCTCATCGGGCTGCTGGCGGATAACGAGCTCTGTATTCAAGCTATTCATGCGCTGGCCAACATTGGACAACCCGCTGTTCAGCCCATCCTTCAGGCGGTGGCCGGGAACCATGCCATATGCTTGCCTGCCGCCGAGACTCTGCGACTGATCGGCCAGCAGGCTGTGGGAGCCCTGATCGAGGCGCTTCACCACAGCGACGCCTACGTCCGCATGTGCGCTGCCAAAGCGATGGGCCAGATAGGTGGAGAGGCCGTGATCGACCCCCTGATCAAGGCGGCAACTGACAATTATGCGGTGTGGAGCTACGCCGCCGAATCGTTGAGCAATATCGGCAAAGCCACCGTGGAGCCGCTTGTCCAGGCACTAAGCGCCGACAATCCTTACGCACAGCAGTGCGCCGCCGAGCTGCTGGGGAGGATTGGCGATGATCAAGTTGTCACCCCGCTGGTCAAGTCCCTGGCTGACAGCAACCCCAGCGTGCGGGCCGCGGTTGCCCAGGCGCTGGGCAATCTCGGGGACTGCGAAGCCACGAAGGCCCTTCTTGATGCCACCCATGACGCCGACGAGCGGGTGGCCGAGAGTGCGGCCATAGCCCTGGGAAGGATCAACGCTCCGACGGACAAGCTGCCCGCCGACGAGGTCTCCCACATCCACGTACGCTGGAGAATGCGCACACCCGATCGCTAGCCCAGCGAGGCCCCCTTCCCCCGCAAAGTCGTCCACGCCCTGCCGACTGAGCCTCCTCAACCGGCAGGGCGCTTTCTACCCCTCTTACGTTCCAGCAACCCAGTCTGTGACACTATTGTGACAATATCAATCATTTCCGACATCAGTATGTGAGTCAATTGTTACATACTGAACCTACAGAACCGCGAGCTGTGCCTCAAAAAAACACTTCTTTGCGCCCAGTCCGCGATCTGGGACAGAGGTCATTTCATGTCGTCTGAACGGAAAAGAGCGCCGGGGCAACCCTCCGGACACCGGTCCTGCGCACATTGCTGGGTAATCGAACACGTACGAGGTTCGACTTTCAGGCAGGTCTGCACTCTGTGTGACAAACACAAGATGTTCAAAAGCAACGCGGCGAGCCATGGTGCAGGACCCGGCAGGCGGGGATCAGACCGGCGTCGAGCCGATAGCCAGGATGAGACAAACGCAGAACGCAGGGTGCGCATCGTGTCATCGTATTGAATTCACGCTCAGGCGATGGACATCGACGACCAACTGGTGCGCAGCGGGGAGGTGACTAGAAATGGGAAAGGGATGAACAGCTTCGACTCAAACAGAATTGGCATCCACCAACGAAGGAGGAGAAATGTCGACTGATCATCTCGCCTTTGTCGACGTAGGAACGGCAAAGATTCGCACCATAGTTGCCGAAGCTGAGGACAGAACGGCTCGCATCATCGGGACAGGTAACGTGACCTCGAGGGGAATCAAGAATGGCATGATCGTCGATGTCAACGAGGCCACCAGTTCTATCGCGGACTCAGTCCAGCAGGCATGCGGTGGCTCTAGCACGAAGATCCAGCGGACCGTAGTGGGGTTTAGTGGCAAGCACATCGGTTCCACCAACCCCACAGTATCGGTAGACACTGACCGCAAGAGCCGCATGGTCACCGAATCGGCCATCAGGGAAGCAGAAAAACAGATCGAGTCACTTACCCTGCCTGAAGACCGGATCAAGGTCAACATGGTCATAAGAGAGTTCGCCGTCGACCGTTTGCAGGGCATCAAGAACCCGCTGGGGATGCGCGGCTTCAGGTTGGACCTGGATGCTCATCTGGTCACTGCTGAGGCAGCCTGCTTGCAGAACGTGGCTCTGTGCGTGAGGCGCGCTGGTCTTCCGCTCATGGCCGGGAGCTTCGTGGCAAACCCTCTGTCCTGTAGTGAGTCGGTCCTGGAGCCAGAGGACAGGGATTCAGGGGTTATCCTGGCTGATATCGGTGCAGCTACCACCGGTATCGCCGTGTTCAAGAACGGAAGCATCTGCCACACTTCGGCGCTGCCGGTCGGTGGCAGGCACGTTACCAGTGACCTGGCTGCCGCGCTCAACATCCCATTCAGCACGGCTGAGAAGCTGAAGACCAGTTGCGGGAATCTCTATGAGGATGGCGGAGCAGACAAGCTTGCCGCTGAGGTGCTCTCCCAGTACAACACTACCCCCGAGCAGGTGAGGTACATCATCAGGGCCAGGATCGAGGAGATTCTCAGAATGATACTCTGCAGGGCCCCGTACCAACCGAACAACCTGGTGCTTACCGGAGGTGGGGCAAGCTTGCCCGGCATAGAGACGTTCGCCGAGGAAGTGCTCGGGCTCAGGGCGCGGGTCGGCTTACCCAAGGCTGTGCCTGAGGACAGCGCCGAATTGAACCATCCCGCCTGGGCCGCTGGTACTGGGCTTTTGCTCTGGGGAACCGGCGCGACCAGAATAGAAGCGAACCACGACGATGACCTTGAAGAGAACGAAGTCGGTCCTGAGCGTCTGGTGAAGCCGATCATCGCCGGTCTGTCCGAGCTACGCGACGGACTGAACACCTTGTGGTATCGGCGACCCAGGATTGTCTTTGGTCCGCCTAACATGCCGCAGGAGGATCAGAATGATCGTGGCGAATGACAGCAGACTAGCAATGAGTGCGGACAAAGGAGGGCCCATGCAGAAGAAGACATTCGTACCGACGCCGTGCAAGATCAAGGCAATCGGGGTTGGAGGAGCAGGCTGCAATGCCATTAACCGCATGGTGAGGGCGGAGATCCAAGGCATCGAGTTCGTGGCCATTAATACGGATACCCAGGCCCTGATGCTTAACCAGGCCCAGATGAGGATCCAGATAGGAGAACGGTCGGCTCAAGGGCTGGGCGTGGGTGGCAACCCGAGCAAAGGCCGACAGGCGGCTGAGGAGAACCTGGACGAAATCAGACAGGCTTTTGGCGATGCACGCATGGTCTTCATAGCTGCGGGCATGGGAGGTGGTACCGGCACCGGCGCTTCGCCGCTGGTCGCCAGACTGGCACGGGAGAGCGGCGCGCTTACCATTGCCATAGTGACCAAGCCCTTCAACTTCGAGATGGGTCATCGCACCCAGATTGCCGAACAGGGCATCGACGAGCTGGAAAAAGAAGTGGATGCCATGATCGTCATCCCCAATGACCGCTTGCTCAGCACCATCGGCGACAAGATGACTGTGGACAACGCCTTCAAGACGGCGGACGATGTGCTGATGGTTGCTGTCCGTGCCATCAGCGAAGTCATCACCGTGCCCGGCATGATAAACCTTGACTTTGCCGACGTTAGCGCCATCATGAAGGGCGCCGGCCCCTGCTGGCTCTCCATCGGCCACGGCAGCGGACAGAACAGGGTGGTTGATGCCGCCCGCTCGGCTATCTCCAGTCAACTCCTGGAAGTGCCAATCAGCGGGGCCAAGGGCATGCTGTATATCATCTCCGGGCCATCCAACCTGACTCTGTCCGAGGTCAATCAGGCAGCCAACGTCATCAGGGCGGAGGTAGACCAGGAGGCAATGGTCATCTTCGGGGTCAATGTTGATCCCAAACTGCGTGACGACGTGACCATCACCATGGTGGCCACCGGCTTCACCCCGGTGAAAGCAAAGGAGGCTCAGCAGAGGGACGAGGAGTTCCGTGTGTTGATTAGGGAACTGGAGTCCGATGAGACGCGGCTGGAGACTCCCGCCTTTATGCGTCGTCCAACCAACATGCGCCTCCTGTCCACATCGATGATGAAGTAGTCAGTCACGCCTGCGAAGGACTGACAGGAAGGGCCGCCGGACTCGTGCTGGTGGCCCTTTTCTTTTGGGCCCTTAGTGCACGACACCAGCCGGACCGCTTCTCTTCCGGAAAGGGAGAGCACCTGCGGGGGGCACCTTCGGCGGTGGGGTCTCTGGCCATTTTACAGTTCGGGTGGATGGCGCCGCCTCGCCCTGTTGCCTGGACTGGTGGTGAACGGCGCAGAGGTGTGGGGGCAAAGCTGTTTCAGGAAGCTGTTTCAAGCTGTAATGGTTGTCTGTGTTGGCCTCGCGTCGGCGGTCAGGATAGCGCGGGTCTGCTACAGGGCTCAGGGCAACAGGGCTGGCCCGCTCTCCGCTGCTTCGCCCTCCAGCGCCAGTTCACTGGCGAATCGAGGCCTTGCCAGGCAGCCGGGGTTGCCCCACGCTCGCCTGTTGCGCAGCAGCAGGCTCACACAGACGGCTCCTAACCCAACGGCACTGGTTATGGGTTCCGGCAGCACGATCAGGCCCAGAATGAGGCTGGCAAACAGTTGGCGTCTCATGTCTCTCTCCCTCCACCTCGGCGTGGTTGCGAATGGCACCGCGTTTCGCTCTTTCGGGTCTGCCTCTCTCCGGACCCACGCTATCCGTCTGTGCGAGCTTTGCAGACAGCCTGCGGGTACTACCGAAACGGCGGTGAAACAATGGATGCCACCTGGCGGCGTCCCTCTCCGCGCTTCCCAGAGGCAGTGCCAGACGCTGACACATAGCATAGCAGAAGGGGGTCTCGTTACCCTATCGGAGACGTACCAGGCCATCACAAAGATATCTCAGCGGACCGGGCGCCTGACGGTTTTTGACATTATATAGTTGGTGGGCTACGATAGCCCTGTCGCGCAGGACGGAAAGCGCGTGGGGCTGGGTCGCAGCCAATCTTCGAATCTTGCTGGGGTACTGGACCATCGATGGACGCTTACCTGGATATCGAGACCACCGGTCTGTCCTCCTACTATGACGGCATAACCGTTATCGGCGTCTGGCTGTACGACGGAATGGCCGGAAAGCTGGTCCAGCTCGTGGGCGAGGAGGCTAACAGACTGAACCTGCTGGGAGCCTTGCAAGGCGCCGAGACTATCTACACGTACAACGGTAGCAGGTTCGATATCCCTTTCATACGCGCTTGCCTGGGAGTGAACCTGGCCGAGCTGTATCGGCACCACGATCTGATGTATGAATGCTGGAAGAGGAGGTTGTTCGGCGGCTTCAAAGCTGTGGAGGTACAGTTGGGCATCCCGAGGCAGCTCAAGGGGCTCAGCGGGTTTGACGCGGTGCTGCTGTGGCAGCGGTATCGCGAGTTCGGTGACCAGCAGGCCCTGGGTCTGCTGCTGGAGTACAACAAGGAAGACGTCCTCAACCTCAGTATCCTGAGGCAGAGGCTGTTTCAACGGTAATCGCCTGATAATGGCACGCCCGCGACCCCTCCTCCAGGAGCCAGCAATATGAGCGCATGGCAGCAACAGAAGCACGCGGTGCTTGAGGCGGTACGGCACCTGGCCCGAAAGGGCCTGGTAGTAGGCACATCAGGCAACGTGAGTATGCGACTGTCCGAGCCAGGCGGGCGTGAACTGGTCGGCATCACTCCCACCGCCTGCCGCTACGATGCGCTTGGTGTTGATGACATAGTGGTCCTCGACTTCAACGGGGCCCGGGTTGAAGGCCACCTTGAGCCCTCCATTGAGAAGATGCTGCACATTGGCGTCTACAAGAGGCGCAGCGGTATAAACGCGGTTATCCATACCCACCCGGTATTCGGCTGTGCCTTCGCCGTTGCCGGGCTGGAAATCCCACCCGTCCTTGATGAACAGGTTGCCTGTCTGGGCGGGGAGGTAAGAGTGGCTGACTACGCCCCACCGGGAAGCACGGACCTGGTGGAGAACGTGCTCAAGGCGCTGGGGCCACGAAACGCCGTGCTGATGGCAAACCACGGGGCTCTTGCTGTGGGCAGGGACATGCAGGAGGCACTGACTGCCTCCGAGCTGCTGGAGAGGGCTGCCATGACCTACATCTGGGCCAGAGTCCTGGGGAGGGTGAACCCGCTGCCCCCCGAGGCAATCGAGGCCGGGAGAGCCCTCTTCGCTGCGGCTCACGGACAAGCATGGTGACCTGATGCGGCGGTGAGAGGCCCTCTCGCTGCCACCGGCCTGAAAGCTATGGCACCCTGCCGTTCACCAGCGTCGGGATGTGAAACCTGAGCTTCACGTTCTCCCATCTTTCGAATGATTCCGGGGGAATCACTCGATCAGGTACGTACTTGCCAAGCCCGGCCAATACGGCACAGACCTTCCTCGAGTTGGACACGGCGTCCGGTACGTACTCGTCGGCGGCGGTGATGACGCCGGTGAGGACCCTGCTGGGCACGTGATTGCCCATGCCGTCGACAACTGTGGAAATCAACCTGGCTGGCACGCGGTTGTCGATCAGCCTGATAGAGAAGCGGAGGAAGCTATCGGGCACCCACCTGTCCACCACTCTGACCTGAAATGAAAGCAACTTGTGCGAGGCCACCCTCGCCGGAGGTTCGATGGCTGCAGCCACCTTTGCTCTGACTGCCATTTGCTCCTCCTCTATCTGCTAGCGTTGTTAGCTGCCCGGCTGACAGACCAGCAGTTCAGGCAGCTACAACGGCGGCCTGATGTCAAAGGATGATCTACTTCGGCCAGGAAGTGGTCGAGACGAACACCCGGGACGACGAAGACTTGTGCGCTCCAGGAATCCATCCCATGCGGTTTTCCTGAGTCCCCCTCCGTTACTGGCGCCTTGCCTCCGGCACCGCACCTTGGGTCGGATACTAGGTAAGGGAGGAAGACGTGGCAACAAGGTAACCACCCACTTGACCTGGGGGTTAGCACCCAAATGAGAGCCGGAGGGTCTCGGCCCACCCCACATCCCCACGCCACAAACAGCGGCGAAAAAGCTATAATAGCAGGTCGTGGAGAACCGGTCTGGGTGGTGGAGCAGCCATATTGTTCCCCGGGCCGCCCATGCCTGTGCTCTGGCACAGTGCCAGCGTGGTCCGCGAAAAGCCGAAGGAGGTCCACATGAACGAACTGGCGGCGGCATATTTCAGCATCAGGACCAGCCCTTTGGGTGTGGCCATAACCTTTGGGGCGACGCCTCTCGATGAGAACGTGGAAACCGATGAGTCTCTCGTGGTAAAGCTGAGTTACCAGGACGCCAAGGCTCTGGCTGTGATGCTTCGCAGGCAGCTCAAACGATACGAGAGGGAGGGCAAGGTCACCATCACCGTTCCCGCAGAGGTGATGGACGGCTTTGGCATAACGCCAGAAGAGTGGTAGACCGCTCCGCCCCAATGCACTGCGTCAACACGGACGTTGCACCCAGGTCCGTGACCTGACGTGCAGGGAAGGCGATCGTCTTCGCCGTGGTGGGAGTACGTCCCAGCTTCAGGTGCCATTTTGGGTGGTTGCTCCCAACGAAACTTGGTAGGAGCCCCATTGCCTCAATACGAACGGCTGTCCTATGATCATCCCTGTCTGGGCGTACCGGGTTCGCCGGGATGTTCGCTTGTGGCGGAGATGTGTGGGACCGGCGCATGCTACCCCTGCTTCCGAATCCGACCCCCCCCACAGACCAGGGATAGCTGATGCCGTGACGAGCCCTTCGAGGCACGAGGGCCGAGACACGCGGGGCATTAGCCGTGAGAGGCTGTTGAAAGTGCTCCGGCCGGCGACATTGCGAATGCCGCCAGAAGGCCACGTGACACGGTGGAGCCATGGGGAACAGCAGAAGGACTGCTACCATCTATGAGTGGGGTCAAGCCCCGGGCGAAGCGGCAGAAGCTGTCCTGGGATGCCCCGAGCGCACCGAGGAGGCCGCCAAAGAGCTGCAGGTACGCTACTTCTGCCTGGCAAACAGCATCCCAGACGCAGTGGTGATACACAGAGGGGGTAAGATCGCCTGGGTGAACGCCGCCGGCGTCAGCCTGCTGGGTGCCGACCGTCCACAGGACCTGATCGACGAGTCGATACACAGCTTCGTGCGCCCTCGCTCCAGGAAAGGGCCAAAGGGGCGGGGTCGCGGAGCGACCGCTGCGGTGGATGGGGAGTGCCGAGCTGAAAAACTGTTTCGTGCTGATGGCGAGGTGCGCGACGTCGAGGTAAGAGAGACCGCAGTCACTTTCATGGATGAACCTGCCAGGCAGGTGGTAATCACTGATGTGACCGATCGCAGGCGTAGCGAAGATGCTTTGCAGGAGTGCGAAGCCAGGTACTCGGCCCTGGTAGAGCAGGCAAGCGACGGGATGTTCATTATCCAGGATGGCTTGTGCAAGTATGCCAACGCGGCCCTGGCGGAGACCACCGGTTACACCATCGAGGACCTGCAAGGCATGCCCTTCTTGACGCTGGTCGCCCCGGAGCAAAGGCAACTGGCTGCCCAGGGGTACAAGAAGCGCATCACCGGACAAGAAAAAGGACCCTCGACGTACGAAGTGCAGATGCGGCGCAAGGACGGGACCCGTAAACGCGTCGAAGTGCATGCTGCCGTGGCCCAGTATGGCAGCAGGCCTGCCCTTGTGGGACTGGTGCGTGACACCGCCGGGCGCAAGCAGGCGGAAGAGGCACTCTGGCAGAGTGAGGAAACATACAGGCTCATTGCGGATAATATCGACGACGTTATCATGGTCACCCAGCCTGACCACAAGGTCTCCTACCTGAACCCAGCCTGCCGCAAAATCTTCGGCTACAACCCCGATGAGCTGCTGGGCAAGAAGCTGTCAATACCCCACCCTGACGACCGCGATAGAGTGAGCCGGGCCTGTTCGCGAGCCGTGAAATACGGTCGTCGTCTCAACCTGGAGTACCGTATTCAGACCAAAGGGGGCGAGGCAAAATGGGTGTCGCATTCTTGGGTGCCCATAAAGAAAGAGGGCAAGCTTCAATTCGTGGTGAGCGTAGTCCGGGATATCAGCGAGCACAGGTGGGCCGAGGAGGCCCTGAGGGAGAGCGAAAGGCGCTACCGGCTGGTCACTGAGAACGTGAGCGATGTCATCGTGTGCACAGACCTGAAAATGCGGCCCACCTATGTCAGCCCCTCCATGACAAGATTCCTGGGCTTCAGCGTTGAGGAGTCCATGAACAGAGGGGCTCAGGAGGCACTAACGCCTGATTCACTGGAGGCGGCCGCCAGGGTCCTGTCCAAGGCCGCGTCCCTCAACAATGAGGCCAGGGAGCGGTTCACCAGGATCCCGCTGGAGCTCGAGTTCTACCACAAGGAAGGTCACACGGTGTGGGGCGAGGTCACTGTCTCTTTCCTGTGCAACTCTGCTGGTCAGCCCTCCGAGATGGTGATGGTCATCCGCGACGTCACCGAGCGGAAGCAGGCCTTGGAGGCGCTGCGGGAATCCGAACAGAAATACTCCGCGCTGGTGGAGCAGGCGATAGACGGGGTGATCATTCTCCAGGACGGCCTGTGCAAGTTTGTCAACCAGGCCCTGGTAAACATGGTCGGCTACACCGTGGAGGAAGTACTGGACACGCCCTTCATGGAGAAGGTGGCCCCGGAGTCCAGGGATACAATTGCACAGACGTATGCCGCCCGCCTGGCGGGCGAAGAGGTCCCCTCTCTCTACGAGGCCAGGCTGCTGCGGAAAGACGGCAGCCCCTTCGAGGTGGAGATATCCGCCGGACGCATTCAGTTCGAAGGAAAACCGGCAGACATGGCCATCATACGGGACATCACCGAACGAAAGCAATCGCAGGAGAAGCTGACCCAGCTCATGACCGAGCTGTCGCGCTCCAACGCCGAGCTGGAGCAGTTCGCCTACGTCGCCTCACATGACCTTCAGGAACCCCTGCGGATGGTGTCCAGCTTCCTGCAACTGCTGGCACGACGCTACGAGGGAAAGCTCGATGAGGAGGCTGACGAGTTCATCCGCTACGCCGTTGACGGCGCCAGGCGCATGCAGGGGCTGATCAACGACCTGCTGACCTACTCCCGCGTTGGCACCCGTGGCAAGCCGTTCGAGCCGACGGACTGCGAGGAGGTGCTGGAACAGGCGCTGGCCAAT
>Ga0180301_10004006_pt1 | contig 11409 bp, 8 predicted proteins | sample GuaBasSediGuay16_FD_121797 | JGI IMG/M metagenome (GOLD analysis project Ga0180301, IMG submission 121797) | Subseafloor sediment microbial communities from Guaymas Basin, Gulf of California, Mexico - Guay16, Core 4569-2, 12-15 cm | ecosystem: Environmental > Aquatic > Marine > Hydrothermal... | reverse complement strand
TGAAGTTGTATTTAAGTGGTTCAAATTTATGAGAGTAAGGCTTATGTTTTCTGACGTCGTACATAGAGTAAGGAGGTATCTTATGCCACGAAGATGTAAGGTGTGTGACTCACCTCACAGAGCAGAATATGAGAGACTATACCTAGAAGAGAGGCTTCCTATAACAGACATATACAAGATAGCAGTACACAAGTACGGTGAGACATTCAGCTACGATGCTCTAAGGAGACACATGCGGAACCATGTAGACTTCTATATGGAGTTGCGTAAGCGAATAGACAAGGAACGTAAAGAACTGTACTCTAGAGTTCTTAGACAGGACATTATGGTTGCAGAGCAGCTGCTTGAGAACCTCAAGATATGCCAACAGAAGATAGAGGCTCTAGCTAAGAAACAGCAGATTACATCCAAGGATGAGCAGATCCTCCTAAAGTGGCTGGGTGAGGCTAGACTTACTATAGAGGAGATATTGAAGTGGAAGGACAAGATACAGTGGGAAGAGCCTAAGAGTTCAGATGAGATGGTTGATGTCATACTTAGAATAATAGCTGACTTTCCAGAGGAGTACCAGATAATGTTTAAGGAGAGATGGGAAGAGTATGTTAGAGAAAGAGAAGAGTCTGCTTAATAGACTAACACTTCAGATATGGGAGAGATATCCCCATTACTTCTTCAAAGACATATTTGGCATGGAGCCCTATCCATACCAGAAACGTGTACTTCAGGAGCTAGCTGACCTGTCCATCAAAAGGGTGATGATATTGGCTGCTGGAGGAACAGGGAAGACAAGGCTTCTAGCCTGTCTGGCTCTCTACTTAGCTGTGCCTAAGGCTACCTCTCTTGGACGTCCTATCTCTGTCATTATAATATCTGGATCTGCAGACCAGGCCAAGTATCTCTACTCGTACTGTAGAGAAGCCATATCCCGTAATAATATATTGAATAGTCTAGTTAAGGGAGAGCCACTAGTATCTAAGACAGAGTTTAAGAATGGCAGTGTAATATTTGCAGTGCCCAACTCTCTAACAGCCATACAGGGCAAGCACTGTGACGTTGTAATAATAGACGAGGCAGCCATAGCTGGAGACTTTGTAGTTAGGGACGCTCTACGTATAACATCCACTTCTGATATCGACAGGATAATACTGTCAGGCACTCCCATGCAGTATGACAGTTTGTTTGTAGACATGTGGGAGAATCCCACTTCATATCCAGACTGGGATCCTAGAAAGAACACCTTTGCTAGAAGGTATCACTGGTCAGCTAGAGAGTGTCCCAAAATATCTATAGAGAGACTGGAAGAGGCTAAGCGTTTGCCTCCAGATCTATACGCTATCTTCTGGGAAGGGAAGCCATATGCTTTAACCAATACAGTTGTTCCAAGAGAGGACCTGGTTAGAGCAAGTAAGAATATACATACAGAATACGATCCAAATATAGAGTCTATAGCTGGTTTGGACTGGGGATTTGGAGCTGCTGAGACAGTGCTAGTTATAGTACAGAAAAGAGACAACATCTACTATGTAGTAGGTGTATTTGCATGGACTACAGACGAGATGGAGAACGTCCATGATGCCATACAGTCTACCTGCAGACAGTACAACGTCAGAATAGTATATGCCGATGCTGCTCAGGTAGGAGAGAATCAGAGACTCTCGTCTAGAGGAGTGTATGTTAAACCTATACACTTTAGCAAGGAAAAGTCTAGACTGCAAGGTAGGATGAGAGCTCTCTTTCATCAGGGCAGAATCAGAATAGACGAGGAGGAAATAGAGCTTCTAAGGCAACTGAGAAAGTATACTTGGGACACACATGAAGATGACGACAGAGTGGATGCACTAATGCTGGCTATAAATGAAGAGGAAAAGGAACAGGACATCTGGTGGACAGTTCTCTAAGACTCATAGTAGCTTCCTGCCAGTACTCTGAGATATCTTTCTACAAAAGCAATGGTGTTCCCAGATGGCCAGTAACTTGACGTTACAGCTACAAGTTTGATAGTGTGTACACCAGGAGAGATAGTGGCTTCTTCCATCATTGCAAAGTGACTTCTAAAGTCTACTATATCACCTATACCTCCAACCTCAGACACTCCCACTGCATCTCCGTCAACTTTAATGTATAATGAAGTGTACTGCCACAGATTACCAGTTTTAGAGTACATTTCGTAGAATGCTCCTGCCCAGATAAGTATTCTGGCTCGATAGTCAATTGTTAGAGGAAGAACCACTAGTTCTACAGTAGTGCTTCCACTAGCAAGATCTACTCTAGCTGTTTCTTTGGAGTAGTAAGTGTCTGGCAACCATCTGTTTTTGGCTACTGTAGTATCAGTGAATCCCATGTACTGACTGCCATACATGAAGGAGAAATCGTCAAAGTATATTGTGGCTCTTACAAGGTCGTCAGCCCACACTCCAACTCTTGCATACTTGGCATTAGAAGGTATTGCCAAGGTTACCTTGTCTATTCTCCATCCATTAGTGTCGTATGGACCATTAACAGTGTTGAAGTCTAAAGCAAATATCTCGTTCTTATTGGCATCGTAGAATCTCACCCAGCTGCAGGCATAGCCTTCCTGAAGCTTGGCATATATCCAGCTGGCAACCACTACAGAGTGTTCTAACGTGTTCAGCTTTATCCATTCACTGGCATTTCCAGCAGGGGAACTTGGAAGTGTCATTAGATATACCATGCCTGCACTATATTCTCCTGAATGTCCAAATTTAGCTTTGTAGAACGTAGAGGTTGTTATCTGCTCCCACATGCCGTATTCAAAGCTAGGATTAACCACCTCATTCCAGCCTATAGGAGGCTTTATCAATCTATCATAGGTAATCTGCAAGGTGTCTATATGGGCATTCTTGATCTGGAAATTGCCTATGTGGTTGCTTTTGATTTGTAAATCTCCTATCTTAGAAGATGTAATTGCAAAGTCCTCTATGTGATCAGTATTTATCTTGAAGTAGAAGGGATAGTTGGCAAATCCCCCTGCTGGCTCTACCTTAACGTAATCTACCCTCAAGGTTTGGTCATAGAGTAGCTTGACTCTGGTTTCTATAGTATGGTTAGCTTTGATGCCTGGAGCTAGGAGAGTGAAAACTCTCCATTCAGGAAAGTCATCGTAGACATCTAGAAACGTAAGGGTAGCAGAGGCAAGGACAGAGCCTGAAGGAGGGAAAAAGTCGTTTACATCTATTACAAAATAAGGTATAGTTAACGCTGCCCTTACTCCTTTAATTCTGAAGTGAATGAAGTAGTCTCCTGGAGGCAGTGTCCTGTAGGGTCCATAGACGAAATAATCTGGATCTGATTTGGTGATGCATTCAACTGCCTGTCCATTGCTAGCTGTAGGATCTGACACTACATATCCACCGTTACCATAGTTGAGATGTTCAGCCTCCCATAGAGTACTTCCTATTACACCTTGCAGTCCAGTCTCCAGATGGTAGAATCGTATAGCCAGATTCTGGATGTTGTTTGCTGATATAATATTGTCTCCTTGTATCTCTCCTATAACCTGAAGATTTGAGATAGTAGCAGCGTTAATTGTAAGACCTGAAAGTGTACAGTTGGTTATAAAAGCAGACTGTACTGCTCCAGCTTTGAAGACACAATAGTTTAGATCAGAAGCATACATTATAACGTGAAATATACTCCCTGCTGAGATATTTACGTTCTGTATAGTAGCATCTCTGAACAGAGCAAGATCCAGTGTTGCAGTAGCTATAGTGACATCACTGAATGTTCCAGCATTAATAGTGGCAGAGACAAAATAGGCAGTGTCTACATGAGACAGTACATTTATAGATGCATCCAGAAAGAATCCCTTAGTCACGTTCTGAATGGTGTTTAGGTTGGCAGTTATAGCTGTAATGTTTTCTACGTTGCTGATATTCTTTATATCTGCATTGACAGCAAATATATTGTCTACATTGCTGATAGTGTTGATAGTAGCATTTAGAGCAGAGAGAAACTGGACGTTGCTGATATTGTCTGCATTGATGTGTTCAGCATTTATCAGGCCTACACTTTCAATTGTGCCTACGTTAATAGTATTAGAACTCAGTATCCCAACGTTCTTGATCATTTTTACATTCTGTATAACATCTGCCTCTAGTATGTTGACATTAGAAATGTTCTCTATGTTCGAGATAGTCTTTGCATTTAATATGTCTGCATAGATATAGTCTACATGCCCTAAGCTTCCAATATTTATTACGTTAAACAGATTCTCTATTGAGTTTATACGGTTGATGTAGCCAACATTTCTCAGTTCTCCTCCTGACAGATCGATGTAGGTTGGTCTAATATATATTGGATCGTCTCCTATCTGTATACCCTCTTTAAACACTGGGATGCTCATTCTATATTCACCGCATTATACTCTCTAATATCAGCTGCTATTTCAACATTGTGCATAGACTCTGTAAGAGACTCTGCTGCAGTTTCAAGTATGTTTAGAGAGCACATATTGACAGCATATCTAGCAGCTCTTCTCACTATTGGCCTAGGTATTCTCATTCTCTCAACTCCTACTGCTAAACTCTAACTCTGTAGTGTAGAAGTCAATTGTTCTCCCCGAGACTCCAGCATAAATATAGTAGAAGAACTTCTTCAATGCAGGCAGAGTTGCATATATTGTTGCCTTAGGCACTCTATTTACATAGTACACTATGCTGCTTCCATTCCAGCATCTCCACTCTAGACGATAAAGCTCTCCTACGTTTAGAGTTGCTATCTCTGTCTGGAACACTTCGCTTCCAGTATGGACATCAGTAAGAAGATATGGTCCATCCAAATAGAATGCTATTCGAGAGCCCAAACCAGGGTCATCATCTATATTATAGCCTACGTTGCCTATTCCAAAGTGTAATTCAGGATATCCAGCCATTTCAGTTATTTCAAACCTTGTCCTAAACCAGATTGTCCCTATATTTAGATGGAGAGAGTTGTCAATGCAGGCTTCGTAGTATGGACCACCTGAAGACCTTCCTCTTATTCTTAGATGGCCAGTGGTAAAGTCCCAGGCCTCTATTACTCCTGAAGGATCATGCTTTTTCCATCCTCCTGTTCCCCCTTCCCCAGTTATAGTTATTACCCTAACTCTGTCCCATTCTTCATATGGGAACATATGTGTTACTCTGTTAATGTCCACTATGTCACTTCCAGGATCAATAACGGCCAGGTCACCTATCATCCTGTAAAAGGCGTTTATGTCCCATCCTAGCTTTCTCATAGCACTTACACTCTTCTGGAGTAGCTTCTCTGGATCCTCAACATATTTCTCTCTCACGTCTATTCTAGGTATCAATTTCTTACCGTCAAACTCGTATGTTATCTTGGTAATGTAGCCTGGCAGTGTAGTATTATAAATTGAAACAGTTACTTCCTGTCCCACTTGAAAGTCAAAGATGTCCTCTTCTTCTATGTCCTCCACTATCAAATATGGCTCATCAAGCTGAGAACATATGAAGTTAGCAAGTGCCTGAGCATGCAGAGAAGAAGGTATCATCTCGTCTCTTAGATACTTTCCTCTTAGCCCATATTTGTTGACTGATTCTAGATTTACAGTGCTTCCTTTGACACATAGGTCTACAAAGTATAGGTCGTCTATCCACATCTTATTGTCTGTGTCTCCTAGAGGGCCTAGATACTGAAACTCTATAGCATCTATAGAACACCATTTAAAGTTCGATGTCTCTCTCCAGCTTTCAGGAGCAAACAGGTTGAATGTTATATAGTGCTCTGTCCAGTCACAGAGATAGCTATATTTGCCAAACTGATCTGTTCCTAGAGGCTTGCCTCCAGACACTATGATAGTGGAGTCAGCATAATCTCCTCCAGAATAGAATCTTACTAGGAGAGTGTGCTCTTTCATCTGATATGTTAGATAGTCTGCTAGGACTCTGCTTCTGAAGTGAAGTCTTCCTCCCGTCTCTAGATTAAGAGCAGTATCAAAAGAAGCCTTCATTACTATTGCACCTGCATAGTTGCCCCGAATAGAATAGTTGCCGATACGTTTAACGTTAGAATCCTGCTGTATGTTGTTTCCATACCATGTGACACCCTCTAGAGACTCTGTTGTAACGTCGTCATTTAACAGTTGATCAATAGCCTTTCCCCACACCTCTATAGAGTTGACTAGATAGTTGGCATTATATGTTACTCTTGCCCTAAAATCTGGGTACAGCAACTTAGAGCTAATGTAGTGTCCCCTTGGAAATATTCTAAGAGTGCCTTCAGTATCTACATAGAAAAACCATCCACTGTTGTTGGCAATATCCTCTAGAATATTCCAGTAGCTTCTTTTCCCTGAGACACTGGGCATCTCCTGCATACTATAGTTGGCTATGTAATATCCTACTATTAGACTGGAGAGACTGGCCTGCTGTGCTACTTTTAGGAACTGACTCTGCTCAGTGTCTGCTGGTATCTTGCCTTCTGGATAATCGTTGGTTGCCAACTCCTTTCCCTGCATAGCCTTGATGTATCTTTCATCTTTCTCCTTGTACATTCCAGTGTATTCTGATCCACAGTCGTAGATCCTGCCATAGAATATAGTCTTAAGAGCTGCTCCTACCGTAGAAGCTTTTACTAAGAGAGAGCAGCCACATAAGTGCTTGGATGGCAGTAGAGAGTTGTCACCTACTGAGGCCTCTACCCACTTCACTTGAGCTTCCCACGGACTCTCGTTTACTAGCTGTTCAACCTTGACATAATGTGGTATAAGAGTTAATGTAGAATCTGAAGATATGACCTTGACATCTAACTGCCACTCTTTGTCACTCACCTGGCTCCCTCCAGTCTAGCAATATACTTCAGCATTTCCCTTCTGACATCGCTTAGCATTCTCTGTCTCTCATATCCAGTGTATCTCTCTGGAGCCTGAACATATATAGGACCTAGATTCACTACCACAGCTCTTTCTCTCCTAGCCTCTAGAACTGGCTGAGGCAACTGCACTTGTATATCTGGCAATCTAGGAAGCAGACTCTCTTTTATTAAAACACGTTCAATAGTTCTTACCTTTTCTCCTCCTACTTCTTTATATATTGAAGTGTACTCTCTACTTCTGTCTTTAACAGTAGTTAGACTGTAGTCTTTAACCTGAGTGGTGGAGACTTCTCTTGAGACCTCTCTGAATGTCCTGTCATATCTCTCATATTTTTGGGTGATAGTAGGTACTGGCAAACCTAGAAGTGCAGAGTATGTAAGCCACATTGCCCTGCTCATGCTCTCCAACAAAGGCACTCCAGGAGACCTTATGCCAAAGCCTTCACGTATAGCGTGTACTTCGAGATAGGTCAGTCTACTGTAGATGTCTGACATCGGAGTTGCTCTTGTCTTTTTAAGTTGATAGAGCATTCTGTCCAGCTGGGGCATCTCTACTTGGAGTCCTGGAGAGTGTATGCCTAGCCCTTCACGTACATGCCTTATCTCTTCATAGACTTTTCTCACCTGCAGCTGTTCCTCTTCTCTCCTAACAGTTACTCTAGGCCTGATGGTTACCTGTCCCTCCGACAGCCTTCTATACAATCTGTCAACCTCTATTCCACTAGTATGTGCTTCTAGCTGTACTTCTCGCAGTCTATTGGCTACTAAAGAGAGATCTTCTTCTAGACCTGAACCTGCAAGCTGCTTCCGTAAGCCTCCTATGTCCTTCTCCAAGTCTGCTGTAGCCTTGCTTGCTTGATAACTGGCATAGGCATATGCAGCCAGCATTGTAGGAATCATGACTAGAGCCCCGATTAGACCAGAGGCTAAGGCCTTTGCCAGAGCAAACTTTAGACCAGCAAGCATTGCAGCCTTGCCAGCAGTGTTTAGACCTACACTTGCAGTGAGAGCACTAGTGAACATCTCCCAGAAGGACATGCTTAGGATCTTGGTCTGGAATGCAGCTATCTGGTTCTGTGCTCCTGCAACTACTGCTGCAGCACCCTGCTGTTGCTGTGCTTGACCTGCCAAGTATGCTCCTATCATTAAGTCTCTATATCCCATTGACATCAGAGACATAGACTGGAGTATAACTGCTCCAGAACCTACTACCTGTGCAGCTGCAGATGCCCAGAGCATGACCTGAGCATATGCCATCTGTCTCTGGGACTCTATGTACTCCTGTCTCTGCAGCTCTATCTGCATCTCTTCCATCCTTAGATCTCTAAGGGCTCTTCTAGCCTCTTCTGAAGATGCTCCATACTCTTCCACTGCCTCTTTATACTGTCTCCTCAAATCTGCAAGTCTCTCCTCTGCTCTTGCCAAACTTAGAAGTTCTCTTCTTGTAGCTAGCACTCTCCTGTTTAGTCTGTCCATGCTCATAGTCAGAAACATAGTGCCTAGGCCAACCCAGAAGAGCTGTCTGACAAAGATGTAGGCTCCCTGCTGCATCTCTTTGAATCCACGTGCCATTAGTCTAAACCCTTCAACTGTAGGAGGTATCCCTCTCTCTATTCTGAACAGAGTATCCAGGAGTCTAGTAAGAACTTCTGTACTTGAGACTCCAGACGCTTTTAGGGCAGCAGCAAATGTCTTGATCCCCTCTGTAGCTACAGTGATTCCTCCAGTGGTCTGTCTAATTCCAGATGTCAAGAGTTCTAGAGGAATGCCAAACTGTCTAGACACATCTATAAGCTCTCTAACATTTTGACTGAACAGTTTAAATGCAGTTGAGCTAGATTCTGCTCCTGTGATTAAACGAGTAAACATTCCAGGAAACAGTCTGCTTAGATCCTCAAGACTCAGTCCTGTATCTCTAACTACACTCTGCAGCATCCCATATGAACGATAAACTCTAGCCACGTTCTGAGGTGTCATTCTTACTGAGACATTGAAGCGTTCCTGCACTTCTCTTGCTACTTCCATTGCCCTTGCAAACTCTTGAGTTGACAGTCCAGCTCTGGTCGCTGCGGTCCTGTATATCTGGATGGCCTGTCTAACAGTAACTCCGTATCCTCTAAGCTGTGTCTCTAGTGTTCTATACAGACGTTGCATTCTGTTGATAGTGGTTATGTCACCTCTCTGTGCAGACTGCAGTCCTCTAACAGCATTCTTCAAGTTGTTCCAGAGTTGAGGCTGATACTCTCCAGCCTCTGTTAGTGCTCTAAGAGCAGATCTCACTCTCCTGCTTGATCTAGCAAGAGACATCATTCTGCTGTTGAAGCTCTCTATAACATCGATGTTTCTAGCTATAACCATCATGCTTCTGTCTAGAGACTCGAAGGAAGAGTCTACTCCACGAGTTAAACTGTTAAAGCTTCTAGAAATAGATCTTAATGGACGTTGGAGAGCCTCTGACTGCACAGTCAGCTCTGTTAGTTTCTGTGTAAGAGCTTCTATCTTGTTAGCTACGTCCTCTGCTCCTTCCTGTCTAATTATAATGTGTATCGGAATGTCTGCTCCTTCACTCATAGATACCTCCTCCTCTTAAGATTTCTATACTGCATGTCCTCCCTCTGTCTCATAGCCTTCTGTTCTCTCTCCATCATCTTGTTGAGCCATATCATCTGTGTACTTGTGAGCTTATAGAAGACTCTTTTGGCAGTGTCCCAGTCATAGTTCAGCATTTGAAGTACCCGATAGAAAGTTAGGGACTCTCTTCCCTCTTCTGAGGCAAAAAATCTTCTACCTTACGTGCAGCCTCCTCAGGTTTGCCCATCCAGTCTAGAATGGCAGAGTATATTGCTATCCACTTCTTCATAGGTATATCCGTGAAGTTCTCTATCTTAGGCTCCACTATTGCCCTTGCTATTGTCCTCATAACTATCTCTGTCTCTCTTTCTAGAGGATCCATCTTGTCCCATCCAGGAAGCTTCATAGCCTCTGCTCTAGCTTCTATCCTGTCCTGCATGGTAGGTTCTCTTACAAGTATAGTGCCAAATCCCTCTACTTCTATCTCTTCAGGCTCGTTCTCTAGAAGCTGCTTCAGTGTTATTCTCTTCTTCACGTCTCTCACCTAGAATGGTGTCAATGCACTGCATATTACCTTGATTGCTGGTTCACTGCCTGAAGGCAAAGCTACAAATGGAACCTCAACTTCATATGGCTCTATTCCTCTCAGTCTTTCAGGATATTCTGTAAACCATACATTTGGCATGACAATAGTGCCAGACAGGTTGCCTCCGTGAGTCTTGTTGATCCTTATCTCTAGATTGTTGCCTCCTGCCCTTCCCTTAACCTTTTCTAGGAATGTCAGAGCAGGGGATCCTATTAGGAGTCTTCCAGTGACGTCAAGGCCTCCTTCTAGAATGTGGTATGCTTGATATCCAGCAGAGGTGGAAGCAGACAGTCTCCTTGCCAGGTTGTTGTCAATAGTGACTACAACCCTTGCCAAATCTGATATCGTAGTAGAGCCAACTACTACGTCTACGTCAGAATAATATATTGGGTCTTTGTCATAGTCTACTGAGACTGAAAGATTTCCAGCCTCTACCGTTCCTCCCTTACCCATCAAAGTCAACTCACCAGTAGCCACTTCTCCTCTCTCGATAGTGAACTCAAAACTGTCCACTTTGCATCCAAATATCCTTAGGACATCATTAGACGTTTCAGAAGGTTCTAGTTCTCTTCCTACAGTCAACCAGCTTAGAGTTGCTCCTGGTACTACAGTTATAGGCACAGTTGAGCTTATAGATCCAAGGGCCCACTCAAAGGGCTTAAAACCTACAACGTCAAATTCAAGTCTGGCTCCAGCCTCTTCCTGGAGCACTGCCACTCGTTTCTTGTCTCTTCCACCAGCAAGTATAAACTCTGCTGATTGAACCTCCTCTATAGAAGGCTCAAACACTCTGAGGTAGTTGAAGTTAAAGTTTAGAGCTGCTACTGAAACGTTTTCTCCCTCTCCAAGCTTCACTTTTCTAGTTACGTAGTAACTCATTCTCTCTCACCTACTCTACTTTAATGAACATCCTCAAATTAAAAGTTATTGCTCTGCTGAATATGTTCTCTCTCATTCTAGTAATCGGGCCCAATGCTCCTGGAGACACCAGGAAAACATCCGATATGTTTCTACGTTCCCTAAAGATCCCTCTCTCCACCAATCTAGCTATCTTGTCTATTTCACTTGGATATCTGCTATATATATTGAAGGAAACTGTAACTATCTCCTCTAGTGTCTTAGGATCCATGTATCTCTGGTATACTCTAGGCCTAGCTGAGAGGTCACACACTCTAACTGGATAGTCCTCGATTCCGAGTTCTCTTCCTGGAAACAGCTTGTAGACTTTCTCTCCAATGTCAACGTCAAATGCCAAATTAACGTCTAACGTTGATGTCTCAGTATAGAGGGTATTGTCATATACAGGGTTGGTACTCGCTCCTAGAGCATAGTAGTTGGAAGAGTCTCCACTGTGTCTAATTTCAATATAATATACCTGTTTAGAGACCAGGTTTTCCCTAGAGATAGAGACAGTGTTC
>Ga0180301_10004005_pt1 | contig 11410 bp, 10 predicted proteins | sample GuaBasSediGuay16_FD_121797 | JGI IMG/M metagenome (GOLD analysis project Ga0180301, IMG submission 121797) | Subseafloor sediment microbial communities from Guaymas Basin, Gulf of California, Mexico - Guay16, Core 4569-2, 12-15 cm | ecosystem: Environmental > Aquatic > Marine > Hydrothermal... | reverse complement strand
TATGAGGTGGAAGAGGTCAGTGCAGTAAATGACCTCAGACCATTGGAGTAGCTCCTTCAGCCTTTTGGACATAGGAACTATGGTATATTTCCCGCTTCCCAGCGCTGGAATACTGTGAATTGACAATCCATTCCAAGCTTTAAAGTAGCTGGAGGTTGATCGGGCGATGATCTTTACATCTAAACCTTCTTGGGTTAGGAGTTTGGCGTAAAGGTAGGTTGCCAGCTCGCCGCCGCTCCCTTTGGGCCATATAGTTTCCGAGAGTACAAGCACATTCATTCTTTCACGGCTGCAAAGAACATGCCTGCGCCCAACGTCTTCCTGACGCTAAACAGCCTGTTAAGCAACCTTACTGCGAGGTTACTTTCCACGTAGCCCATCGAGTAACTAGTCGAATAGAATGCTTTGAAGCCGTAATATTCAAGGTGCTTTTTCAGTGTCTTGAATGTGTAGATTCTCATGTGGTCGCATGGGCCTGATGCCGATTGCAGGGGCCTTTTTTCCAGGTCATACTTTAAGGAACATCCATAGTGGGCTGGAAGGTAGCCGAGGAAAAGCAGTAACCTGTTAACCCAGCTAGCTAGGTTTGGAGTTGTCAGTATGAAAAGCCCCCCGGGCCTTAGGACTCTATGGGCTTCACTTATCATGTTGTCGGTGTTCCACAGATGCTCGATGACCTCGAATACGCTCACAACGTCAAACTCGCCATTGCGGAATGGCAATCTATCAGTGTTCAGGTCAACTCTAGCAGTTTTAATGGCCTTATTTTTCGCCTCATTAAGCGCCTCATCTGCTATATCTACGCCGTAAACCTGCTTTGCGCCGAGAATCTGAGCTACTTTGACCGTGAAGGATCCATCACCGCATCCCAGATCAAGGTATTTTTCAGGCTTAATGGACGTTAATGATGGAAACTTCTTTAGAAAGGAAGTTAATGTCTTGATAGTATTCCTTTGCCTAACATCAATTTTATGGTTCATCGAGTATTTCCCTCATCTTGTCGCGAACAACATCCAAGCTGTGGCTTTCTGAAACCCGTCTCCTCGAATTTGTACAATATGTTTTAAGTAGCTCTGGCTCATTTTGAAGCATCCTTATCACCCTATAAATGTCGTCCTCTAGTTTCCTCCAATCTATAATAACTCCTCTACCGTCCTTCAGTAGGTATGGGATGCTTTGGATGGGAGTTGCAACAACGCATCTACCCATAAACATGCCCTCTAAAACGACAAGAGGGGGGTCTATGGCTGCGTTTGTTAGAGAGGGGAAAAGTAATATGTGATTTTCACGAATTACGCCCCATTTCTCAGCCTCAGAGAGATTCTTCAGGTAAATTTTAACAACTTTTTCCAAGTTGAGCCTTTCAACCGTTTTTTCTAAGCCAGCGGTGAAATCCGCATAGTTGGCGTAGCCCTGCTTAGATATGTAGAGATTAAGCTCGATGTTACTTCCTTCCTTTTTAAGCCGTGAAATGGCTTTGAGCACCTTGTCGTAAGGAAACCTTAGGTAGGAGCCGTGCCCTAGATAGAAAATTCTAAGCCTGTGATCGAATTCCTCGATTAAGCCTGACTCTTCATTGAAAACGGGAGGATCTACTGGCGCAGGAACATAGTAATAGTTCCTTCTGAAAAAGTTACGGAAACGAATGTATGAGCGGGGAGATGTAGTTATGATCCTTATGTTGCCAAGATATGTTAGCGGCAGTGCTCCTATGGATCGTAGTATCAAATTCGGATCATTAAAGATGTTGTAAGCAAACTGGTAGAAGTACACTCTGCGGGCTTTTCTCGTCACATTAAGGAATTTTGCAAGCGACGTGTTTATAAGATGGACGTCTAAGTGGGGGTTGCTACCTAGCTCATTTGAAACAGCAATTTTTAGCACTTCTTCATCAGAGTAGAATTTGATGCCAAACCGTGGTTCGGCGTCCAAGCCCTCAGAAGAGTCCCTCACCTCATCTATCGTTGAGTATACGTTTACTTCGTCGTATAGCTCCGCTAAAATTTCCGTGAAGTTCCTCGCCAGCACCACTTCACCCATATTCCAAGGAGGGTGAAGCCCTCTTGATACAACTATTGCTTTGCCACTCATACAGCCAACACGCCCATAAGCCTTGCTATGAGTCTTTTGGTGAAGTTTCTTGTTGGAAAGCTAAGCATTTGACAGCACAAACTCCTTCTAAAGATGCTATCCTGCATTTTCTCCCCGAAGATAGACGCTAAAGTTAAAGGATTACACTTGTATTGGGGATGTGTCGACTCAAATACTTGCCTGTACGCTCTACTCCATGGGCCGCCAAGCCTAGACAGTAGGTTAGAGAGCTTCTCTGGAGTAAAGCCAAAGGCAAGTTTATGTAGTGTCGACGTTATCGTCAAATGCCAACGGAACGCATTCACCAGCCTATTTTCCCTCACCAAGTTGATGAGCCTCTCAATTGAGTACTGATCCATTAGGGCTAAGTAGTGTAGTGTTGTATAGTATTCGGCTAGGATGTACTGGTTCTCCTTTATGGCTGAGTGGGCTATGGTGGCTAAAAGCTCGGCTTCAGGGCTGAAAACCCTAACCGCCTGTCCCGTTGGCAGTTCTTTCTCCGCTATGTGGTGGCTTAGCTTGTGCTTGTCTAGGTATATTAGGTGGCCGACGCTGATTTCGTCGTAAACGTCTATCATGAGCTCCGTCTTGAACCTGGTCTTATAATCCTGAAAGGTTGTGCAGTAAGCCCCCTCCTCCATAAGCAGGTAACCGCTCTCTTCGAGGATTTCCACCATTTTCTTGTAATTGTTGCGTGAGCCCACGTTGAGTACATCGATATCGGCTACGTACTCAGGATAAGGCCTCAAAGTCTTGAAGATGACGTAGTTCACGCCTTCCCTATTGAACAGCCCGGAGACCTCGGCTACGACCTCCATTAGCCTACGTAGGCGACTATAGTGGTAGTTGTATTCCGGTAGCCTTTTCCTCTCTTGGAGGTTAACAGTGCCTAAATATGTCAGCGGTATCTTGTTAACCTCGGCTATGGAGTAAAGCTTCGAGTCATAGCTGCTTCCAAACCTTTCGCTGGCTTGAATATTATTCGGCATTAACGGTGAGCCTATAGCCCTCAGTAAGGTTAACAAAAGCCTATTGGCACACATTACTTTCTGTCTTCAGGTGTTTTAGCGCGCTAGGTTGTTTAGAAATTAATTAGTTGTTTAGGCTATCTTATGTTATGAAGGAGCTTTGGGCATTAAACAAGTGCTTTCTTCGTTGAATTTAGGTTCTATTCGTGGCTTCTTGATGTCTCTTTATCATAGAGCTAGGCCTGGACGGAAGCCTTATAACCCTGTTTCCATATTGAAGGCTCAGCTACTGAAGCATCTGTTCCGTATTCCAAGCGACCGACGACTTGCATTGCTGCTGAAGAGGGATCGAAAGATGGCTAGGGCGTGCGGGTTTGGACGGAAGACTCCTAGTCATGGCGCGCGCAAACACGCGATGTGCACGATTCTCGTATTCGTTCCTGGTAAACTCTGATGTAATTGTTTGCCATAGTCTCTAATGTGTATCTTTCTCTGAAAACTTCCAAAGCTTTCTTACTTAAAGTATCTCTGAGTTCATGATCAACATATAACTTATAAATTGTCTTTGCTAGGGCGTGTGCGTCCTCGGACTTAAACCTGAGCCCCGCTGACCCCACAGCTTCTACGTTTCCACCGATATCAGAGACTACAACGGGAACTCCTGCACTTAATGCTTCGAGAACGGTTAAGTCAAACGCTGCTCTCCTCTGCGCCATTACGAAAACATTGGAGTCAATATATAGATCCTCGATATTCTGGACGTATGAAAGGAATCGCACCTCTCCCGATAGCTCAATTTCACGCACGAGTCTTTTGAGGTACGGAAGCTCAGGACCAGAACCACGGATTATCAGATAGAGATTCTTGACCAAGTATTTCGTCTTGAGTATATGAGTAGCTTTAATAATTACATCAACCCCCTTATCTCTAATTAACTTAGCTATGGTGCTGATAACAAATGCATCGCAAGGAATATTTAATGCGCGTCTAATCTTACCTTTTGAGCCATGTACGGGTTTTATACCGTTGTAAATTATATAAATCCTCTTTTCATTAAGATTAATCTCAGGTAAATCCTGTTGAAGCAGATCCAAGGTGTGTCTGCTGGGTACGATAACTGTATCAATAAATTTAAACGCAAGGTATTCAAACTCTTTAATCTTCTGAAGATATGTAGTTTTTTCCATCCTCGGAAACTGACGAGTCAAGTAACGGAATTGAGCGCCAGGTGCGTGATGAGCCAATATGATCGGTTTTGTCTTTAATACCTCAGGAAGCGATTTAAGAAGAGCGATGAAACCTACTGGACCATGGATCTGTATGAGATCCGCATCGTGAAATAATTTTTTCAATTTGTTCATGGTGATTGAACATATGCAAATTCTAAGCTTTAACAGGAGTGACTTATAAATATCTAGTAGTTTTACTGGAAAAAGGCGATTATACTTACTAAATATGTGAGAATCGAACATTGATAAAAGATAAAGGGGGAAGTTAGAGAGTTCGATCATTATTAACTCCCATTCTCGATTTCTTTTTGACCATGCAATTAGTCTTTTAGCAATTCCATGGGGGCCAGCTCTAGCCCACCTATCTGTTTTATACTCAAAAAATAATAATACTCGTTTCATGGCTTCTCTCTACTTCTCATCCCACTTTATTTATTACTTCAAGCCAGAGCCTCATTTTCTGAATTTGTGCTTACATGAATTTTCTATGAAAGTTTTCAGTAAACATGTCCAAGTTCCTTTCTAAGCCATCAGCAAGTTCTTGGTAACAGGAATAATAATCTTTTCCATTAAGTTGCAATGAGTCTACAACTTTCCATAAAATCTCATTTATAATTATACCTTCAAGTTCGCTTTTAAGATCTTTAAATATGCTTCTAGGTCTTTTATCGTGATAAACTATAGGTGCACCTAAACATATCTTATCGCCAAGATGGTCAGCAATTTTCTTCAGGAATAGCCCAGACCATATATCATCGAATCTATCAATGCTCATAAAATTCATATATAGTTGATAAAAAGCAGGGATCACTTTCCTTCTAAAGGCTGTATTCATACTACAAATAGCAAAGTAAGTACCTTCCCCCACTATAACTTTCTCTCTCTTTATATTATTACCCTTAATATGGCTTTTGCCATTTAACCCTCCGAAATAGAGTAAAGTCATTGCATCCAAATCTAAATCACCACTCCATAAACCCATATTTAACACGCATTCTCCGCCCTTGGTAACCCATTCATAATCTTCATTTCGAGTTACAGGTTCATAGGGATGGTCCCTTGGGAAAATATGTTGTGATGCACCATTGTATATCAAGTTGTTTATTGTATTGTACCATTTAGCTTTAGAATAAACGGTTACCCCAGTATTCGTATACAAATTCTTAAGGTGTTGCTCGATCAAGGGGGTACTGCTTTAAAATCTTTACATCATCAAGTTCAATTACAACATCTGCATTTTCTTCCCAAGCGATTAAGAAACCAAAGGAGGTTTCAGCGTGACAACCCTTAGGAATGACATACAAATATTTCTCATATACACCACCAAACCTATCTCGGAACCATTTTTCTCTCTCTGTAGGCCCATAAAAGTCAAATTCTAAGCCTTGAAGATGCTTAATGTTTCTATTTCTAAGTCTATAGTCTTGCTCGTCTATTATGATTAGCTTTACATGATGACCAGAGTTGATAATCTGAGGTTTGAAGTACCTTATATTCAATAATTCGTTAATAGAAGCTATTATGATATATATCTTCCAAGCCTCACCACCAACAGTCATATCTATCTTTCGGAAGTAACATAAAATTCTTTAGCGTGCTAGCTTGTTGCTAAATTCAGACAAAAATAAATTTTATTCTGTTTTTTATGTTTTGTCTTTTACAGTTTTTGCTTCTATATTTATGGCGCATGCTATGGGTGTTTCCGGGATTAGAGGCTTTTACAATCGCCATAGTTAGGTAAGCTGTAACCCACTAACACACAATTTTATCCATTTTAGTCTGAATTTTGCAACCTCCTAGCACACTACCTCATGGAAGGAATGAATATTATTAGTCTCTGAGCCAGATAGTTACAAAGGGATTGCCTGAATTGTATATTAAGTTGTGACTATCATTAAGTCTACAAATTAGTAACCTAAACATTTCTGGAGCGGAGTAGCAAGCACTAGTTTTCTCAAAGTGCATTAATGCTGACCTAGGCATGATTACCGCATCGTACTGGGCTAACTTGTTTATACTTTCAACAGTAAGTCTTTCATAAAAAAAGTAGTTGCCTATTATGATATGGTGGCCACCGAGAACGTATGCTATTTCGCCTAGCCATCTCCCAAAGCCAGGAGCTATGAGGAAAAATTGCGATGAAGATGAATACTCTCCTAACCATAACACGGCATGAACGTCAACAGCCGGTAATCTCACTCTACCTCCACTATGACCTATGTGAGGAGCAGCTAGAATTACTAAAAGTATAAATGACGCCACAAAAACTTTAGATGCCTTGTGTAATCTACGGTTGGGTTTTTCGCTTCTATTAATGAAACTCAACAATGTAAACATAGTCATCGCTGCCCAAGGCGCATAAGTGAAGCCGTAACCTCTTGTGATAAGTACGATAGCCGTTACAGCGAAGAAAGATGTCAGGTATATCGTCTCACATTGGAAAATTATTGGTCTGATCTTTCTGTTAAGGAATATGTAAACGAGTAATACAACAGGGAGTATTACGCTAAGCGCTACCAATACGATTCTGATTCTGTAGAGGATCATATAATAGTTGTTGTATGTTAGTGCGGTAAACCTCCCCTCGTACGCGAAATATTCTTGGGTTGGAAGGGTGAGCTCGCTAATGCTTTTAATGAAGATGTTCCACATGGTCTTCGCAATCCTCCATAACTCAAGTGGGAAAAGCAGGTGTCGATTAATTATCCAGAAGAGAAACGCTACGCTCATAGAAAGAACGAAAATCCAAGGGTTTCTAAAACGATGGTAATCGACTTTTCCAAGTAAGCTAAATCCTCTCCACATTATTACGAAGAGCATCAACGGAATTATTGTGAGCAGTATGTGGGCTGGGTCTGACATAACAAAGGCTAACATGGTAACTATTGCAAGTATGGAGTAACCAACCCGCCTTTCCTTTGATGCTATGAAAACGAAGAGGACCAGCATTATCCAGAGAGGTGTAGCGTAGGCCTGCCTTGAAAACATATATGGACCGCCCATAATCAGCCCCATGTTTAACGCGGATGACATCATCGCATACCTCTCATTAGCTCCCAACCTCCTCATAAAAATATAAATGCATAATGTGATGAGTAGGGTGAGCATAAACAGTGATATGCGGTGAAGGTTTTCTAGGGGACTAGGCGGTGAGACGATCATAAGGAGGATGGAGGCAAAGAGCTGTGGTGTCACCGTCTCCGGATGCGGGTAGTTTGGCATGTTTATGTTACCCTCCCTCAGCATATAGAAGGCTGGCACTAGATGGTGTGTGTGGTCGCTTACCGGGTGCTCGAATAGAGCTATTGGAGGGAGTTGGAGGTAAAGCGTCGTTAATATGGCCGTGGCTAAGTACGGGTTTAAGGGGGACTTGAATATTTTCCATTCCTTCGTCGACAGCAGGATTATGGATATGACTATTGCTACGAGACCAACATAGTAGGTGGGGTGAATCGCCTCGAACAGCTTAAGGGGTGAAGGCTTAACCACGTAAGGCTCGGTTAAGACGAGCCAAGAGGGCATTAACAATAATGACATTAGTAGTAGAGGAACTACAAATTTCCGAGACAACCTCATAGATTCAAGCATCACTTACTACGATTGATTGGTATACTGCTCAATTTCTTAGCACATGCGGAGAGACTTTGAATATAGGGATCTTTCATGCAATACGTCACCTTATTTTATTACCCGCTAAGATCGTTAATGTGGAAGTTGCCTTCGATACAGTTCTTACAGAACTCCTCTTCACCTTCCCTGAAAGATCTTCTGAATTCCACATACTCTCTTCCATTCCATATCTCCCTTAAGCTCTGCTCGAAAATATTGCCCAAAGGTCGTTTAAGATACATGCAACAGGGGTAAACCGTTCCGTCCCAAGCTATAAACATCGAAGTCCAAGGGTTATTGCACCGGCTACTTGCTAAGGGGTAACAAGCAGAAAAGGATACTCCCAATTTTTTGGCCAAAGTCCGGGCTTTACGAAATGCTTCATTTAACTCTTCTAAGGATGGTGGACCATAAGGTCCCTCTAGATGCCTCCTGTTAAAGGCAGTAACTTGATGAGCGCCAACGCTGGGAATTCCAGTTTCATACGCTAAACGTACTACGTCTTCTACCTCGTTTAGGTTTGACCTAGAAACTGTGCAACTCAGCATGAGGTACCGGGGGTATCCTTTTCTCTTCCTAATCTCTGCAATCTTCCTTATGTTCTCACGTACAGCTTCAAAGTCAGGGTAGTCTCTAATCCTTCCAGAAGTGGGACTATCTACCGAGATAACGAGTTTCAAAAGCAATACGCCTTCTTCAAGGACATCTAGGAAGTGCTGATTTACTAGTGTAGCATTAGTATCAAGAGCTGTAAAGATTCCCTTTAGAGTTAACATACGCAGAATTTCAGGGAACTTTGCGTGTAAAAGAGGCTCTCCCCAACCACCGATTCCAACACCAATCAGTCCTGGGTTCTGCTCAACTATGCGGAGGATTTGGTTAACAGACATCAGTCCTTCCTTACGTTTATACCACTGCCTCAAACACATTGGGCAATGTAAGTTACATACATTCCCAATTTCAATGTACAATTTAGGGGGATAGCTCCTAAGTCTGAGTTTTTCCTTCTTGCATTCATATCGATTTAATGTATAGTTTGCCAATTTCGTAAGCAGATTTATATGGATTCTCCTTAAAGCCATCAAGTACCAATTTAGCATAGTAGTTTTCACCTCTTCATTAACTCGACTTTAACTTACGCATAAGTTCCGAGTTCTTAAGCCACCCTTTAAGAATTTCTCCGGTGAGCTTCCTATGCTCCCTCATGGGCGTATGTCCCAGCATCCTGTACCTCATGCATAGTAGGTACCTTGCGTATGCGCTCGCTGGACCAATCAGTAAGTTTACTTGCTAACCTGAGCGTTTCGATGTATTGCAGGGTTCTTATAGGCACCTTATTTATGGTTGAGGACTTCATGGTAAAGAGCCTCCAGCTTATCGACATGCCTTTCCAGCACAAAGTTCTCGGCGAACTTTCTCGCATTTAAGGAAAAACGCCTTCTCAATGACTCATCTTCCAACAACGCGTCTATTGCCTTAGCCAGTTCTCGCTCATTATTCGGCTCGATTAGCAAGCCCGTCTTACCATGTAGAACTATTTCAGGTATCGCACCAACTTTAGTGGATATCACAGGAGCACCTAATGCCTGAGCTTCGACGAGCACTATTGGATGGTAATCCGCAAGGGTGGGACAGACGAAGACGGAGCAGGCGCTCATTAAGCCTACTTTCTCTTTCTCGGTTATCCTCCCCTTAAATTCAACATGGATTTCAAGCTTGAGTTCTGCCACAAGATTTTGTAGCTTCCTAAGGTATTTTTCCTCAACTGGTCCAGCTATTGCTAACTCGATATTACCGACATTATTCACCAAGCTTAACGCCTTAATTAGCACATGCAAACCTTTCTTAGGGACTATTCTACCCACATAGAGTAAACGGCTAGGACTATCGGACGCAGCCTTTACCCCATACAAAAATAGCCGTGAGGGTATGAGTGGTGGTCTTATTACTTCAATCGCATCTTCTCTAACATCTTTGCTTATTAGCCACGACTTTTCCAAAATCGTATGAGCTAGAAAGACGTTTATGTCTGAGCTTTTTCTTTTCATTAAGTATGCTGTAAATGGCAGAAGTATTTTCTGAACAAAGAAGTCAAGATTGACAGCTGGATGGTGCAGCTCAGCGACCAGCTTATACCTCAATTCACTTCTCCATCCAGCCAACTGAAATAAATGTGGGTGCAAGTTATGCGAATGTACTATTTCAGGTTTAATCTGTTGTATCGTTTCTTTAAGCCCCTCCAAAACTCTTGCGTAACCCACCCTAATCCTTCCAGGCTTAAGTTTGTGAACGAGGACGCCGTCTCGCTCCTCCGTGCCATAGTCTGAGACCCGCCTCCCCGTGGTTACGTCGAAGGGCGTGGTCACGACGTGTACTTCATGGCCCCTCTTAGCCAGCTCAGTGCTTACATTTCGCACTATGGTTTCAACCCCTCCAACGGATGGGGGCCAAGGGTAGTAGGAGCAGACTATGGCTATCCTCATGATAAATCAGGCGGTCATGAAATTTTCAAATAGATTGATGAACTTTCGTTTGAATTCTGCTTCATCAAACTCAAGAGCCCTTGAAACTATAGCCTCCACATCAAAGCTATCGTAGAATTCAATAACTTTCTCCATAACATCTGCAAGCTCTCCAAGGCTACTAAAACCGAAACTATATTTGCCTTCCTTAGTAATCTCCAGCCATGGTCCGTTAAATCCCCTTCTGACTATCGGTATGCATCCAGCAGCCATCCCCTCGACAACTGCGATGCCGAAGGGTTCGTGGGGTGCTGGGTGGACTAGGGCCTTAGCCCTAAGCAATCTATTGATTAATGCTCCCCTTTCGGCGTTCACCAGTAGCTCAACATTTTCCTCTAACCCGAGCTCCCTGATGGCTTTAAGTAGATGTCTTTCATCGTACGCGAAGCCAATTAAGCTTAACTTGACATCGACGCTCTTCTTCAAACGGGCTAGAGCCTGAAGGACTTCTGTAAAGCCCTTTTCAGGTTCAAACCTTCCAACACAAACTATCAGGTTCTCCTTCTTTAAAGAACTATTTCTCCACACCTCGTTTATCCTTCGGGCAGCCACGGGCGGGTTAAGCAGAGCCACGTCTTCAACATCCACGTGGAAAGTTTCTGCAACATGTCGCCTAGTTACTATTGAGTTTGCTATGAGCAGCCAGTTTTCGGGCTTTCTGTCGGTCAAGTAGAGCCTCGGAAAGAGGGCTTTGTGAAGCCTCCAGACGAGTCTCCCACGCAAAGTGGTCTTGTACTTAGTGGCTATGTACTCCTTGAACTTGAGGCGTGCGGCATGAGGGTAATGCATATAACACACGCCTCTCTGGTTGGCGATATATTTTGGTACGTCGTCGGAGACCAAGTAAGCGTCATAGGCATCACCTCCAATCTTAGCAGCTTCAGGTGCAACGTAAGCTATTGTATACGGGTGCCTGAGATAACTTGGCACCCTAACGTGGCGGATATCTACATTCGGGGTGGGCTTGTCAAAGAATTTAGCGGATTCTTGC
>Ga0180301_10004004_pt1 | contig 11412 bp, 18 predicted proteins | sample GuaBasSediGuay16_FD_121797 | JGI IMG/M metagenome (GOLD analysis project Ga0180301, IMG submission 121797) | Subseafloor sediment microbial communities from Guaymas Basin, Gulf of California, Mexico - Guay16, Core 4569-2, 12-15 cm | ecosystem: Environmental > Aquatic > Marine > Hydrothermal... | reverse complement strand
TGATGCCGTACATAAGGGACAGCGTAAAGTTCTTCAACACCATGCCCGGAATACACCTGAACAAAGGCAGGGTCTGCCTCCACCTAAACACAGAGGACACCGAACTCATAAGGTGCAGGTCGTGCCCAAACTACAAGCAGACCGCCAGCATACCGCCTGAAATGTTCAAGAAGCTGAGGACAGCGCTTGTCAGGACTGTCGCTAGGGAGGGCCTGACCGATCCGTATTTGCTCGTCGATAGGATTTGGGGCAAGCTGTTGGAGAAGGCTAAGGACATCAGCAGGATAATATGCCCCTACCATCTATTCAGACTGCTTGATGGGAAGGTATTGGTATGTACTTACCCGTTTTTAGTATACCCGCACCTGAGGTATTATTTGATGAACTACAAGCCTGAGGTGATAATAGTCGATGAAGCCCACAACTTGGAGGATGCATTCAAGACCGGGTGGAGGAGCATCACCTACGAAGCCATAGTGAGGGCTAGGGAGGAGCTGAGCGAATACGAGAGGAATACTGGTAATAGTGCCAAGGCTGGTTACTATGTGCTTTCCGCCGTCCAGTCTTGGTTCGAGCTTATAAACCGAAGGTACGGCGGGATAGAGGAGAAGGTGATAGAGCCGTCCGAGTACGTGGATCTGGTGAAGGAAGGCGATACGGTGCTGGGTGAGTACGCGTCCCTCGTCTCGTCAATCATCAGGTATAAGAAGGAGAGGTACAGGAGGAAGAAGGTGAGGTTCTTCAATTACAGGATTTTAGCATTCCTCAGTTTATTGGCCGACGTATACGCTGGCGTCGAAGACCTAGTTCTGGTGCTCAACAAGGGCAGGGCCGAACTCAGGAGGTACAGGCTCAGAAGGCTGTACAGGCAGTTGTTCGGCCCATTTGAGGGCGCCAAGGTCATAATGATGAGCGGTACCATGCCCTCTGTAAACTACCTTACTAAGGTATGGGGTATCCCTAGTGAGAAGTTCTATGTCATCGATTTGGGGACTAGGTATGGAAAGTTTACCTGCATAATAAATCCCAAGGTGAGCAGTAAGTATGAGTACAGGGGCAGGGAGATGTACTATAAGTTCGCTAGGTCACTCGTCAATATATACTCGAATGCGAGGAAGAGTGTATTGGCCGTTGCGCCGTCGTACGAGTTCGCTGGGGAGGTTGGGAGGCTGTTGCCGATAGGTAGCGTTAGGCTGATCGTCGAGGTGGAGGGTACTAGGGTGGGGGATGTCTATGAGAGGGTTAAAAGGGGCAAATACATAATAATAGCTGTGGCTGGCGGTAAGCTTACTGAGGGCGTTGAGTGGGTTGGTGATGATGGTTCCAGTCTTATAAGTGATGTCGTTTTGCTTGGCATTCCCTTCCCCAAGCCTACTGAGTATGAGGAGCTGGTAAGGGAGTACATAAGCAGTAGCGCTAATCCTGATTTGCAGTTCCTCTACCAGAAGGAGAGGGCATGGGTTCTGATAAGGCAGGCTATCGGCAGGGCGATAAGGAAGAGGGATGAGGAGTGCACTGTGTGGTTCATGGACTGGCGCTACAGGGACAACTGGTGGATGTACAGGATAACCGGCTTGGGAACCTTAAAGCGCTGAATCGTATCCTAATTATAATTTAATTAAATTATATAAGGTAGTATACTACCGAAAATGGATCAGAGTTCCTCGGGGTATTTTAGTTTTCCGAGCCTTATCGTGCATTCTATGAACTTGTTCGCATCATCGTAGTATACGGCCGAGCACAATTTGATCACCTTCCTCAGGCTCCTCCTCCTTATCTGCTTGGCTATCTGCCTACCGAACGCTGTAACCATCGTCTCCTTCATGGGTGCAGGCTTCTGCGTTTTCTCCTTTTCCGTTTTTGGCGTTAGTATTACAGCCCTCTTCCTCCTTCTTCTTAGCCTGATCATATATCGCCACCTCCTAGCACTTGGCTACCCCGCAACCTCCCGTCTCGGCTAGTATCCTGAGCATGGTCGGTATGCTTATTTCGGACGGCGAACCTATAACTGTCCCCTCCCCTAGCCTCTTTGGCAACATCGCCTCGTGGTCTCTTTCCCTTCTCTCCTTTTTCACCTTTAGCCCGACTACGTCCGAAATAAAGCAGAAAATTTCCAAGAAATCGAGCACCTCAGCTACATCATCCCTGGCGGTTGACGCTTCAACCTCTATCCTCCTGATCACCCTGCCTAGCCTCCTATCATCAGCGGGGGGCATCCCTTCTTCTATGCGAGTTTCCTCCTCCCCTTCTCCTTCGGCTTCCATTCCTGCTATTAAATTCTCAAGCTCCTCCATGCTGTCCTCCATATCACCACCTCAGAACCGCAAACCCCATGCTATACATTATAAGGAAGGCTACACCTATCAAGGCTAGGGCTATCATAAGGTAGTACAGAACGTCCTCAATATATTCGAACGCGAATATGGGGCGAACAAAACTGTAGCTCGCCAAAACAGTCCAAGCGCTCTTCATCAATATGGGCATGGCTGTCCTCCAGAACTTTGAAGTGATGTCCAGCGAATCGCTAACCCAATCTCCTAAAGCCTGCCACCCCACGCTCCACGCGTTAACAAGCAAAACGAGCATGTCCTCTCCCTTCAGCTGGGCTAGGTCTATTGTCATCTTCATGGTTGTAAGCCCCTTATAGATGACCAGTAAGGCTACGGCTATTAGGAAGACCCTAAAGAACCACGAGCATATGAGCCTCTCCGCCGGCCCTGTCTCCTCGATGTACGGTATTTCGCTCATCCTTAATCCCTGATCTAATTATCGCCTTTAATCCTTAAAAGATTATTCCCCTTCTTTAACCTTTCCACCCGCCTCCTTTACCTCCCCCTTGGCTTCCCTCTCTTTCCCGGAGGGTCTCGCTGATTCTATTCCCAGTTTCGGCCTCTGCATGAGCCTTATGTAGTTGGCGTACTCAAGTATCTTGGACGGCTCCCTTATTATCGTATCGGCTATCTCCTCCCTTGGAATTCCCAGCCTGGACGACAGCACGGTGCTTATCTGGTCTACGAGCGAGAGGAATGACGTGGCGAGATTGGTAAGCTCCCTAGTGGTGTATACCCTGTACCTCTCCTTAAGCCTCTCCCCCATCGTCTTGGAGTACTCAAGCTCCTGCCTTACCAGCTCCTGGAACGTACCCCTTATGTCCTTCCTGACCTTGAGCACCATCTCGTGGATATCTTCTAAAACGGAAGTCCAAGCGTTAATGACCTCGTCCTTCATCTGATCCAGCCTTTCGTTGTATTTCTTTATCAGCTCGTCTATCACGTCAAGCAGTTTCTTGTTCTCGTTAACTGAAGAGAGGGCCGCTATCGCTTCCGGGTGGTACGGCTCCACCATTATGGTGTCCCCCTTTAAAACGGGGGGCTTCTTGGCGTATATGTCTATCAGCATGAAGTCCCTGGGAAGGCCCTCGGCCGGCCTCGATACGGTGTAGTACCCTCTCTTTATTAGTATTTTCCTCCCCTTGTCTATTACTATGTAGTCGTCGGTTATCTCGTATACTGGGTAGCGCCATACGTTGCCGAAGCCGGAGAGCATGGGGCACCTGATGGTTACCTCGCCTATCACGCCTCCTTTGTACTGTATCTTTATGCCCTTCCTAAATAAGCCGATCACGGTATCCCCGTTTATTTTTGGTAGAGGCTGTAGATATATGTATCTCTGATAGTTCGAGTATTTAGTTTCATGTGTGCGCATGTTTGATATTACCGCAGAATAGTAAGGTCATCTGCGGATTTGCTCTAAATCTCTTAGGAAAAAATAATGAAAGTTTTTCAGTTTATTATATGCATATACATGGGATGCATTATGAACACAATATAAGAAACAAATATATGTATAGCAAACGATAATAATAATGTATGGAAGACGATACTGAGATAATACTAGAAGAGGAGAAAACAACCGTCACTAGTACTGAATTGGAGGCCTCTGGCGAAGAACTAATAAGGGCAACGCTGATGCTACTGCTACACAACCACCTAGAGCACCTGTATGAGCTGTTCAGACCAATACCCGAAGACGCCAAGGCGATAGAGAGGTTGCAGGAGAACCCAATTATTCACGAGGAGAGCGGGTACGCAAACAGCTACAGGATCCTAAAGGAGGACGGGGAATTAATACTCAGAACGCTCAACACCCTACAGGTATCCCTAGCCAAAGTACAGAGCAAGGCGCCCGACGCCAGGTTAGCGATAGGGCTGATCTCATCCCTAAGGAACAGACTGATAAGACCCGTATCCGAGAGCGATTACTTCTACGTCGAAGGGACTTATGACAAGGTATGCCGTGACATATCCCTGCTACAGGACACCGTAGCCTGCACTCTGTCCGAAGCCACTGAAGACCCGACTTGGACGGTAAGCGAGAAACTGTACATAATCTTCGGAACCAAGTGCCCAATATGCCACAAGATATTTTCTACTGATGCTTGGAAAGCGTTTGAGAAGGCGCTTGAAGTGAGGAGGCAGTTGAGCCTCAGGAAGAAGACGCAGTACGGGATACCCTTCTACTATAAGTACGTGGCTTTTGACGTGCAGGCTAAAGCCTATAGGTACTTCCCCTTCTTCTCAGTACTGACCAAGGGAGCTATGGAGACTCCAATACTAATATACTATAACCCGTTGACCCTCAAACTAATAATATGGCACTCCGCCATGGACGAACGGGTAGCCAATAGTGTAAGGGCTAGGGTAGAGAACAAGACCTTGCCGAAGGATCTTGGGCCTTTCACCAAGATACTCGACTGCCTGCCTATTTACTTCATACCGAAGAACGAGCTTAGTGAAGCATATAGGAAGGTGGCCGATGTGTTCTATCCGTCTTGGAGCTATGTCTACAGGGTTCTCTTCGAGGAGAAGCCGGTAGAGAAGATGAGCCTGCCGAGGCACCCGCCTCAACCAAGCGAGGCGGTCAAGAAGCGGAGGGAATTGAAGATGAAAATAGGTGCATTAAAGCTTAAGTCCATGTCGCTCTACCCATCGTCTAGAGAGATGCTGAGGGATATATATCTCACGCACATGTGCGATATACTGTTCATGAACGCCAAACCATGCACCCTAAGGGAGCTGACTAAGATACTCAACAAGAGGTTGATAAGCGAGAAGAAGGTATCTCCCTCTACTGTGAGAAGACTCTTATTAGCTTACAAGGACATACTCTTCAAGATAGAGATGCGCGATGGGAAGTACGCTGTAGGACTTACAAGAGAAGCGGAGGAGCTAATGAGCGAGATCATATCAGGTCATTATAAGACCATAGGTCAAGCGTACCTAGCGAGACATGGCAAGAACATACTTACTGCCTACCACGACATGCTGGATAAGCTTAGGGAAAGCGGAGTAATTTCCAGATAGCATTTTCCAAAGATCACTGCCTTTGGCGAAAATATGGATAACGGCCTCAAACCAATAAGAAGCATGAAGCTAAAAATCCTATTAATGGCAACAATACTATCAATACCGAGCGCACTATTCGTATTATTCCTCCTCTCAATAATTACACTACCCCCCGGAGCCATAATGCTGGGCCTCATCAGCCTACTGGCGGAGCCATGGCTGGCTTACTTGCTAATAAAATTCCACAGGAGAAGCAGTCTGCCAAAAGCTAAGGAATGACCCTAAAATTGCCGGTCGCCGATTCGAAATTACCAGTATGCAGTTCCTGATTTTCAGAATGTACTGGGTGCTTGCTGGCGTATTTCTCTAGGATGATTGAGAACACTTCCCTTAGTGCTCTTAGTACTTCTATTTTGGTGTGTTCGTCCTCGTCTTCAAGGACTGATAATACCATTATGCTCACGGTGTAGGGTATTATTACCAGCGGTTCCCCGCCTACTAACTCGGAGAATAGGCTGATTAGTTTTTCCAGTTTGGGTTTTTTTCTTTTGTCGAAGTCGTTCAGTATTTCAATCAGCTCTTTCATCGATTAAAGAAGCTACCCGCATATATTTATCAATATCATCCAAAATAAATTATTGCACATCATAACAATACTGACGCTAGGAACAGTGCCATCAGTATACCATACCATAGAAGGTTAGCCGATACTATACCCCAAAGCAATACTTCGAGCAACGCAAAACCGCTGAGCAGTACCAAGCCGAGACCTATAAGCATGATCGCCGTTTTATTGCCGGCCATTGCCAGCAGGCCTACCGCTATTATTCCAAGCGCTATCGCCGATATTATTATCCCTGCTATCGCTCCCAGTTTGCCCAAGAAGGCTAGTACGCTCAATCCCATCCCGGCTAACGGCAGACCTGCTATTAGGAAGGACAGACCTGTTAGGAGGAGCAGTACTCCCCTTGCTACTACTATGCTTCCTAGTATGAACCTGCTTATTGTTCCTAATATTCCCATTATTGAACACCGTTAATTAATTGGGTCGAAACGGATATAAGCATTTAAATGATCGCTATCCTTATATACTGCAATTGCAGTCTTCTAATCGGTGCTTAGCATGAATAATAAATACGTACTAAAACAAACTAAAGACCCCTTCACATACCTACTATACGACGAAAAGGAGGAGCGGATATTGATAAAGGGCGATATATACGCGATACTCGACTATGTGAGGGCTAATGGAGGGGGAACCATCTTCATACCGCTTGACCCACACTTACGCACTATCGACGGGAAGGGAGCAAATGCCACCATCCTCGTTGGCACTACTATAAACGTTAGGGGCTATGACGCTATGATAAACCTAACCGATAAGAAGGACGACAGGTTTGATTCGCTAGTGAAAGGAGTGGTAGGCTTCCTTTTAGGTGGTGATAATGGGCGACAAGGTAACCCTGCGTGACTTGGCTATCGACCTCCTAGCTCGCTTATACCCTATTGTGGACTGTATCAAGGAGTTTGAGGAGGCGTTGATGGAGATGGATCACAAGCTGTTGGACAGGGTTGCCGAATTTGTCAGGGAAGACCCTAGGAGCTATGAGGCCCAGATCCTGACCATAATAATGGACATGCTTTCTAAAGCAGAGCTTGACCTATTCGATGCCGCCGATTCTCTCAAGAGGATAATAAGGATTTGCGACAGGATCAAGGGTGGTGATCATGGAGAAGAGGCACCTTAGCGTGATGATCGATGCAGAATTATATGAGAAGCTTAAGGAGCTAGCCATCAAGAAGCACAGGAAGCTGAAGGGTGCCCTCTCGAAAGAAGTAGAGAATGCCATCAGGCACTGGATCGAGGTATGCGATAAGGATGATCGCTAGCCTTAAATACTGCAATTGCAGTATTTTCATCTGAGGCGTATTAACATGCGGTTAGTTAAAGGCGGATTTAAAATAAGCACTATAAGAATCATAGCATTAGTGCTAATAATATCATTCGCCACGTTCGGCTTATTGTGTGCCCATTATCTAGCCAGTAGGATGGATAGCAGATCAAGGACGCTCAGGTATTTGGTAGGTGGGTTCAGGGTTAACAGCTACGATCTTTTGAGGCTGTTGTTCTATCTTGGCATGGACTACTTCAAGATCAACGAACCAATGGTAGAAATGGACTGTTCAGTCAAGCACGGGATGGTTGAGGTCAACGTAACATCATCAAGGTATGTGGAAAAGCTGGTGCTCTTCGTCATTTTCATAGATGAAGAGAATGAGTATTGCGGCGTGAGGATAATTCAGGCTATCGGTGTTGAGGCAAATAAGACCATCAGCCTATACACCGTTGATATACCGAGCGGATCAGTCTCATACATGGTAGTCGCCGTTAATGTAAAGGAACACAGGGTTGTGGGTCTTGCTGAGGGGATGATCTAGCTTAGGTGGTAGTATGCCGTGCGGGGGTGAGGAGGCGATTAAGGCCGTTATTTTTTCATTTCTGTTTTACTTGAACGTAGCGTTGGTTGGCCTAGTAGTGGCCCCTGCAATCGGGTTAATTGAACATACTCTTCTTGGCTTTTTGAAAGTGCAAGCAATATCATTTATAATCACTATACCCATGTATGCCGTTGCAGTCAAGCTTATTAAGCCGTCTTCAAATGGGCTTAACGCCGTTAATAATTATGGGTATGCGAGATCTATTAATGAGCTGAGGAGGTCTCTTTCTAAGATGCTGGTAAATACCGCCGACGGCTCCCTGCCCAGTTATGAGGAAATTGACGAGCTTGAACGTGCGTTAAATAGGGTAAGGGAGCTGAAGAGGGAGCTCGAATTTGGGTGATATGCGTGAGGGTAGTAGCTATACTTAGGGAAGCGTGGCGCTGGATAGATTTTGTAGCGAGGATAATAATAGCAATTCCTTTGATGGCATTCATAATCTTCTTGGCTTTTCTCTGCGAAATAGAAGATCGCTTGAGGGGGATAAAAGATGGGCAGGATTAAGGGAACCACAATACTGATTAATGAGAGGAAGGGGGCTTTCGGTTACGAAGATCCTAGGAAGTCGGTAAGGGATCTGAGAACCTGCATACTCATAGCTGTCGACAAGCACTTAATATATTACGAGGGGGTTGTCGATTATATAGAGGAAATGAACCTTTTGTGTAATTGTGAGAAGGAAAAGGTGTACTTTGAAGGAATCGGTGCTAAGAACTATTTCGATTACAGGATCGTTAAGGTGATAAGGGGCGTTTACGACTGGAGTAAGCGTGAGGTTAAATACCGGGTGGTCAAGTCTTGGAAGACTCCATTATCGGATAAGTGCGTGATGGATAATAGATTATTGGAGGTGACCGGGGAATGATTACGGAGAGGAGGCGCTTCGAGATGATAGACTATGCTTACGGTATAGAGGGTTTGTTGGCCGCTTGTTCGATATTCCTGACGAAGTGCATGATAACTCTGGGTGAGAACGAGAAGCGGTACGGGAGGTATCTGGTTGGCAGGCTGGACGAGGTGGAGGACAGGTCTTGGATGTACGATGGGAGGGACAGGGAGATAATGTCTAGGGCTATTTCTTTATTGAGGGAGGCTAGGGAGATGATAATGAGGATAGTTGAGGGGGAGGATTATAGTGTCAGGGATGTTGAGCTTTTGATCCAGAGGCTTGATAATGCTTGCGTTGAGCTTAAGTCTATGGTGCTGTCGATTTACGTCCCCTGATTTTATTTTTGGGATAATACTTTAAATCGTGCCGAACTCTTCATAGTCAAACCAACATATCTTGTAGTAGTATATTTTATCGGTCATTAATTAGCCACCAATTGTTAACTGTTTTTAAGGTATACCATGAGGTACTCCGGGAGGCGCTTGGTTAAGTACCAGCTCACCAGCTTTGAAACCAGCTTATAAATAGCGCACGGTATCACTATGACTATTAGGTACGATATTAGGGACGCTATCAAGGAGATCGGTAAGCTGTTGGAGTATTCGTATGCGATTCCGAAGTATATTGGTAAATCTGTGATGTTGTCTACTAATTCCAGTATTAGGAGTGTTTTGCATTTCAGCATCATTAATGACACCATCCTGACCGGCATCGATATTGCCATCAGTAGCGGTATTATCCTAAACATGAAGTATGTTAGTATGCCGAACGCGTTTATAGTAACTCTAAGGCTCCTCCTCATGCTTTGCCTCCCCGCTTTCTCTTGATATCTTGGATATTACTACTCTCACTTTTTCGCTGTTCTGGATGCCCATGTATTCGAGTATTTTTATTATCCTCGGCGATAGCCTTATTATTACGCACCTCTGCTTTCCCCTGATTATGTAGAGCCTGCCTTCCGTCTCCACTTCCTTCATTTTAAATCGCCCATTATAAATGAATCATGGTTGAATATATAGCTTTTGTTAAAGATACGCTAATTTATTTCCCTATAATGAATTATAGTCTGGTGGAGTGAATGCACAGATGTTCAAATAACATCTATTTCAATTGGAAAGACAGGATAATTATAATAAATGATGATTTCCTTAAAACCGAGCTGATACCGGAGAATTCGATCGATCTAATCGTTACCTCACCACCGTATAATGTCGATGTTCACTATGGGAATTTTAGGGACGATATGCCTTACGAAAAATACCTTGAGTTTACGGAGAAATGGCTCAAGAAAGCTTTAAGATTGGTGAAACCCGATGGAAGAATGTGCCTAAATATACCGTTGGACAAAAGTAAAGGGCGTAATGAAGAGGGCTTCCAAAGCGTTTATGCCGATATTTTATCTATTGCCAAAAAGGTAGGTTGGAAGTATTTCAGCACAATAATATGGAACGAAGGTAATATATCAAGGAGAACTGCATGGGGTTCTTGGCTTAGTGCAAGAGCCCCTTACGTAATTGCCCCAGTAGAGGTCATAGTAGTGCTGTACAAAAACAGGTGGAGAAAAACAAGCGGGGGCGGCATTTCTGATATAACTAGAGACGAGTTCATAGAGTGGACTAATGGTTTATGGACGTTTCCGGGAGAGAATAGGAAGAAGATAGGGCATCCGGCACCCTTCCCATTAGAACTACCAAAGAGATGTATCAAGTTATTTAGCTACGTTGGTGATACTGTGCTTGACCCATTCTTAGGATCAGGAACTACTCTCATAGCCTGTGCCCTATTAAAGAGGAAAGGTATTGGTGTGGAAATAGATAGTGCATACTGTGAAATTGCAAAGAAGAGGGTTATTAATGAGGGTGCGCTAATGCAACTAAAATTGCTATAAACGTCGCTTATTTTAAATGAATAGCTAATTAAATATTCAATTAACGCTTTTTAGCTAGAATTGGCATACTATTAAATATGCGTACTTATCTAAAGCTAATAGTCGCAATATTGGTATTGGTGGGGATTACAGCGTTCCTAGCGGGGTATCTGGTTGCCAGCTCCGACAGGCTGAGGATATCCAGGTACAGCCTCATAACGCCGGCGAATTACGTTATAATGGGCGAGGACATGGACGGCGACGGTTTCGCCGACCTGATTTACGTTAGGGACGGGGAGGACGGAAGCACTAGGGTGTTCAGCTCACTAGACTCGGCTCTGGCTTATGCTAACAGGGGGCTGGTGTTCATAAAGAGGGGGAACTACACTCTCCACTCTACTTTCCCGAGCACCAACCTTACGGGCAAGCTTAAGCTCAAGGGCGAGGCGGGTTCGACCGTAATATATTCGAGTGGCGCTTTCGACGCGATAAACATATCTTTGGTTGCCGTCGAAGACTTGGTGTTCCAGAGGGCTGACGGATCGTTTGCCGACTCATCATTCGATCCGAACATATTCGGCGAGATCCTCAGGGACAACACGGTGGACAGGGAGATAACATTCTGGAAGGCCGTCGAGGGGAGGTCATTCGTGATAAGCTGGAGGTTCGAGAGTGTGGCTAGTGGGGATAACGCAACGGTAGTGGTAGTGAACCCGTCAGGTAGCGGGGTCAGGATAACCATAGAAGCGATAGTGATAACTGGGACGGATCAGGGAAGGGTGGACATAATGACCGACGTAGTATTCGACAGC
>Ga0180301_10004002_pt1 | contig 11413 bp, 19 predicted proteins | sample GuaBasSediGuay16_FD_121797 | JGI IMG/M metagenome (GOLD analysis project Ga0180301, IMG submission 121797) | Subseafloor sediment microbial communities from Guaymas Basin, Gulf of California, Mexico - Guay16, Core 4569-2, 12-15 cm | ecosystem: Environmental > Aquatic > Marine > Hydrothermal... | reverse complement strand
GTGCGACCTCTTCAGCGTCTTCTGTCTTTTTTTGACTTCTTTTCTTAGAGGTGGCACCGGTTTGTTTTTTCGAGCCCTCATCCTTTCCGACGAGCTGTAGCAATACCAATCGGCCGTTATCTCCCAGTCTCCTCATAGACAGGCGTATAATTCTTGTATATCCGCCCGGCCTGTCAAGATAACGAGGGCCAAGCTCACTAAACAATTTCCTGATTACGGTGTCTTTCTTAATTATTTGGCCGTCTTCCTCGCTTACAATGTCACGATTACCGAGCAGGGCAATGGCCCTGCGTCTCGCCGACAATGTGCCTTTCTTGGCCAAGGTAATCATTTTTTCCGCAAAGGCCCTTACCTCTTTTGCCTTTTCCATTGTTGTCGAAATGGTCTCATGCTCAAAAAGCGAAGCGACCATATTACGACGAACCGCCAAGCGGTGCTCACTTGTGCGACCTAATCTACGACCTGCTACTCTATGACGCATATTTACAAAAGTCCTCTTTTATTATTGAACATTATTATCTGTAATAGTCATTCCCAAAGATAAACCGATATCAGCAAGCTTCCTTTTGATTTCCCGCAAAGAAGTTTTACCAAAGCTTCGAATCTTAAGCAAATCGGGCTCATTCATATTCACCAACTGTCCAACCGTTTCTATCTTGGCCGATTCAAGGCAGTTATTTGCTCTTACGGAAAGTTCCAATTCGGCAATTGGAATTTTCAGTTTTTCGACCAGTTCCTCATCAACCGTTTCCTCTTCCAGAATGTCTTTTTCCTCTGCAACCTCGTCAACAATGGTTTCCTCACCAAGCTTAAAATACTGTATGAAGGGATTGATATGCTTGCGTAATATCTTGGCCGCTTCTATCAATGCCATTTCAGGAGTAACGGTTCCATCGGTCCAAATCTCGAGAATCAGCTTGTCGTAATTTGTTCTCTGGCCGACCCGCGTATCTTCTGTTGTGTAGCGAACCCTTATAACCGGCGAATACACAGCATCAAGGAGAATTCTTCCCGTTTCCTGGTCAAACCTGTCAAGAGATTCGAGCCTTTCGGAAGCGGGTAAATAGCCACGGCCTTTCTCTACCACCATTTCCATCTCAAAATGCAATTCTTTAGTCAAAGTAGCTATTACCGAATCTTTGTTTATCAGTTCTATAGCCGGGTCTGCAACTATATCGGCGGCGGTTACAACACCGGCCTTTTCGACGGAGATTTTCATTGTTTTCGGCTGGTCGCTATCAAGGCGAACCACAAGACTTTTGACATTCAGAACAATATCAGTAACATCCTCCATCACACCGCTAATGGACGTGATTTCATGGTCAACACCGGCTATCTTTATAGACGTTACAGCACTTCCTTCCAGAGAAGAAAGCAATACACGTCTGAGGCTGTTACCAATAGTAGTTCCGAAGCCTCTTTCGAAAGGCTCTATAAAAAACCGGCCGTATTTATCACTCGATACCGTAGTATCCTGTTCAACACTGGTCGGCAATTCCAAACCACGCCAAGTAACTCGCATACATGCCTCCTGTGAATGTCTTATTGACTATTGACAATCATCAATTAATTTTATCTCGAACAAAACTCCACAACCAACTGTTCCTCAACAGGAATCTGAATATCATCTCGGGCAGGCATTGCAACAATGGTAGCCTCGGGTTTGACACGATCCAACTGGAGCCAGCTTTGGGTGGCAAAGTTGGGATTGCTTTCCAACTGTTGCTTTATTCTTTTGACACTTTTTTCAGAACCTTTGACTGTTATTTTATCAGATATCTTCGTAGCGTAACCACCGACATTAACTTTTCGACCATTAACATAAATATGTCCGTGAGAAATCAATTGCCTGGCGGCTTTGCGCGAAGGTGCAAAATTCAACTTATATACCACATTATCCAAACGCATTTCCAGCAACTGCAGAAGCGTCTCACCCGTATTACCTTTCATTCGTTCTGCTTTATGGAAATATCTCATAAACTGGTGGTCAAGAAGTCCATAATATCTTTTCACCTTTTGTTTTTCACGCAGCCTAACCCCGTATTCACTGACCCTGCCTCTGCGCCAACTATGCATACCGGGGGCTAAATTACGCTGCTTTTTTTCTATCGGGCATTTAGCTGTTTCACATCTCGTGCCTTTAAGCATCAGTTTCATTGCTTCCCGACGGCACTGTTTACAAGATGAATCAAGATAACGTCCCATCTTTTTTATTTATCTCCAATAAAGTATATTCTTTTACACCCTTCTTCTTTTCGGTGGTCTACACCCATTATGTGGAAGCGGAGTAACATCTTCTATAGAAGCAATTCGTAAACCTGCCTGCTGAAGGGCGGAAATTGCCGATTCCCGGCCAGGGCCTGGACCTTTAACCTTAATCTCAACTTCTCGCACGCCATTACGCATTGCTGTACCTGCACAACGCTGGGCGGCCTGCTGAGCGGCAAAAGGCGTACTTTTTCGGGAGCCCTTGAAACCAACACAACCAGCCGAACTCGAACAAACCGTATCACCTTCCAAGTCTGTAATCGTAATCAAAGTATTGTTGAACGTCGCTTTTATGTGAGCAACAGCCCTGACGACATTTTTTCTCACTTTTCGTCTTGTACTTTTTGCCATTATCAAAAAAATCCTCGAACAACAAAATTATGCTTTTCTTGTGCTCAGTCCAATTGAGCTTTTACCGTGCTTCTTTCACACTCTTCTTACCTGCAACCGTCTTTCTTGGGCCTTTGCGGGTTCGCGCATTGCTCTGTGTACACTGGCCACGAACTGGAAGACCTTTTCTGTGACGAATTCCCCGGTAACAGTTTATATCCCGCAATCGAGCTATGTTCTGGGAAACCTGACGACGAAGCTGGCCTCCAATAATGTAATTACGGTCAACAATCTGGGTTATCCGACTAAGCTCATCTTCGCTAAGTTTTCCGGCCTTTACACTCTTTTCAATCTTGGCCTCTTTTAAAATCTGTTCCGAGGTATGTTTGCCTATACCATGAATATATGTTAATGAAATCCATATGGACTTATTATTGGGTATATCAACACCAACTATACGCGGCATATCAACTCCTCTGTTAACCGGACTTTAGAATAATATTTTGCCCAAACAATCATCATATCAGAAAATCACCCTTGGCGCTGCTTATGTCTGGGATTGGTGCAAATCACCCGCACAACGCCTTTTCGACGAATAATTTTACAATTCTCACATATACGTTTTACCGAACTTCTAACTTTCATTTTCTTATAACCTGATATTCTTTTAATCTGATTCGTTCATTTATTCAACGATTTAACTAATTACGCAGGACAATTCGGCCTCTATTCAAATCATAGGGAGACATTTCAACCGTAACGATATCATCCGGCAAAATGCGAATAAAGTGCATCCTCATTTTGCCCGAAATATGAGCCAAAATCTCATGCCCGTTTTCCAGCTGCACCTTAAAAACCGCATTCGGCAGAGCTTCTATCACTTTTGCCTGCAATCTTATTGCATCTTTTTTTGCCATAGTCAATATTCAGCGTATAACAATATGCTTTACACGCTACTGTTACTTCCAGTTAACACCTCACAACCATTTTTCAATATAGCAATCGTATGCTCAAAATGAGCCGAGCTTTTTCCGTCCTTTGTTACCACTGTCCATCCATCATTTAAAGTCCGAGTGGAACTGGTGCCGGCATTAATCATCGGTTCCACCGCTAAAACCATGCCTTCTGTTAAAAAAATATCATTTGCCAGCAATTCACTGCTGACAAAGTTCGGCACCCTGGGTTCTTCATGCATTTTCCTGCCAATTCCGTGTCCGACAAAATCCTTCACTACCGAAAAACCCGCCGCTTTGGTATAAGCCTGCATTTCAGCGGCTATCTGACTCCATTTGATACCCGGCCTAACTTTAGCGATTACCATGCCGAGAACATGTCTGGTCACTTCCATAAGCTTACGTTTTTCCTCGGAGACCTCACCAATAGCAACCGTAAGAGCCGAATCCGCACAATAACCGTCAAGTTTTACGCCGAAATCAATACTGAGAATATCACCATTGTTGAGCTTCACAGCCTCGGAAGGTATTCCATGAACTATCTGCTCATTAAGCGAGGCACAAATCGCTCCCGGGAACGGGTCACGAGCATAAGGATTCTTCACACCTTTAAACAAGCACTCGGCTCCCGCATCGACGGACATCTGCATAGCAACTTCATCCAGCCGGGCGGTACTCAATCCAGGCTCAGCCATTTTCTCTAATTTTGAAAGAACTTTTGCTACAACGAAACCTGCTTTACGCATCAGTTCAATTTCTCTTCGGCTCTTAAGCGTTATAGCCATATTAGTTTTACTGTCTTCTGTCACTTCGCACTTCAATCAGGGTATCAAGAATATCAAATACCAAGGTACTCACCTCATCGACAACCCTGTTAGCATCTATATCATAAACGGTATTATTGTTCTTATAATAATCCACCACAGGCTTTGTCTGCTCGTGGTAGGCCCTGAATCTATTCTTCACCACATCAAGACTGTCATCCGGCCTCTGAACAAGCTCGGCACCGTCATTATCACATTTACCTTCTACTTTTGGTTTCAGGTTTTTAATATGGTAAACCGCACCACATTTAGGGCAGCTTCTCCTGCCGGTCATTCTCTCGGAAACCACCTCTTGTTCTATATTTAAGTTCAACACAACATCTATTCTTTGCCCATTTCCGGTCAAAGATTCATCCAGTTTGACAGCCTGATTAACGGTCCTGGGAAAGCCGTCCAGAACTAAACCGGTCTGCGAGGCTTTTTTTATCGCCTCGGCCATCATCTCAACTATAACTTCGTCGGGCACGAGACCGCCTGAATCCATATAACTGCGGGCTTTTTTACCAAGTTCAGTACCAGCGGCTCTTTCCTGCCGCAGGATGTCCCCGCTGGACAGATGAAGCAAGCCGTACCTGACAGAAATGCGCTTACACTGTGTGCCTTTACCTGCACCAGGAGCACCCAATAGTACTATTCTCATCCGTATGCTCCTTTTATTCTGCCGGCCTCACTAAAACCCTCGTAACTATGCATTAATAAATTGGCCTCGATTTTCTGAACCAGATCCAGAGAAACACTGACGACTATTAATAAACCTGTGCCACCTAAAAAGCTGGCCACCAACCAGTCAATTCCCAATAATATCGAAACCACCGACGGCACAACAGCAATTATAGCCAAAAAGGTGGCTCCAAAATAAGTGACCCTGGTCATAACAGTTTCGAGATATTCTGCCGTTCTACGACCGGGTCGAAGGCCGGGAATAAAACTGCCTGAATCCCGCAGGTTTTTTGCCATTTCTTTGGGCTGAAACTGCACTGTTACCCAGAAATAAGTGAATGCAAATATCAACAGCATATACAAAACATTATAAGTATAAGCCCTAGGTGTCAATGCGTTCGATATACCCGCGAGAATCACCGAATTTTCAAGACCTGGAATGTTTCCCATAAAACCAATTATCACCGGCGGAAACATCATAAAAGCCGAGGCAAAAATTATCGGCATCACTCCACCATGATTAACACGAAGTGGCAGATAACTTCTTTGGCCGCCGTAAGCTCTGCGACCGCGCACCTGCCTTGCCTGCTGTATGGGAATACGCCGCTGGCCCTGAGTTATCAGTATCGCACCTGCAACAACAAATACGAACGCCCCTATCAAAAATAATACTTTACCAGGCCCTATAGTACCTGGCGGCCTGCTGATTCTCAAATCGACATTCTCCCAAAGCGTTTGAATCGCCCAAGGCATCCTCGAAATAATACCCGCCATGATTATCAGACTGATACCGTTGCCTATACCATACTCATCTATCTGCTCGCCAAGCCACATCAGGAAAATAGTACCCGCCGTCATACAAATAATACCCATTATTAAGGCCTGAGTTTCCATCCCGGGATAGATATGACTGCCAAGCATTAATTTCATAATGCCAAACGACTGCACAATACATATCGGCACGGTCAGATAACGCGTGTACTCCTGTATCTTTTTGTGCCCGGTCATCCCTTCCTGCCGTAATTTCCTTAAAGCAGGGACAACCTCACCGAGCAGCATCAGGATAATTGACGCCGTAATATAAGGCATAATTCCAAGACCAAACACACTGCTTCTATCCAGCCTTCCGCCGCTGAACATTTGCATCATTTCAGCAGCCCTGCCCAAAGGCCCTTCTCTGTCCCTGCTTTCCGCCGCTGCAGCTATCGCCGACTGGTCGAAACAGGGAACAGGAATATGAAAGCCTATCCTGTATATAACCAGAAGCGCCACAGTGAAAAGAATCTTGTTGCGCAAATCAGGAACTTTGAATATGTTAAATACTGTTCCAAACATCTTTATAATCTCCGGCGGACTCGCATCCTTAAAATTATCAAAATTTCTCTATATAATGTCTGCTGTCCCGCCACAACCTATAATCTTTTGCTCAGCCGTTTTGCTGAATTTATGAGCTGTTACTTTCAACTTCTTTGTCAATTCACCATTGCCGAGAATTTTGACTTTACCTTTACCCGATTTATCAAGATTAATCAGGCCGGCATCGAATAATTGCTCTATTCCCACCGTAGCACCGTCGTCAAATCTCTCCAACTGTGACACATTGACCACCTTGTAACGCGTTGCGAAATTATAATTGCTGAAGCCCCTTTTGGGCAATCTTCTGAATAAAGGCATCTGCCCGCCTTCGTAAAGCGAGAGACCGCGAGCACCAGGTCTGCTACCCTGACCTTTATGGCCACGGCCGCAGGTTTTGCCGAGACCGAAACCACTACCCCTGCCGACACGACGGCGACGGGCATGTTTACCCGCTATAGAAGTTATTTCATAATTGGACATCGAAATTATCACCACCTTTTTATCACTTCAACCTCTACCCCACGAAGAGATTCTACTGTTTCCTGACTGCGTAATTTCAATAAGCCGTTCATCGTTGCCTTGACAACATTTTTAGCGGATGTGCTTCTGAAAACTTTTGTTAGCACATCCTGTACACCGGCATATTCGAGAACGGCCCGAGCACTCGAACCGGCTATAACGCCGGTACCCGGACTGGCCGGAACCAGTGTTATTTTAGTCGCCCTGTATTTGCCGGTAACCTGATACGGGATTGTTCGACCGACCAAAGCTATTTTGTGCAATGACTTTTTGGCATCTTTGATAGCTTTCTCGACCGCCAGCGGAACCTCGTTAGCCTTGCCATAACCAATACCAACCGTACCTCCGCGGTCGCCAACTACAACTAATGCCGCAAAACTAAACCGCCGACCGCCTTTGACCACCTTCGAACAGCGATATATTTTAACCGCCGTATCTTCCAGCAAACTCTCTTCCTGACCAAATGATTTAACCGGTTCTACTGCCAATTTATTTCTCCAAAATCCAATAACCGAACGATTAAAACCAACAAAAATATATAAAAAACACTAAAAAGCCAACCCGGCTTTTCTTGCCGAATCGGCAAGGGCTTTGACCCTGCCATGAAATTTATAGCGATTCCTGTCAAAGCAAACACATTTAATCCCTACACCGGTTGCCTGCTTTGCAACCGCTTCACCTACCACTTCAGCAGCTTGTTTATTACTGCTGTTTTTTAACTGGTCACGCATATTCTTTGTTTTCGTACTTGCCGAAACCAATGTCGCTCCGGCAACATCATCTATAATCTGAGCGTAAATATGTTTGTTCGAACGAAATACCGAAAGCCGCGGCCTGTCCGGTGTTCCAAAAACCTTTTTTCGAACGTGATACTTACGTCGAGACACCGTCTTTTTTTTCCTGTCAACACTCATTTTATTTATTACTTTTCAATTGATACTGTTTATAAACCCATCTATGGTTTTCAATTTTCGTCTTATTAAAAAACGCTCTTCAATTGTCAATAATCAACTCTTATGCCGGCCCTGACGCAAACGCTTTGCCGACCTTGCGCCTGATGATCTCGTCGGCATAACGGATACCCTTGCCTTTATAGGGTTCCGGCGGCCTTATTTTTCTAATATCGGCGGCAAACTGTCCCAGCAACCTCTTGTCTATTCCAGAAAGCGTAAACTTTGCAGGAACATCGTTGCCCCTCGTTGCAGCAACATCAATTGTTACCTTTATTCCCTTTGGAACCGCTATATTAACAGGATGGCAGAAACCTATCTGTAAAACCAGTTTCCCGCCCTGCTCCTTGATATTATAGCCGGTACCGTACATTTCCATCTTCTTTTCGAAACCCTTGCTGACACCCCTGACCATATTGGCAATCAAGGCACGCATTGTGCCGTGAAGCTGCTTGTTCAGGCGAATTTCAGGATGCTCATTTTCAATCAGAATTTGTCCCGCTGAAGAATCAACTTTAACTTTTATCCGCGGGTGACAATCCATCTCCATGCTGCCAAGCGAACCTGTAACTTTAACGCTCTGGCCCTTTTGCTCGACTTTGACACCTTCAGGAATAATAACAGGTTGTTTTCCAATTCGACTCATTAGCTTACCGTACAAAGTATTTCGCCGCTGACTTTAGCCTCGCGGCAGCTTTTATCACTCATTACGCCATTACTCGTTGAAACTATTGCTATACCCATACCACCTAAAACATGAGGCAAATCCTCGACGGATGAATAAATTCTTCTGCCGGGCTTGCTTACTCGCGCTATTTCTTCAATAATAGATCGTCCGGAACGGTCATACTTCAGAGAAATCCTTAATATTCCCTGCTTGCCGTCATCAATTCGGTCAAAATCTTCAATATAACCTTCCTGCTTTAAAACAGCCGCTATACCCTCGCACATATTCGAAGCTTTAATATTAACCTGCTTGGCATTTATACGCACGGCATTGCGAATTCTTGTCAGCATATCAGCTATTGGGTCACTCAAACTCATAATCTCATACCTCGTGATTTCTCGTTAGACTATCCAAAGTTATCTGAGAATCACCAACTGGCTTTTTTAACTCCTGGTATTTTACCTTCGTTTGCCAATGTTCTAAAACAAATCCGGCAAATCTTGAACTTGCGATAAACAGCCTTGGACCTTCCGCAAAGCTGGCAACGCGTATATTGTCTGACGCGAAACTTTTGTTTACCTTCTGCCTTGTTCTCAAGAGCTTTAGTTGACATTCATTTACTCCAAAACTTATTGTGTGATTCACCTCTCATATCACAGCCTGTTATAGGCAACTCACAATTAAACCTCCTTGAACGGCATACCGAAAAGGGCTAACATCTTTCTTGCTTCGTCATCGGTTTTCGCCGTTGTTACAAAGGTTATATTCATACCCTGCTGAAACTCTATCTTCGCTGTATCAATTTCCGGAAAAACACTCTGTTCACTCAGACCCATAGAATAATTGCCCCTGCCGTCAAAACTATTTGCCGCAAGACCGCGAAAATCACGTACCCGCGGAATCGCAAGACTTATAAGCCTGTCCATAAATTCATACATCCTCACTCCCCGAACAGTAACTTTCAAGCCGGTTTCCGCTCCTTCGCGAACTTTGAAATTCGAAACACTTTTCTTCGCTTTACAAATAGCCGGCATCTGACTTGTTATCAACATCAGGTCCTTCTTGGCAAGTTCAAGGAATTTTTTATCCTGTACCGCCTTACCAACGCCCATAGAAACAACTATCTTCTCGATACGCGGTACAGCCATAGAATTCTTATAACCAAACTCTTGGGTCATTTCCGAAACAATCCTAGACTTATATAAATCTTTCAAACGCGCCATATCTCGTATCTCACTGTTCGCTGTATTAAGATATTACTTTGCCTTCCTGACAATACTAATTTCACTACCGTCCGTGGCAACTCGTTTTTTAGAGCCGTCACTATCCAACAGATAATGTACCCTGCTTCCCTTGGAACTCTTCGGATTTACTGGCAGCACATTACTTATATGGATTGGCTGCTCAACATTGACTCGCCCTCCCTGAGGACTTTTACGCGAAGGACGAACATGCTTTTTGGCCACATTACATCCCTGAACAACCACCTGCTCCTTACCCGGTATTACACGCAGAACTCTGCCGGTAGAACCTTTATGGTCGCCGGCTATAATCTCAACCGTATCACCTTTTTTAATATGTAAAGCCATCTTACTTTCTCAGTTCTTCTCTGTCTAAACCACCTCGCTGGCAAGAGAGATAATTTTCATATAGTTCTTCTCTCTCAGCTCACGAGCGACCGCACCGAAAATTCTCGTTCCTATCGGATTGCCCTCGTTATCAATCATCACCGCAGCGTTGCTGTCGAACCTTACATAGCTGCCATCCGTTCGCCTCACAGGGCTTTTGGTCCGGATAATCACACATTTATGAACTTTTTTGTCATCCAGCTGACAGGCAGGCAGGGATTTCTTTATTGCAACACAAACAATATCTCCTATCGAAGCTACAGGCCTGGTCTTTTTACCGCGAGAACCGCCTCTGCCAAGAACCTTGATACACAACGCAGACTTGACACCTGAGTTGTCGGCTATATCCAGCATTGTTTCCTGTTGAATCACTTTAGATAAACCTCTTTACTTTTGAACCGCCTTTTCAACCACATTTACAAGACGCCAGCTCTTTGTCTTGCTGTAAGGACGACATTGCACAACTTCAACAAGGTCGCCGACACTCGCCTGATTATGCTCATCGTGGACACTCAGTTGTGTCCTCCGTTTAACATATTTGCCGTATTTAGGATGTTTCACCTTGTAATCAATGGCGACTTTGATGCTTTTCGCGCCGCTGTTACTTATCACCACGGCTGTCTTGGTTTTTAATTTCTCATCCTGCATATATTCCCGTCTCGATTCACGATTTTTTACTTTCATTCATTACCGTCTTGAGCCTGGCAATATCACGCTTGACATTCAGGACCACTTTGGAATTCTCCAGCGTTTCCGTGACCGCCTGCGAACGCAAATCAAACAAACGCCTCTGGAACTCTTCCAGTTTGCCTTCAAGCTCATCCGGACTCATATCACGAAAATCCTGTGCTTTCATTATCAACTTTTCCTCATAGTGAATGTCTTCGTCTTACGAACCTGCACCTTATCGGCATCTTATGAGCAACCCTGACCAGTGCCTGTTTGGCAACATTCTCATCTACTCCGCCGATTTCAAAGCAAATTTGCCCCGGCCTGACCCTGGCAACCCAGAATTCGGGCTCTCCTTTGCCTTTACCCATTCGAGTTTCCAGCGGCTTGGAACTCACCGGCTTGTGAGGAAATATCCTGATATAGACCTTTCCTTCCCGATGCAAAAAATGCGTCGCCGCAACCCGGCCGGCTTCAATATGCTTGGCCGTTATCCAGCTTTGTTCCAGAGACTGCAATCCGTATTCGCCAAACGCCACATAATTGCTTCTCGAGGCATTGCCCTTCATCTTGCCGCGCTGGCTCTTAC
>Ga0180301_10004000_pt1 | contig 11414 bp, 9 predicted proteins | sample GuaBasSediGuay16_FD_121797 | JGI IMG/M metagenome (GOLD analysis project Ga0180301, IMG submission 121797) | Subseafloor sediment microbial communities from Guaymas Basin, Gulf of California, Mexico - Guay16, Core 4569-2, 12-15 cm | ecosystem: Environmental > Aquatic > Marine > Hydrothermal... | reverse complement strand
TCAGTCGGCAGTTGACCCATTCGCCCGAGGCGTTTAACACGGCAAGTTTGGAGATCATCTCGCGCAACTGATCTATCGGCTCGGCGTCGGCATCCAGCGACATCGCCAGTTGCCGGTAATCGGCGGTTACCTGCTCGATTATCGTCTCACACAGCGATTCCTTGCTCTTGAAATAATGATAAAACGCCCCCTTCGTTATCCCCGCCGCCGTCAGGATATCCTCCAACGTCGTTCCTTCACAGCCGTGGGCGCTGTAAAGATTCCGGGCCATTTGCAATATCCGTGTTTTTGTGCTCGTCGCTCCACGCGCCATCGCGGCTCATCCTTTCCCGATTATGTCCTTGTCAACGGTTTCGCGATTATCGTCGATCCACCGGCATTTGCGAAGGATCATTTCCAAGAAATCCAGTCCCGACAAATGACCAAAAAAACCCGTCGCCGCAATCGGCATGACTGCTTCGGCGATCATAATCTCAATCATCAAATCGCCGATTGCCCGAAGCGTCTCATCGCCAAGCTTGTGCAGTTGCTTATATCCGCCGACAAATGCGCTCAATTTCCGTCCGTCAAGATAAGCCGGCCAGTCCTTCGGATTCGGGCGCCCCGCCACTATCGAGAACTGAAGTGCGCCGTTGGCCAGATCCGTCACAATCGGCGCAATCTTCGCCGAGTCGAAGTCAAGCACACAGGACACCTTGCCGTCGACAAAAAGCATATTGCCCGGATGCCAGTCGCCGTGAACGATCTGATCGGGCCAGTCGGCGAAGCCTAAGCCGTTGACCGTCTCGCTCGATGCGTCGTAAAGAGATTTCAGTTCGCGAGCAATCGACGCCCAGCCACGACCCGGCTTGTGAGGACCACGCTCGGCGAAAATCCTGTCAAGATGACCACGAACCGCAGAAGAATCGTGATATGTCCGCTTCAGCGGTCGCCAGCCGCATACAAAGTCAATGAAATGATCGTGCATCTTCGCCAACTGCCGCCCCGCATCGCGCACCTCCGCCAACGACTCGTCAAAACGTCCTCCCGGCATAAAGCAAAACATCTCGTAGGTGTGCCCGTCCATGTTCAGCACGGTGTTATCATCGCGCGTCGCCACCACTTCGGCTACCGGATAGCCGCGATCGGCCAGAAATATCTGCACGCTGTGAGCAAACCCCACATGGTAGATGTCGCCCTTGCCTTTCGCCCTCCGCTTCAGCAAAAACCTGCCGCGCTCCGCAACGACAATCTTCTTCGGGGAGCGCTTATTCCCCGTCGCAAGTGTAAGAGTCTGTTCAACCTTGCCGATATCGTACTGGCCGAGAACAGCGGCCAGTTCCTTTGCCGTAAAATGTGCTCCACCGCTCGACATAAAGCAGCGCAATCCAAAAAGACCGGTTCGCAACGATTCGGTAAAGAAACGCTGTCGACACGAGATTGTTTACTTCCCGCCATGGGCAAGACTGTAAAACAGGGCCACCGCAAACATCGCCGCCAGAGCCCCGACAATCACCAGCAGCACCCGGTACCGCGCAATGGTCTCCTCGCCATAGAGTCTTATTTCCTCCGTCTCCACTTCCACGGCGGCGCCTTCTTCGAGTTTTTTGAGTCCTTCCATATTGAATCGCCGTCGAGCCCGCAAAGGCGGATTGCCGTCGCGAACCGCCTCCAGATCGATAAGCAATTCCTCCATGTTGCTGTAGCGATCCTTTTTGTTCTTGGCCATCATCACCTCGATGACTTCGGCGATCCCCGCCGACAGCGAGATATTGATATGGTCCGGCGGCACAAGCGGTTCTTTGATATGCTTCCTCATTACCTCCGCCGGAGTCGACGCCTCATACGGCACGCGCCCCGCCACCATGTGATAGAACGTCGCACCCAATGCGTAGATATCCGCCCGACCGTCAATACTCACCTCGCCCCGAATCTGTCCCGGCGCAATATAGTACGGCGTCCCAAAGGCCTTGCCCTGCTCGTTCCTGGCCGCTTCAATATCCGACGTCTCGCGAGCAAGACCCATATCCGCCAGCTTGACCACGCCCTCTCTGTTGATCATAACGTTCTTGGGCTTTACATCCCGGTGAATCATCCCGTGCATATGTGCGTGCGCCAGCGCCTTGGCAAGCTGGATCACAATCTCCAGAGCCTCGGCCTCATCGAAAATCTTGCCCTTGGACAGATCGTCGTAAAGCGTCTTGCCCTCAACGTACTCCATCACAAAGTAATACAGGCCGTCCGCCTCGCCAACGTCAATCGCCTGCACAATATTATTGTGATTCAGCTTGGCGGCGATACGACCTTCTTTATAGAAACGCCGGACGTAGTCGGACTTCTCCGTGAAGCGGCGAGGCAATACCTTGATCGCCACCGTACGGTCGAGGCTTAACTGCTTGGCCTTATAGACCACCGCCATGGCGCCCGAGCCCAACTTGCCTAATACCCTGTACCCCGGGATCTTGCCGGCGGCGGCTTTGCTTTCCTTAATGTTGTTTTTCAGCCGCACAGCCTGTGTCGCCGTAATGAAACCGTACTCCAGCAAGAGCTGCTCCATTGTCGAAGCTTCATTTGCTTTCAAACGCGACTCCAACTCCTTCTGACAGCGCTCCAGCTCCAATTCCGTGCACAGCTTCTGCTCCAGCACTATTCGGCTGAACAACGTATCCAGACTTGTTTCGTTCACAGACATATCTTCGCAAACCTTTTCACTGCAGCGAATAACATTCGCATGGCCCGATTATGGTTTTATAAACTCGCTTGTCAAAGAAAAACCGCCGCAGGCACGTACAAAGATGACATTTGCTCGCATAAAACTCCTGCCTTTCATACCCGGCCTCCTGCGCCTCGGACAAAAGCCCGAAAGGCCCTTCCGCGAAAAGCACTTCAATAATATCACCTTGTCGCGGTGAAAAACGCTTCCACACCTCCTCCAGCGAAACCTCCGTTACATTACCCACCACAATGCCGCTGCAAAGTCCGCTGAAAACATTCCCGTATGGGTCGATATGGACCCCTTTGGCCGACAGAAACGCCGACTTGCAGTTGTCGGCGGCAAACGATACCGCCGGTTTGTCGGCGACAAGTTCCGCCAGATAGCCCGATGCTCTGCCCGTAAATCGACACGGAAAATCCTTCAACGCACGCCTGTACGCCTCCGCACGCTCGGCCCCGGAGCACCCCCGGGATATAACAGGCTCCTGTAAGTAGTTCTCCCACCGAACAAGAACGCGATCACTGCCCAGCACCTCCTCCGCCGTCCGGGCCAACATTCCGACCTGCTCAACATCGACAAACTCGGCATGGAACGGATCCCAGCTTATTTTCAATCGATCCATCCCCACCTCGTCGAGAACCCGCAACCGATCGCGAACAATCGTTTCCTCTCCCGCCCAGAATCCATTGGTCTCTATCGTCTCCGGCCCCCTCAGCCCCGCCTTCCGGGCTTGGGTGAGTATCTCAACCATATTATCAAAGAACACAAACGGCTCCCCGCCCGTGATGTGAACTCTCGCATTCTTTCCACCCAATCGCTCCAACGACTCCCATGCCGCAAGCGCCGTCTCCGGCGACATTAGCCCCGATTTGTCCGGTCCGCAATTGTAGTAACAGAACTCACACGCCGCCGGGCACTGGTAAGTCAGCATCAGCCCCGCATAACGCCACAGCTTCAACTTCGCCTCATCCCGACGCAACGTTTCGTTGTAAATATTCTCTGAGAGTTCAGTCATGGTTTCCGCTTACCGTGTAACAGCCTTCACAGAGCACACGCTAAATGCCCCCCGATCCCTTGCATCCGATTGCATGGAATCATTCATTCCGCCCGTTGCGATGCGAGTCAACATTATATCGGCCGTGTTTGCATACCATATTAGCGACCTGTTGCCTCTTTGTGCGGTCTTTCTGAAAAAAACAAAAATTTTTCCAAAAAAATCCACACCCCCCCCCGACACCCCGTCAAACTGTTACTACTGATATTATTGGACTCTTACGACGCCGACGGCATACTTGTGCGGCGCCGGCCTATATAGTGTAGCCCCGCCACTGCCCGGCCCTTCATATGGTGTACTCCTACATGATACGCGATAGACTGCTTGGCGCCTCGGCAATTCAAGAAAAATCGCCCCCCACCCGATATCGAATCTAATCGGATGGCATTGTTATTGGACACTAACGGAGCGAGTCAATGAGCAAAAGGGAAATAATCGACTGCATCATGGAAATCAACAAGGGAGCAAAGCCGGAGTTTCTGGCGCAGTTTCCCGTGGAAGATCTGGATACCTACCTTGAGCACCTGATGGAACTGGACCTGGAGGAAATCGCCCTGTGCGTCTGAACTGCAACAAATCTTTCATTTGCTGCAGCGACCATTGCCTTTGCCTTTACACACCCCCGCGACCTTAACCCTGTTTCGAGCGGACTATGTGTTCGGATCCCCCGGCCCGGCGACTGCCGGACCGCGGCCCGCCGGCGACTTCCTGCCGGAAGAGTTCAGCAACTGTTCGGCCTCTTCGCTTGCCGGCGCCGACGCCGGAACTTCGACCGCAACGTTCTGCTTGAATTCCAGCAACACCGCTTCCTTATCCGACGGCACCTCGAACGCAAGGTCGACACGTGCATCCGCGCTCTTGCCGCCAATCTGAAACTCATCTCTCCCCAGCCTGATGATTTTGTCGAGCGAGCGCCTCTCAAGCACTCTGCCGCTCATGACCCCCGTCAAATCCTGCTTCTTTGCGTCTTTGTCCGCTGTGCGACGGCTCACTATTCGACCTTCGGGATAAACCGCATCAGCCGAGCCGCGAGTATCTATCCGGCCTTTCTTCTTACAGATCAATCTTACCTGTCCCAACGTAAATACAACGTCGCCGTCGGGACCCCGGGCGCCGCCTTTCTTGATGTCCGCATTCCTGACTTCCATGCGAACCACCGTAAGGTTGTCATTGTTGCTGTCGAGCTTTCGCACCCCTTTCTTCGGAACACGCACCGCTCTGTTTCCCGCAACTGAATAAACCTTTTCCTTCGCCTTATAGTTGTTCAGGTGAATCTGATTGAGGAAATCCGCATGGTAAACCGCAAAACTCTTTTTCGAACTCAGGCTGCCCCGGCTTATCCAGCCAAACAGCCCCGTCACAATACCGTCGGCCCGAATCAGAGGCTTGACTGGTGAACGCATATGCCTGGCAATCGTAACGTCGCTGTCGCCGTCGCCCAGTCTCGCATAAGGCCAGGTGGCCCTGATCGGCGCCATCGCAAGGGCAATAAGAACCACACCCGATATAATCAAACCCGTCAGAATCCCGCATACTATCGCCGTCGTCCTGGTTATCACATTGCCCAATTCGACATCCTGACCGAACATAAAGTCCGCCGCCGTGCGAATGACCGCAAAAGTCACAACAAAAAGCACCACATAAATTCCCGCAGACGCCCACTGACCGCCGTAACCCCGTATAAGCAACATGCTTGTCAGAGGCTCGTAGTAAGCAAAAGCCACGATCACGCCGAACACGGCCGCAGCAAACGCCGCAAAAGAAACCAGCGCCCCGCTCTTCAAATAGAAATGCGCCACCGACAAAATAACAGTAATCAAAATCAATGTCATTGCAAGCATTTTGCCTCCCGGTCATTTGCATCGCACGGTTAACTACGCTTTTTCCGAGGTTTCGTCTTTGATGAAAACATCCTGATCACTTCATTAATGGATGTAATCCCTTTCGCCACTTTCTTGATCGATTCCTCCTGCAGATACAGCATGCCCGCACGCCTGAACCGCGATGAAATCTCCTGAAGCGATTGGGCCTGGCGAACCACTTCCTTAAGTTCGTCGTTCAAGATCACCGTTTCGAAGATAGCTGTGCGTCCGTAAAAGCCCGTACCCTGACATTTCTCGCATACGATCGGCTTGCCGTGCTTGTCGTACTCGATCTCTCCGGGGCGATAGAGCACTTTGATCTTACCCGCCGGTATATTGAATTTCCTGAACAGTTCCTGGTTCGGCTGATACGCCTGTTTGCATTCGTCGCACAGCACGCGAACAAGCCGCTGGTTGCTGATGCCGACCAGCGTATCGGCTATCAGATTCTTGTCCGAAACCATATTGAGCCACTTGCCCAGCGCCTGCATGGCGCTGGCGGCTTCCAGCGTCACATATATCACCCTGTCGTCTTTCGCCGCCCTCGCCGCCAGCGGCGCACATCCCTTGTCGGAGCAATCTTCTACGCCTATGATGTCGGGTCCCATCCGCAGAATCGTCTGCAGCTTGCGTGCGTACGTTGTCGTCCCCGTGTCGCTCAGTGAAAACGTGTGCTGCGTAATGTTCTCCAGCTCCGCGGCGGGTTCCTTCTCCAGGGTGTTGATATTGTTCATGAAAGGATCATGATTGCGGAGCAGCGCATACATACTTGACGTGGTCCCGCTTTTCCTGGGACCCGAAATGATAAAAAGCCCCTTCTTCAGATCACGCAGATTGGCGATCGCCTCGACCTGGCTCGCCGTGAACCCAACCTCGTCGACCTTCATCAGGTTGTACTCCAGCATCCGGGTCAGCTTGAGCTGTTCGCCCGCCGTCGAACCGGCGGTCAATATCTCCCAGCCCACACGCTCCTCCTCTCGCACCGCCTCGAACTTGCCCTTCTGAGGCTTCCTCTTCTCATTGCTGTCCATGTCGCCCAATTGTTTGAGATAGCCAATGAAATACTCCATCTCTTCACGGCTCCGGGGCGCCTGCTTTGTTGCAAGCCCGTCGACGAAATACATCACACTGTAATCCTCCTCCGTCGGTCTGAACACGATATCGCTTGCCCTCCGCCACAAAGCATCTTCCACTATCTCACACGTCGTCTGAAAACCAAACGCTTCCGGGCTCTTGGGCTTCGGCAGGGGAACAGCGTTGCCGTTGGCGGTAATCAGCGAAAAGCCCCGGCTGGCCTTGTCCATCTTCCTGGATTCGTTGACAAAAATGCTCTTGATGTGTTCCAACGTCAATACCTTCTCAAAATCCGCTACGCGAGCATTCCGATGCACGATATAAGCCATTGCCGCCGCACCCACCGCAATAATGTAAATCAGCAGACCGATCAAAAAAAGCGGCGCCAGCAGCCATATCAACAGCGCGCCGGCGCCCGTCGATGAAATGATCAGTGTCCAGAACTGAGTATTCGTTTTGACCGCCTTGGTGTCGCGGTAGACCCAGTTGACCAGCGGCATCCATGCAAAAAACAAAACTATCAGAACGATGAGCTTAACCGGAGAAATATAACCGCCGTATCCGGCGGCGGCTGCTAATATGTTCGCCATAGAAGGCTCCGTCTATACATTGACCAGAATAACATGTTACAGTATACCGCTTGTGGAAGTACGGATCCCTTTCAGCGCCATCTTCAGTTCTTCCACATTCGGAGCGTACTCCAGTCCAACTTTCAAATCGATCCATTCCTCCATAACCAGCTTCTGCAGACTATCCGTAAAGTCCTGCATCCCCTCACTCGAACCCGCCCGGATCGCCGTCGGTATATCCCCTTCACGCTCTTCGGAAATCAGTTTCCTTATGATAGGCGTCCGAATCAGAATCTCCACCGCCGGAACACGCTTCACATCCGGCTTGAGCCCAGGCAGCAACTGCTGACTTATAACCGCACGAATCGTCAACGCAAACGTCTGTCTGGCAAGATCGCGCTCTTCCTGCGGGAACAGGTCGAGTATCCGCTGAATCGTCTGCGAGGCGTTGTTGGCGTGAAGCGTCCCGAACACAAGGTGCCCCGTCTCCGCCGCCCGCATCGCCGCCGTCAGCGTCTCATTGTCGCGCATCTCACCCACAAGCACCACATCCGGATCCTGACGCATCAGCGACCGCAGGGCATCGTCGTAGTTCGGAACGTCGATGCCGATTTCTCTCTGTGAAACGATTGCCTTTTTATCCACATGCAAAAATTCAATTGGGTCCTCAATGGTAACAATGTGGCACGCGCGCGTACTGTTGATATGATCGATCATCGACGCAATCGTCGTGCTCTTGCCGGAGCCGGTAGGACCGGTAACAAGAATCATACCGTCGTGGCATTCGGCGATCTTCTCAACCACCGGCGGCACGTGCAGCGATTCGAACGGCGGGATATTGCCGCTGATATGCCGTGCCGCAAGGCTGACACAGCCGCGCTGACGAAAAGCGTTGATACGGAAACGGTCCATCTTGCCAACCTGATACGCAAAATCCAGCGCACCGTTGTCAAGAAAGAACTCCTTTTGTGCCGGGCTCATCAACTCAAAAATGAGTTCCTCGGCCCGCTGCTCGGTCAAGACCTCACCTGTCGTGTTCATCAGCTTGCTGTGGATACGCATCTTAGGCGGCATGCCCACCTTGAGGTGCAAGTCGCTGGCGTCGGCCTTGATGGCTGCCCGGAACCACTTCTCCACCTCCGGTATCTTACCCGTGCTGACATGGCGATCCAACGGTTGGCCCTTGGACATCTTCTGCTCCTTTACTCACAAGTACTTATGATATAATTGGTTGGCGACAATTGCCTCACCCTCAAAAGACATATCGACGACCGCAAAAAACGGTTGAATCGCGGTTGAATCGCGGTTGAATCGCGGTTGAATCGAGAACTATAATTATATCAAGACTTTTGCAAAATTGCGGTTTGGCATACATTACTTAAGAAAATCATTTTTTCGATTTTCTTATGTAATTCCATAACATCCTGCTGTATAACAAGTTATCTTTAAGGAAAGAAAAAAGCTCAGCGCCTTTTCTTTCCCAAAAACATGTCAAACCGGAATTTTGCAAAAGCCCTATTATACCCCAAACAAACGGGTTTTGTCAACTCAGATGTTGGCCATATTGCCCCAATTGCCCCGTTTTTTTTTCGACATATCGGACCATACCGTCAAAACAGGCACTTTGAAGCTCTTGACTAACCTGCAGGCAGCCCTCCAAATCCGCCGGCGGATCGATTAACGGATCAGCACTAATGTCAACGCCAGATAAATCGCCACGCTGATCGCGTCATTGACCGTGGTTACCAGCGGCCCGGAACTTATCGCAGGGTCTATCCCGACCTTTCGAAACAGAAACGGAAGCGACAGCCCAAGCGTTGTAGAGACCATAATCGCAGAAAACATCGCCGCGGCAAACGCCAGGACGATTTGAACATGCTGGCCCCATTCAATACCTCTGACAGAAGCCGCCTTGGCGCCCTCGGCCAGAACCTCCGCAGGAATCAAACCCGGCAGCACCGCACAGATCATACCCCCGATCAGTCCGCAACTGACCGCCACAAGAAGCGCCACACGAACCTCTCGGGCAAAAACCTGACCGATACGAAGCGCCGCAAGGTCCCCCGTCGCCAGACCGCAAACCACGACCGCTGAAGTCTGCAATCCCGCATTGCCGCTGATCGCCGCGATCATCGGGGCAAACGCAAACGCCGTGATGAAGATATAGAGCAAATCCGCCTGTATGAAAATGTTCTTGAAAACCAACGCCACAACAGCCGTAATCGCCGTACCGCCGAGGCACGGCAAAAGCCACGTCATCCGAATGCGAGCTGCATGCAGAATCGAAAAATTTTCCAACTCCGCCGCATCCGTACCGGCCATCGCATACATATCCTCGACCGCCTCCTCTTCGGCAACCTCAATGACCCGGTCGGCTGTAATACGGCCAACAAGACGATGTTTGGCGTCTAAAACCGGAACTACGATAAGATCGTTTTTCTTAAAGACATTGCGGACCTCCTCCTGGTCTGTGTCGGTCGTAACGTAAATCGTATCGGTATCTATAAATTGTTTAATCCCGGTGCTTTCCGAACGCGATATCAGATGCCTGATACGAACATCACCCAGAAACTCGCCTCGTCGATTAACCACAAACACGCTGAAAAAATCCTCGTCGATTTCCGCCGACCTGATCTCGTCGATCGCCTCGCCGACCGTGGCGTCTTCCGAGACGCTCACCAGCACCGGGTCCATGATGCCGCCGGCCGAATCCTCCGAATAGGTCATCAGATCCTTGATCTGCCTGGCCTGATCCTGAGCTATGTGATCGAGAACATCTTCGCTTTCGGCAGCCGGCAACTCCGCCAAAAGATCCGCGGCGTCGTCGGCGTCCAACTCTGATATCAGACCTGTAAGCTCCCTTTCTCCCAGCAGATCGAACAACTCAGACCGCGTCGCCTCGTCGACCTTTTCGAGAACCTCGGCGGCAACCGACTTATCCAGCAAATCAAAAACGACCCGCCTGTCGGAATCATCCAGAAGTTCGACAATCTCGGCGATATCACTGCTCCGCTGCTCCGAGAGCAATGACCCCAATCGGCCCCGATTATCGCTGCTCAGCAGCTCCTCCACCTGCCCAAAGAGTTGTTTTGGTTCCTCGGCCATGAGTCCCTTCTCTTGCAGTTTCCGTATTTTGTAGCGCCGCACTGCTATTTAAGCGTATTATCACCGCTTTGGCAACCCTGTCTAAAAATATCTTTTGCACAAAATTATCCTTTACCTCAAAGCCCAAACTTAGTACAATATATGTGGGAATAGTTGTATCAGCAAACGAGAGGGTATTTCGTAATGAAAATCTTAGCCGCAGCCTTGTTTTGTACGGTATTTGCCGCATTACCGGCCCAAACCGCCGCCGGCACCTTCCCCGCACCGGCTGACGTGCAGACGCCGAACCAGTGGACGCTGGATGTCGTTTATGACCAGCCCCGGCAGATAACACTTAAATTACCCGGCGAAAAGGAGCCAAAACGCTTCTGGTACATCATTTTAACTCTTACCAATAACAGCTCCCTCGCCGACGCGGCCTTTTATCCTTTTTGTGAGCTGATGACCGATACCTTTCGTATTGTCCCCGCCGGCAAAGGCGTTCGCCGAGAAGTCTTCGGCCGGATTAAGCTCAAGCACCAGGGCCGGTACCCGTTCCTGGAGCGATTGGACTATGTCGATAACAAGATACTCCAGGGCGCCGACAACGCCGTCGATGTCGCCATAATCTGGCCCGACTTCGACGCCAGGGCAAAGGAAATTACTCTCTTCATCGCAGGCATGAGCAACGAGACCAAAGCGATCAACCACCCCGCGAAAAAGGACGCAAACGGAAACCCCGAAAAAGTCTATCTCAGGAAAACCCTCGCCCTGAAGTACGCCATCGGCGGCGACCCAAAACTCCGCGCCTCGGCCGCACTCCGATTCAAGCAAAAATCCTGGGTCATGCGTTAGAAAAACATCCTCGTCGGTTGCCCTTCGATATGACCGATACCTTCGCGCACCGAGGGCACTTTACCTTATCACCCTTGAAATTCGGCGGAATCTTCATCTTCAGCCCGCACGCACAACTTAAAAACGCAAACCCGTTGACCATCCGCATGATGTCGCCCACCTGACGCTGTTGTTCCTTCCTGCTCTCTTTACGTTTCGCCTAGGCGCTTGCTTTCCTCAAC
>Ga0180301_10003999_pt1 | contig 11414 bp, 12 predicted proteins | sample GuaBasSediGuay16_FD_121797 | JGI IMG/M metagenome (GOLD analysis project Ga0180301, IMG submission 121797) | Subseafloor sediment microbial communities from Guaymas Basin, Gulf of California, Mexico - Guay16, Core 4569-2, 12-15 cm | ecosystem: Environmental > Aquatic > Marine > Hydrothermal... | reverse complement strand
GGCTGAGGGCTGGGGGCTGTAGGTGTGGGGCTGGGCTTAGGAGCCTGGGAGGAAGCTGTACCTGCTGCAGGTGTAGAGGGTGCCTGGGACACCGCCGGGATCTCGACCTCGAACTCCCTGCCGTTCACAACGACACTGTATCTCCTATCCCCAAGGGGGGTTACCCTTGCGCTGTACTCCCGGTCCCCGAGCCTGACCTTCACCTCGACGCTGCTCAAGATCCTTGTCCACCCCGGCGTGGGGATCGGGTGCTTGGGTAGAAAAAGGTAGCTGTGGAAGGGTGCCTACTCCTCAACGGGTACGAACTTCACCCCGTAGACTATTACCCCCTCATTCCCATCCTCGTAAACCCTCCTGAGAACAGCCTCGACAACCATACCCCTCCTCAGCTCCTCGGGCCTGGCATCGGCTATGGGGGCGAGCACGCGGGCACCGTTATCGAACTCTACGAGGCCTAGGATTATCGGGGCGTACCTCCTGAAGCCCTCAGGCACCGTGTACTCGACCGCCCATGTGAGGAGCCTGCCGCGCTCGGGAAGCCTGATCCTCTCCATATCCCGGGATCCACAGGCGGGGCACACAGTCTTCGGCGGATAGTAGACCCTACCGCACTTCCTACACCTGCTAGCCTCGAGCCTGTACCTGGTGCCACGCTCCCTCCAGATACGCGCAGGCGATATCCTCATGGTCTTCACCTCCTGAGGATTATGACTGATGTGGATGCGAGGACCCCACCCGTTGTCTGGGCGAGGCCAACCTCGGGGCTTGACGCCTTCACACCGGGGAACTCACCCCTCATCTGAAGGGCTATCTCGGCTACCTGGTAAACCCCCGTAGCCCCTACTGGGTGCCCACGGGCCTTAAGCCCCCCACTCAGGTTCACCTCGGGCCTATCGCCCTTGGCGAACGCCCCCTCCGCCACGAGCTTAGCGGCCTCACCGCGGGGGGCTAGGCCCAGGCCCTCAAGCGATAGCAGTCCTGTAATGGTGAACGCGTCGTGTACCTCGGCGATCTCGATGTCCTTGGGCTCCACGCCCGCCCTTCTATAAGCCTGCTCAGCCGCCTTGCGAACGCTGAGAGGATCTAGGATGTCGAACCTCGTGGAGACATCAACGCTGTCGCTGCCTAGCCCAACACCTGCGATCTCTACAGGTGCGTCGCTTAGCTTCCTAGCCACATCCTCCGACGCAAGCACCAGTGCTGCCGCTCCGTCGCCTATGGGTGCCGAGTCCAGGAGGGTTATGGGATCCGCGACAACCGGTGCCTTGAGCACATCGTCAAGGGTTATCCTGAAGCGCAGCTGCGCATAGGGGTTCTGGTACGCGTACTCATGCATCCTTACGGGCCACGCAGCCATCTCTTCACGGCTCGCTCCGTAGCTCTCCATGTAGAGCCTCATGGCTAGGGCGTTCAGCGCGGGGAAGCTCGCGCCGTACACAACCTCGTACTCAGCATCAGCCGCCTGGGCCAGCGCTGCTGAGACTGTCGGTGTGGGGTAGTCGCTCATCTTCTCAACCCCTCCTACGAGGACCACGTCGTAGAGCCCCGCCGCCACTAGGGTGTAGCCCATGGCAACGGCGAAGCCCCCGCTTCCACAAGCAGCCTCAACCTTGAGCGCCCCGACGCCGCGCAGCCCTATGTAGTCCGCTAGCAAGGCGCCTAGGTTATCCTGCTGGTAGAGCGAGCTGCTCAGCATGTTCCCCACGACTAGGGCCTGGGGGGAGGCTCCGCGTGCATCATCTATGGCCCTGAGCGCGGCCTCAGCGAACAGGCTCTTGAGGTCCTTGTCGAAGTGCCTGCCGATCCTCGTCATCCCCACGCCGACGACGAAGACCTTTCTCAAGAGCTACACCTGCCAACAACTGGTGGCTTGGCGGCGATATTTAAGGTGTTCGCCTTAGGGGAGCTACGGCTACTGCCTAAAGCTACACTATCTCCAACACCCTATGCCCGGTGAGCAGCACCAGCAGCGCCGCTACGCTTAGGAACGCCGCTACTAGGGAGTAGGGAGCTACGAGGCTCCTGAGCTCCACGTACCCCGAGCTGCTGAGCCTAAACCACGTGAACTCTATGTAGAGCCCCGTAGGGGCTCCATGGGCAACAACCCTTAGATAGGCCCTACCCTCACCCTCCTCAGCAACTCCGTAGGTATCGTACCTGATCCTCGCCTCGACGAATGTTCCGTAGGGGCTCCTATACCTCACCTCGCTAACGCCACCAGCCCTGCTAGGGTTGTAGAGGTAGCCCCGCTCCCACAGCCACTCAAGAAAACTCCTCGTATAGGCGTCTCCCATAGAGCCGACGACGCTGGGCTTCCTACCCGCTAGGCGCAGAGCCATGAGGGCATAGCCGCTTCCCCCACCAACGGGGTAGCGGTGCCCATCGAAGACCTTGTACATGGTGGTGCCGCCCTCCATGTACAGCACGTTGTAGCTCGATGTATCCCCGTAGTACCATACGAATAGCCCCGCCGCCGTACCTACCATGCTCAGTATTATGATAGATGCAACGAGCTTTGCCACGGGCCCTATGCTTGGCTTGTATATGTCCTCATAGCTGTACGCTATGAAGTCGAAGAATATGCCCGAGCGGGCCATGGATCTCAGTAGCTCTATCCTCCTCCTATCAGCAACGAGGGCGAGCACAGCCATCCCTGTTAGAAAGCCGCCCGCATGGGCAAATACAGCGACCGATAGCCCCATGCGAGCGTAGCCGTAGATCACCTGTGTTGCGAACCAGAAGAGGAGGAAGTACACGGCCTTGGTCGTGAAGCACAGCGGGAAGAAGAAGTAGAAGAAGCAGGCGCTCAGCGCGGTACCGGGGTAGAGGATCATGTAGGCGCCCAGAACCCCGCTGATCGCGCCCGATGCGCCTACAGCCGGTATAGCGAGAGCCTCAACACCTTGGAGAAGCGAGAACACTGTGTGGAAGATTGAGGCGCCTATACCCGATGCGAAGTAGAGTACCAGGAACCTCTTAGAGCCCAGGGCGCTCTCCACAGCCTTGCCGAAGATGTATAGGAAGTACATGTTGAAGAATATGTGGAATATGTCGGCGTGTATAAACATCGAGGTTACGTATCGGTAGAGCTGATCGGGCCTGAGCGCAAGAGCCGGTACGAATCCGCCTACGCTAACGAAGAAGTCGCTTGTCGACATGAAGAAGTTCCCGGCGCTCGTAACCAGGTACACAATAGCGTTGACGGCCACTATGGCTAGGGTGGCCTTACGCGTGTGAAGCCTTGCTATACCGTACCCTTCGTAGCCGGTGTCTACGGGTATGAACCCACTGCAGAAGCCTCGTGGACCCTTCCCGAACACCTCTACCCACTGAGATCACGTCTCAGCGAGGCAAACAATATAAAACTATATCTGAGCCCAGTCCTAGCTTCACCACGGTGATGATAAAGCGCCGGCTGAGGAGTGATGTAAGGTCGGAGTTCTGATCGCCGCGGGCCGTGATGTGAGCATCTCCTACCTGACTACGTGATGAGCGGCACAAGCGCTGAGCCCTCGGAGGTGTGCTAAGCTATGAGCAGCCTCTTGGCAAGCCCTACCTCCACAGCCCTCTTAGCTGCTGACCTGCTCCTAGTCCTCAGAATCACTGTATCGGCATCTAGCTCAATAACCTCGAACTTCTTCACAAGATCCCCAAGCAGCTTGAGCAGCTCCTTCCTAGCGGGTACGACGTAACGCCCCTCGGGATCCGGTCGCAGGTACTCAGCGATGCTGCGCCCCAAGCCCACCTCCCGATCCCCCGAGACGTGCTAAGGTCTAAAACCACTACCGCTACTCTAGGGTCGCGGGGGCTGAGGGTTGTATTACATAGGGATAGACATAGGAGCGACAAACACCCGTATAGCCGTTGCCGATGAGGGTGGAAGGATCCTGAAGAGGATCAGGTTCTCATCGCCTCACGAGGGTGATGAGAACACTGTGGCCGAGGTGATACTGGAGAAGCTTAGGAGCGAGTTCGCGCAGTACCTAGACAGGGTTAAGTCTGTAGGCATAGGGACTATAGGGCCTGTAGACCTCAGGAGGGGCATGGTTGTCAACACACCAAATCTCGGGATCCCCACCTTCCATCTCGTCAAGCCCCTATCGGAATCGCTGAAGAGACCCGTGTACATGCTCAACGACTGCGTAGCGGCTGTATGGGGGGAGAGGAGGTTTGGGGCTGCACGAGGGGTCGACAACGCGGTCTACATAACCATAAGCACGGGTATAGGCGGGGGTGTAATTGTTAACGGCGCCCTTCTCCTAGGCAAGGACGGGAACGCCCACGAGATCGGGCATATAGTCGTCGACTACAAGTACAGGCTTAGATGCGGCTGCGGAGGCTACGGGCACTGGGAGGGCTACGCATCGGGCTCCGGGATACCGAGGTTCGCCAAGTACATAGCGGAGAACGAGGAGCTGAGCCCCGAGGAGCAGAGGAGCCCCCTCTACGAGTTAGCGCTCGCCGGGGGGCTCAGGAGCGAGATCCTCTACCGCGAGGCGAGGAGGGGGGACGCCTTCGCGAAGAGGGTTGTGGAGGAGGTGACCAGGATAAACATCGCGGGCGTTGCAAGCGTCATAAACGTGTACGACCCCGAGGTCGTTACTATAGGGGGCAGCATAGCCCTTAGGAACCCGGACCTCGTTATAGAACCCATAGTGCGCGAAGCGCCCCGCAACGTAATCACCAGGGCGCCAAGGATAGAGGCGACGCCCCTAGGCGATGACGCGGTCCTCTACGGCGCGATCGCACTGGCCATGGAGCCCCCGGAGACCCTCCTCAGGATGCTACAACAGGCGATCTAAGTGCTTTGAGGAGGCCCTCATACCCCTCCGCCTCGATCAGCTTAACAGCGCTGTAGAGCTCTACACTGAAGAATAGGAGGTACTGCGGCGCCTCCGCAACCGTTACAACAACCCTGCTCAAGAGAGGCAGCGCTGCAGAGGCTGCCCCACCGATCCCGCTGAGCTTCATGAGCATCAGCTGCAGGGTTTCAAGGATTCCCAGCTGACCTGGGGTCACCATGGGGAGTACCCATACGATGCTGTAGAGCGTGTCGAAGAGCAGCACAGCGAGGGGAAGGGGGATTAGGAGCCCTATGCTCGCGGCCGTCAGGTACCCCGACGCTATGATAGCTATGCGCTCCAGCACCGCTACCGCCACGAGCACCCCCACCCATACGGGACTGAGCCTCGGTGCCTGCCCACCCCTCTCCACGAGCTCCCTAAGCCACCTAGGCGCGAACCTCTCGGAGAGCCTCGCTAGGCCGCGCCAGCTCCTCTCACCTCCAACGCCCGCTAGAAGCGCTGCATTTACAGCCACAACCCCCCAGGACGCCGCTACTAGAAGCGCTATAGCACCGCCTAGCCTTAGCAGGAGCGCCGCCGCAATACCTAGGGACGCCACGGCTAAGGATGCCGCTAGCCTCTGGAGAAGTACCGCTACTAGGGCGTGTCTAAGCGGAGCGCCGCCCCTCACAACCCCGTATATCTTCACGAGCTCTCCGAAGCCCCCGATAGGGACTACGTACTCCGTTCCTAGGGATGCGCACACAACCTTGTACGAGTACCTCTGCCTGATCCCCAGCCCTATAGCACGAGCAGCTAGGTAGAGCTCGAGGGAGTGGAGGTACGGAACGGCGAGCCTAACACCTATCGCCGCGGCGATGAGGAGGGGAGACGCGCTCAGCATGGCTGAGGCTAAGTTGCCGCATCCCGCTACCCTCGTTACCAATAGGTATGCTGCGAACCCCATAGCCGCTGCTACTAGAGGTCTTAGCAGCCTTCTACTCCTCGTCACAGCACCTCCTCGAAAGAACCGTAGATACTGCTGGTGGTATAAAGCTGTGGGGATAGGTGTGGCGACGAGGAGGCTACTGTTCAGGGGCGTGGATATAGAGCTGAGCATGTACCCCTCCTTCCTCTACCCCTTATTCAAGAAGAGGGGGCCAAGGCATTATGTAAAGGTGCTGGGCTACGGAGGAGGGGTTGAGCTGCGGCAGGTGGGGCGCCTAGCTGTTGAGGTGATCGCCCCCGCGGGCGTGGATGAGCTGTGGGCTAGGGCTGTTACGGGTGTGTGGCTCGATCCGGGCGAGCACCTGGATAGGCTAAGCGGCTATACCCGGATTATCGTGGAGCACCTGCTCAGGGCCTACCCCGGCTTAAGGATCGTGGCGTCTCCTAAGGACTGGGTGTACGTATTCATATCGGCGTTCCTATCGCGCAACACGGACTTCCATGTAAACACGGTCCGCTGGGTAAGGGGAATCGCAGGGCTATACGAGGACCCCCGAGATATCGTGGAGGACCCTGGGAGACTCGAGATTGTGGGGAGGAGCTACCAGCTCCTACAGCTCCCAGAGGCGCTGAGCCTCTTCCTCAGAATGGTTAGTCCCCAGGACTGCGCCAAGCCTGATAGGCTTAGGCGTAAGCTCCTCACGATCCCCTACGTAGGGCCTAAAGTCGCGGACTCGTATCTGCTCTTCGCATGCATGGCCAGCAGCGCCGTGCCCGTGGACAAGAACCTGCTGACCTTCCTAAGGCTGGTCGTAGGCGTTGAGGGCGTGGAGGCGCCTACTAAGGTCATGTGCATGCGCAGCTCATCATGCATAAACACCGTGTCCTGCCCCTACGCCTCTAGCTGCGCCGCCGCGGCTATGAAGAGGCTATTCGGCCCCTTAGCGGGATGGGTACAGACAGCCTCCTACCTACACGTGAAGAGGTGGTGCCGTAGGGGGCGGTGCAGCGGGTGCTTGCTAAGGGCTCTGTGCAGGCGGCGCGTCCTAGAGGAGCCCTAGGGACAGCTCGATCGCTGCTAAGAGCCTGGAGGTTACGGTCCACGTCTCGAGGACGCTGCGGTAGAGGGATACCGCTGTGGAGACGCTCCTCAGAACCTCGCTGCTGAAGGAGCCGTGGGGGAACCCCCCGATCACAACGGCTACACGAAGCCCTGCCCTCATAAGCCTGGCCAGGTTATCGGCAAGCACCCTGAGCCGGGTGAAGAACCCGTTCTCGTCAAGCAGCACGACCATGTCGGGGCTCAGCATCTCCACAAGGTTTCTGAACCCACGGGTGACCACCTTCATGAGCGCATTTGGGCCTGCAGGAGGTACGCGGCCCGTGCTCAGCAGCTGTTCCATAAGCCCCACGAACCTCAGGTAGTTCCGGGGTATGCGTGTTGAGGGCTCGACCTCTATAACTTCGCCAGTGTATGTATGGAGGTAGATCCGGAGGAGCCCCGCACGGTTTAGAGGGCTTGAGAGAGCCTCTAGTAGGAAGAAGTGCGCTATATCGGGTCTTCCGCGCTTATGCTTATCCCTGAGCACGGACATAGCATGGAAGTGGAAGGACTTGTCAAGCAGGACCCTCGAGGGATCCCTCCCCCTCCTCCTTGCATAGGCAACGACCTCTGGATGCCCCCTTATCCCCTCGGGAACCAGCTCTAGCGCTGCATCGGCGAGTATCAGGAAGAGCGGTTCAGTGCCGGTAGTCCGCATCACGCTGCTCCTCAGCGCAGAGCGCTTTCATCACAACCACCCTGCTTATATTCTTCAAACCCTATTAGTTATTGGCCCCTACCTAAGCGAGGTGGAGCTGTCGTTGGAGGAGCGCGGCGCCGAGAAGGTGTGTAGCGCCGAGGAGGTGATCGCAGCCCTTAGAAGCTTCGACACAGCCGAGGTGCTCGTTGAGGGAGGGGGTGAAGAGACTAAGGGGTTTGCGGAGTACGTGCTGAAGAGGGGTGGTGAGCCCGTAGCAGTTATCCTCCTAGACCGTGTTCGGGGCGAGATCCCGCAGGCGCGCATAAGGTGCGGTAAGGGGTGGCTTGTCTACGGGCTCGTCCCTCGTAGAAGCAGGGATGGGGTTCCCTACACTGAGTACTCATGGCTTATAATCGACACTGCAGGTGCTCAGAGACGCGCAGAGTTCGCATCCGAGGAGATCGCCGAGATTACAACAGCGCTGAAGGAGGCTGCGGAGAGGGTTTTGAAGGAGTGACAGCGGTAGTCCTCGGGTTATCCGAGGCGAAACGTTTTATAGATTTCTCGTGGTTACACTCAGCGGCACCCTGGCTAGTTAGGTGCTCACCATGCCTTTATTAGAGGTGAAAGACCTAAGAGTGTACTACTACACGCTCAAAGGGGTAGTCAAGGCCGTAGACAAGGTATCGTTCTCTGTAGAGAAGGGAGAGACCCTAGGACTTGCAGGAGAGTCGGGATGCGGCAAATCCACCCTAGGCTTCAGCCTCCTCAGGCTCGTCCCCCCGCCCGGAAGGATCGTGGGGGGCAAGATACTGTTCGAGGGTATGGACGTAACCGCTATGCCTGAGGATAAGCTTAGGAGGGAGTATAGGTGGAAGCGCGTAAGCATGATATTCCAAGGAGCTATGAACGCACTCAACCCTGTCAAGACCATAGGTGACCAGATAGCCGAGGCGATACTTGCCCACGAAGAGAACGTGACGAAGAGGGAGGCGCTCGAAAGGGCGGCGGAGCTCCTGAAGATGGTGGGGATCGAGCCCAGGAGGATCAGGAGCTATCCGCACGAGCTCTCGGGAGGTATGAAGCAGCGCGTCGTCATAGCAATGGCCCTAGCCCTCAACCCGCCGCTGGTGATAGCCGACGAGCCCACCACGGCACTCGATGTGGTGGTCCAGGCGCAGATAATGAACCTGCTTAAGAGGCTTAAGAAGGAGTATGGCATGTCTATGATCCTGATCAGCCACGACCTAGCCCTCATAGCGGAGATAGCCGATAAGGTAGCGATCATGTATGCGGGGAAGATCGTTGAGATCGGCACGGCTGAGCAGATATACAACAACCCGAAGCACCCATACACCCAGGGGCTCATAAGGAGCGTCCCCCGGCTACGCGGCGCCAAGAGGCTCGAGTGGATCCCAGGTCAGCCACCGGATCTTAGGAATCCACCGCCGGGCTGCCGCTTCGCCCCGAGGTGTCCATACGCAATGGATCGCTGTAGGCGCGAGGAGCCGCCGATGGTAGAGGTGGAGCCAGGCCACTGGGTAGCGTGCTGGCTATACGCAAAGAGGTAGTTTGGGGTGGTGATGCATGAGCCTAAGGGAGGAGATCGAGAAGCTCATAAAGGAGCAGCCGGTCAAGGGCGACGAGCTGCTAATAGCCCTGAACCTGAAGAAGTACTTCCCGGTTAGGAGGGGCCTAAGCGATATACTGAAGGGTAGGAGGCTCTACGTAAGGGCTGTTGACGGTATCAGCTTCGGGATCAAGGATGGCGAGGTGTTCTGCCTAGTAGGGGAGTCCGGCTGCGGTAAGACCACCACGGGCAGGACAATAATAGGGCTGACGCCGCCAACAGCCGGCTACCTACTCTACAGGCCCAGGCCCGAGATAGCCAAGCAGTTCAGGGACCTGGGCTTCGAACCCGTGTACAAGGACTACTTCCTGCTGAATGACCTATTCAGGAACAAGAAGGCCAATAAGCTGCTGAGGCGCGAGCTCCAGATAATATTCCAGGATCCGTACGGCTCCCTCAACCCCAGGTTCACCATATACTCTACCCTTGAAGAGCCCCTCGTGGTACACGGCATCGCCAGGACCTATGAGGAGAGGTTCCGCTACATATCCAAGGCGCTCGAAGACGTGAAGCTCACACCCCCTGAGGAGTTCATGAAGAGATACCCGCACCAGCTATCCGGTGGCCAGAGGCAGCGTGTTGTGATCGCAAGGGCCCTGATCCTCGACCCGAGGTTCATAGTGGCCGACGAGCCAGTGTCGATGCTCGACGTATCCATAAGGGCTGAGATCCTCCAGCTAATGCTCGAGCTCAAGGCTAGGAGGAACCTAACCTACCTCTTCATCACCCACGACCTGGCCATAGCCAGGCTCATCTGTAACAGGATCGCTGTGATGTACCTGGGCAAGATCGTTGAGATGGGGCCGGCGGACGAGATCATAGAGAAGCCGATACACCCCTACACAAAGGCCCTGGTAGCAGCGATCCCGGAGCCCGACCCCAGCAATAGGTTCAAGATCAGGGATCTGCCCATAAGGGGAGAGGTGCCGAGCGCCATAAACATACCGCCGGGCTGCAGGTTCCACCCGAGGTGCCCACACGCGTTCGATAAGTGCTCCAAGGAGGAGCCCCCACTGATCGAGGTGGAGCCGGGTCACTACGCAGCGTGCTGGCTCTACCACAAGTAGCGCCGCGCCCTAAGGCAGCTGCCTAAATAGGTTTTGGCCATAGACGGAAACTCATTTATACCTTGCCCCATCTCCCCTTCTACCTCGGGGTAGGACTCTTTGAGACATGACGACGTAGGCATAGTAGGGTGGGGGGTGTACATACCTCCTTATAGACTCAGGGCTTCTGAGATAGCCTCAGTCTGGGGGTTCACAGAGTCGGTGCCGAGGAACATATGGATAGAGGAGAAGGCTGTCGGGGGCATAGATGAGGATGCTGTAACCATAGGGTACAGGGCTGCTAAGTACGCCCTGGCCCGCGGCGGTGTCGATCCTAGTGAGGTAGACGCTGTTTTCGTAGGTAGCGAGTCCAAGCCCTACGCAGTCAAGCCCAGCGCAACCATAATAGCGGAGGCCCTTGGGATACAGCCCAAGAGGCTTACCAGTGACCTAGAGTTCGCATGTCGGGCAGCGGGCGAGGCTATAAGGATAAGCATCTCGCTTGTCAAGAGCGGTATGGCTAGGTACGCCCTAGCCATAGGCGCCGATACCGCTCAGGCAAGCCCGGGAGACGTCCTTGAGCTAACCGCGAGTAGTGGTGGAGCAGCCTACCTGATAGGGCCGGCGGGCTCCTCCGTCGCCGTGATCGAGGGCAGTGTCACCTACACGACGGATACCCCCGATTTCTGGAGGCGTGAAGGGGTTCCGTACCCACGCCATGGAGAGGGATTCACGGGTGAGCCGGCGTACTTCCACCACATAGTATCGGCTGCAAAGCTCCTAATGGAGGAGCTAGGGCTGAGGCCCAGTGACTTCGACTACGCGGTGTTCCACCAGCCCAACGGGAAGTTCCCGATACGTGCTGGTAGGAAGCTCGGGTTCCCCAAGGAGAAGATCCTTCCAGGCCTCGTAACGCCCTATATAGGGAACACCTACAACGGCTCTGCGCTTATAGGCCTAGCCCGTGTTCTTGAGCATGCCAAGCCTGGCCAGAGGATCCTCCTGACAACATTCGGAAGCGGCGCGGGGAGCGATGCGATGAGCATAGTTGTTAGGGATGGTATAGAGGAGAGGGTTCGTAGAGCCCCCACCGTTGATAAGCTGCTCGAGCGGAAGAGGTACATAACCTACGCCGAGTACGCCAAGATGAGGAGGCTCATCATGCACTACAGGCTCTAGGCTACATAGCCCAGCGGGTCTTCCGGTTGTGAACGGGTCTCGTAACGACATCGAGCACTTCGTTGCCGCGCTCCTCCGGGGCGCT
>Ga0180301_10003998_pt1 | contig 11421 bp, 12 predicted proteins | sample GuaBasSediGuay16_FD_121797 | JGI IMG/M metagenome (GOLD analysis project Ga0180301, IMG submission 121797) | Subseafloor sediment microbial communities from Guaymas Basin, Gulf of California, Mexico - Guay16, Core 4569-2, 12-15 cm | ecosystem: Environmental > Aquatic > Marine > Hydrothermal... | reverse complement strand
TTAATAATGAGTATGAAGAACAACTAAATAACTAGGTTCTGGTTTCAAGAGGAATTTTATAGTATCTCGGAAAACCCGCTTACTGGGGGGAAAATATTTTTAAGATACTATAACCCTAAATTTGATGGAGCTGTTTTCAGAAAATCTCAAGAGCTTTAAAGGAAAATAAGGCTTATTCATGGAATTCCTTGGAGAGAGGTCGTTGCTTATGAAATAAAGGACCATGATCTCATCACACGTATTTCACCATATACCGTATTTAAAGAGCATTTGAAGCTATATTCAAGAATTACCTCAAGAAATAATAAGGTCCTGGAAAGATTTGGGTGACAAGGTTTATGATGAACCTGTATCTAGAAAATGGAAAAGTAAGAGGGATGACATACGTGAAACTGGGACTATAGTGGTCATCGTCAACGATGTGACAACACTTCGGACAGGCTTGTTTAACGAAGAAAGTCTCTTTTCTGAAAAACCACTTAAATACGGTCCAAGGCTTCTTAATCAATTAGAAAGAGATGCGAGCAGCAAGAGAGGAATTGTTCCTCCAGAACTCCGTGAAGCAGTCATTAAAAGGAGAACAACTGAAATTTTTGTAAAGGAAGAGTTTAAGGTATTAATCAATGTTACACATAATATGTGGACAGGAGAAGAGTCAATATATGTTTTCACACCTTATGCAGACATCATTACAATTAAAGATAACTACATTATAGGAATCGAAGTCAAAGGATACAGAAGCGCACCTGAAGGGCGAAGAAGGCAAATATATATGAAGCAATTGGTGAAGTGCTAGCATACCTTAACAATCCCTACTTAAGGGACGTGAACTCCATGGAAGCATATCTGACGTAGTATGGCTATGTTACCCCCATAAGAAAGACGTTGAAGAGATAATACCAATCATTGAAAGAGTTACACCGTTAGGTCTCTACACCATGGATAAGGGATTGGTAGTAGAGCCTAAAAAGAATCCGCTACTAAATGAGGAAGCTAAGAATATAGTTCTTAAGAACTTAAATGTCTTCTAGAGATATGGGTACACATAGATAACGACAAACACTTCTATAGTTCTATAATCAAGCCCTACACCCAAACTAAGTCATAATAGCTTATGAATGATAGAACCTATTGTCTTCCGGAGAACATGTTTATTAAGTTTAATATAGTTGTATCGTAGTGATGTAGTCTATTTAGGACTTATAGTATAATGCTCCTTTTACTTTTCTCCCATTTATTTCTAATTCTACTATTCTTACATGTAGTATATCTCCTCCCTTAAATCCTAATTCTTCAGCTATCTTACGTGGAAGAGCTACAGCATAAGAAATATACTCCTTACCATTACGTATAGACCTCTTAATTGTGACCCGTACCGCTACTTCACTCAAACTCAACTACCCATTACTTCACCTCTTTAGAGTAACTTTTATAAGTTACTATTGTAACTGCGGTAACTGCAGAAACTGCAGAGGCTGAATCAAGTGAAAGCTAAACTATATAGAGCCTTAGGCGTAGCTCAAGCCATAGGTCTGCTAAAGAACATTATAGTTGAACTAAGACGCAACGGTAGAAAGTCTATTGAACTAAACAAACTAGACAAGATACTAAATATTATTATAGAATACGCCTTCTATGAGCTAGGAGAATTATTAAGGAAGAAATGTTCATTAACCAATTCCTAATAGATCTTAAAGAACAAGCAATAACTCATAGAATATTTGAGTTAAATAAATATTTTAGAGGTAAGAAAGACCTATAACCTCTAAGAACCCCATTTAATTGTTATCAATAACCATTAGCACGCTTAACATTGATGCGCTCCATTCCTTCAAATTAGAGCTACGTTAGCTACCATCATCTTAGTTCTTTTCCTCTATTACAACGTCCTTCCCTATGTCTAAGCCCCTGCCTCTAATCTCAATTATGAATTCTTTTGATGTATAAACATTTTCTCCCACTAATTCAACTCTCACAATATATTCTCCAGGATCAAGCCTATAGTCTGGGTGCTTAAGGTCGGGGGCAAGATAGCTAAATCCATTAAAAGCATAGGCTTTGCTAACACCATCTTCTTTCATGAGTATACAGAAGCTCTGCTTATCGCAAGGGTTGATGTTAATGACCTCACATTGAGGTATTAATGCTGGTTCTGGTACTGACACTAATCTCCCTCCTCTGAGAAGATATCTCCGTGGTTCTGGCCTGAAATCCCACTTTCCTGGAATGCATAGTACTTCCTTGCCATCTTTGAACCATCTTAGCCTTAACCTTACATTACGTGCAGGTTCGCTCATCTTATGATTAATAACTGATATATGGTAGAACGCTCTTCGAGGAGTGAAATGCCTTGGTATGTGGGGTTCAGTCTTCCCCTTTATTTTCCATGTTGGTATTATCTTTAGTCTGGGTTTTCTAATAAATTGCCATATTAAGCTACCAATCAAAACGCCCAATATGGCAGCTGCAACAGATATCATAAAGCCTAAGAACATTTGAACGTACATCTGCACTTGCCCCCAGCTATCTAATTACGTATATATCAACGCCTCCCTAAAGGATGTTTGTCACGTAGGTTAATGGTGTACGTAGAGCAAACCGTATCGGCGAGATCCGCATTGAATATATAATCGTGCATTATAAGATTTCTATACCTTATAATCCAATGTATCAAGCTTACGAGTGAATACCGGAAATTCTTTCATTTTTAACATCTATATCGGTGTACAGTTTAATAATAACTAAGGTGTCTCCTCCCATTAGTTGATGAAGGGATGGTATTCTCCTAATGCCAGTTGAGCGCAAGCCATTAATGTAATTCCCATTGGGAGAATACCACTCTTTTTTACTAGAACATAATCATAAGATCTCTTTGACATATCATCTAATGAAATTGTGCTTTCAAGGTAATACTTCTTTCCCGCTTTATTAGATGCTCTCTGTCCTCATAACCTTAGAGGTGTTGCTAAGTGCAGGTAGCAATCTATGATAAAAAACGCGGTGAAGTAATTGATTTAGCTACAGGCTTAGTGTTAGGAGACCACATCATTGATTATGAACCTGGATGGAGAAGCTATAAACCAGGGTTAAAAAGAGGAAAGTCACTAAAGCATTCTAGACCTAGGTATCTAGTTGAACTAAGGGGTTTCTTGTCAAGGATAGTCAGTGATAATGCTAGGATGTGAGTCAGAGCTTGAGAAGTTGAAGCTAGAAGCAATCTATATGAGAGGTAAAATAATATAAGATTTTCTCATCTGAAATGAATAATTAAGGATAAGCTTAGAACTGGGTGATGCCTAAAATGTAGACTTTAAACTAATATATAACCCTATAGAGATGACCCAAAGAACTATGTCTGCTCTTGTCAAGGGAACATAGAATACTAAAAATACATTTACAACAAAATAGCAGCTAAGGAGGTTTGCCTATCAGAGATAGCAGCAAAACATAAAAAATAGCTATTTATAAACTTATTTCTGCTAGCAGCAATACAAGCAGATGAGATATTAAACATACTCATAAAGTATAAAGCATATAGGGCTATCCAGGCCCTATTATTACTGTCTTCTAGGTACATAAAAAGGAAGACTAAGGAAACAATAGAATTTCATACTTTTTCAACATATGAAGCAATCAGACTACTAACCGCAAACTTAGCCATTAGCGAATCTGATGCGCGATATATAATAAGCTATCTTACGGGAGGAGCTAAAGGTAAATATACAGGAAAACATCATATCAAATTAATTGAGAAAATAGGCGAAAGATATAGGTTAACGACACTTGGATATAATGTTGCTGAGCTAGCGCGTGAGAAATATCCATTTCTATCGCCGACCATGATGTTTCATATGAAACTACCTGAATATCTAGACAGATTTCAGGAATATCGTGATCTAGTTTCACCTAAGGTAAGAGGAATAACTAAGATTCTATCTAACACGATTAAGGAGGGTCTCTTAAAGCCGTCAGAGATTACGGCAACGTCTATTAGGGCCCTTTTGGAATTTCTCTCCATATGTAACGAGAACAAAAAGCCAATTAAACTTAAAGGAGGAATACCTTCAGCATATACAGCGCCTATTAGATTGAGTATTTGTTGTAAAATAGGATTATTTACAACAGTTATTGATAAGCCGAAATACGCCTTATGTTCCGAAATTATTAAAAGCGACTTGGATGTTCTTAGGAAGCACAGGATATATATGTCAACAGAAGTTCGAGACCACTTTGACTACACGCAAAACTTAGGAATCATATTTATAGATACAAAACAGGGAGTTCTCTGTAGAAGTAGACTACTAGAGGACAAGATAAGAAGAGAAGGTCCATTGGAGGCTTTAGGTGAATTATTAATTAAAGCTGAAATACCAGGCAAAGGTTCCACAGTATTACCTACCATAGGCTCGCTATTAATTTTAAATGAATTTTTTAAAGCTCCCGTTACCGATGAAGAATTAAAAGAAAAACCTGATGATGGGAAACATCCAATACTCTACGAATTCTATAAAGATAAGGGACTATGGGATTGGTTTACAAAGAGATTTAGAAGATACTATTTTGACTCATCTCTCATAGACGAATTTGTTATTGAAAACAAAAGGTACTATGGTCCTTATGCACTAATTAGACGTGTTGAAAAACTTTCGAAGGAGATTGAAGGATTAAAAGTAATCGAAGACATTGATTCTGGAGGACTAATAGGTACAATACTTAAACTAGTTGGGAGAAGTAGATACTTTAATATAAATGAAATTCAAAAAGAGATCGAAAAGATAGTTCCCAAAAATGTGAGGAATCTCATATCTGGTACAGAACTACAAATGTTAACAAATCAATTGATTGAAAGAGAGCTTCTGTTAATTGTTGGCGACGGTGTTGTAACTACATTTTGGGATGCCGCCTTATTGATAGGCCGCCAAATGGAAAAAGACATGAAAGCATATTTATCGTATCTTATATCTATGGAGAGATTTAGGAAAAGAATTAAAGACATAGCAAAAGTACTTGAAGAACCCATCTATGAAATTGACAACAAGGTGTGTAAGGTATTTAGGAACCACATAGAAAGGGGTATATACGAGGTTGATCCTGAAGAATTCACTAATAAAGCCTTTGGTACTACAAAAATCAGGGTATACATGTATGTAACTACAGCATTCCAAGAATTAAGCGGAGCTGGTCTACTAGAAGAGATGGAAGGTTTACGCTTTAGGATTAGAGAACCGGATGTGTTTCAAAGAGTAATACTAAATATTTACGATGAAGAACCTATAAAGGAACTTGAATAAAGTATTGGAAAAATTCTAGAAAAAGCTGAGGAAAGAGTAGACGATAGTATAAAGAAAATCAGTAGAAATATTGATAAGCGTGAACTCTTCAGGCGTGAAACAAAAAGGATAGTTAATGCTATGTACAAAAATGTGGTGATGTAGGGAATAAACAATGAAAAGCTATGTATTCCTGGTAAGAATACGTGATAAAGGGCTCGCAGAAATATTAATTAGGTATAGAGCACTTCGCGAATTCATTGAAGGAAGGAATATTAACCTAGAAGATCTGATAAGGGAAGCTATACTAAAGGATATGAAAGAATATCTATTACATGAAATGGGTATTGTTATTTCCAATCTTCCTCCAAAAGTGTATAAGAAGTTTTTAGAGGAATTATCTAAGGAATTACAGCGAAGAGAGCCATTAACATATACAGAAGAAAATATAATTACAAAGTGGATAAAAGATGAAGGCTACCACAAACGTCTATTAATGTTAATAAACCAATTAAATGACAAGATAATACAATATAACAAGTTAATTGAGTTGGCTAGAGATAATCATATACCTATAATGATGCTAGAACACATCATTACCATGCTAAGAGAGAATAGCTACATAGATGTAGCCAAGGAGTACGAAGACGTACGTATAAAACCTAATATAGGGATTAAGTTGCCTAAGTATATACTCATCCGTCAAAATAGATCACAATATTAGGTAGAAGCTGTTGCCAAATTAAGGTCATAATTCTTTAATGATCATGGCTATCGAGTCTTGGAGGCATATATCATATTTAAATACTATGAAACGAAAAACTAAAAGCAGAGTACGATGAACTACATTACGTAAGTCATAATTTCACTAAAAACACCTAAAAAGAATTATAGATCTAAACTAATGAAATTGCAGAAGTAATAATCCAGTACATTGAGTAGATCTCTTTCATACGGCATACCAAAGAATATTAGAGATGCGATTGATTTTGTTATCTAAAGGTTTTTAAGATATGATTATAGAAAGTTAAAGTCTTAAAGTATCAAATGTAATGTTCGCAACCATTATATTTGATTCTACAAGAAGTACTACATCTTTATTACTTCATGGGAAATTAACTCTATTTTCTGAAGCTGTCTTCGCGATTAAATTATATGTCAAGAATAACCAAAAGGATGCAGGAAAATGGGATAAACAAAATAGTCATATGGCTCACATCATTAACATATGTTAATGATTTAGCAAGTACTCCAAGAGACGAAATTTAAAGTGTGAGCTTTCATTAAGTTCCTTGGTCTTAGGACAATGCTTTTTACTAGGTCAGGAGATAAAAGAACAAAGGATTATTACATTTGATGAACAATTACAATGAGATAGTCTTCTACGCATCATCTTCCTTACTAATATTTCCAGCAGTTATTTTATGTCTAAACTTATACTTAGAGCGATTTAATGGGGAAGTAAATTAAGAGGTGAATCAATATTGTATTTAGTGAAATCTTTGCCGAGAATTAAGCTTAATTAATTAACTACGCAGAAAAAGCTTAGGCTCTTAAAATACTTGAACAAATCAGTCGTAATTACATGAGAGAAGTCCTATATGATAGTCTCCGTATTTTGTCTAGAAATTCGCTCTTGGATAAAGAATTCTTGGCAAGATGTTTACTCTTAGCTGCTATTCTTGATCAACATGCTGACTCGGTGAGTGCTCGTAAAACTGTAACAAAGATTTATGAAGTCTATCGCGAATCTTTCTTCATAACTCCTTGGAACCACATCAATGATTTCAATAAATTAATGAACTTAATTATGCAACCTTATTAGCCTAAGGCTAGAGTCCTTAGAATAAGAAAGGAAGGTACCATAATATGGAGACTTGGGAGGTTATATACTAACATTAGCAAACATAGTGCGTAACCATAACTCATTAATTAATTACCTCAAGCTGTACAAGAGACCTACAACTATGCTCAACGGGATACTTAGTGATCCTCTCTTTAAGGGTATACTCTATAAAAAGCTGCTTGAATGTATGTGGGCTGGGTCTGTCATCCGAATCTTTATATAGACGTATTTAATGGTCAAGTACCATTGAATAGTATCCCCATGGTCGTTGACGGTCATGTATGTAAGGTGCTTGCAAGAACGGGATTTTTGCCAACAGTGTTAATTGAAGAAAAGAAACCTATTGTTAAGGCAGAAGACGAGCGTTCTAAAATTGAAATGCATGTAAAGACTAAATATTCCTATGGAGATTTCTTTGCCATAGATTATGGAGCATTTTATATTGGAATAAACTACTGCAAAGAGACGAGCCCTCAATGTAGCAAATGTCCTGTTGATGACTTGTATAGAAAGAACGTCCAAGTACGTGCTTATTAAATTTCGTCAACCCATACTCTTCCACACTTTTCACATTTTACAATTACTGGATATTTCTTTACTCTGAGTTGCTCAAGAATGCCATTTCTTAGATCTACGCTTACTTCCTCTATTGAAATTGGTCTTGTATTTCCCTTACAAAATGGACAAATCCACATTTTAATCATAACTTAACCTCCATTTTCAACCTACATTATTACAAAAAGTTAGCTTTAAAAGCGTATCACGCCCATGGCATATACGGGGTAGGGGTAAGGGGATAATGAACATAGAAATACCCCCTGAACCTAGGGATATTAAAGAGTTCATAGTAACTCTTAGACGCAGTCTTGGTGGTAGTAGCGATATTGATTATGATTCTCTCGCAGTTTGGTATCTCAACAAACTGCCTAAGTATCTATGGAATAAGTGGAGAGATACGTTAGTACCTAAAGGTTATAATTGGCAAAAGTTTTTAAGAATAATAAAACTCCATACCAATGACCTAATACTCTGGGCTCTCCACGACAAACTAAGCTGGAATGAACTAATCCTAAGAATTATAGACACTTTGAAAAGATATGAAAAACAATGAGGTGAGGTATATGGTCTACATTAAGGTCATTTTTGGAGATGCAAGGAACATGAAAGAAATAGCTAGTAGTTCTATTCACCTTGTTGTAACTTCGCCACCTTATTATAATGCACCATTTGATTTTCCTGGATTATTTAAGAGCTATGAGGAATATCTTGATCTACTTAGACAGGTTGGTAAGGAATTATATAGAGTTCTTCAGCCTGGTAGAATAGCTTGTTTCGTTACTCAAGATGTTCGTATTGAAGGCAATTTGTATCCTATAGTGGCTGATTTAATAAAGGTTATGGTTTATGAAGTTGGTTTTGAGTATCAAGATAAGATTATTTGGAGAAAACCTGAAGGCTACATAAGGATTTCACGTAGGAGTGGTGTTCTTATACAACATCCCTATCCCATGTACTATTATCCAGATAACATTTATGAAGAGATTGTGATATTTAAGAAACCCGGTGAGTTCAATAGAAAAACTATTCCTTATCAAATTAAGGAGAAAAGCAAAATTGATATAAATAGGTTTCAGGCCGAGAAATGGTATCTTTCTGTATGGGATATTAAGAATGTGCTACCTACTGAGAAGTGGAGTAAGTATACTGCAGCTTTCCCTGAAGAGCTTGTTGAAAGGCTTATAAGGCTCTATAGCTATTGGGACGAAACAGTTCTTGACCCATTCCTTGGAACAGGAACAACAGCTGTTGTGGCTAAAAGGCTTAGGAGAAATTGTATAGGCTATGAAATAGATCTTGAGCTAAGGGAGGTTATTGAGGAAAGGCTAGGATTAAAGTTAGGAACTTTAACTAAATATCTTGGTGGAGAGGAGGATAAGATAGAATTCATAATAAGAGAGGACGCTAAGAAATTAAGGACGAAATTAAGAGAAGAAATTGAGAGGAAGCTAGCAAGAAAAAACAATTCTAAAGGAAGAAAAACGTAATTATACATCTTCAAGATCGTTTAACTTTCTTAAGCAGCAGCTTCACGTGTTCTTCATCTGAAGGCAGCTTCCTTAAGTAGGGTTTAGTGGCGTTAAGTGCTGCATAGAGTATTTTTCCGTCCACGACAAAGTATTGAACCTTGTTTGTATGATCACAATAGACTAGCTTTCCCCGCGCTTTACCTTCTATGACTTTTTTAATTATTCCATGTATTTTCTTTGGCGTATCTGAGGCTAGCTTAAACATTATCTGAGGATATTTACCAATAATCTTGGCGGCTCCCACTTTAATACCTATATTAATGTTGTGGTCATATTCTAATCTAAATTTTATGTTGTCTAGGATGTGCAGAGGCAGCTTATGTTCTTTAGCCTTAATTTTAAAGTAGTCGAGTGCTCTAGGGAAACATCCGAGACATAGACTAAAGTACTTTATCGGAACACCAATTACCTCCTTACCTGGGATATAAGCGTAGTAGGTTATCTCTTTACCTCCTTGCTGCTGTTCTTTTCTAATTCTAATAGGTGTAGAGAGGAGTAATCTCGGCTTTACCATATCACTTAGTAAGTTAAGTAACACGTCATAATAGTCTATGCTGATATAGAACATAGCCCAATTATTCCATTTCTCAGGATTTATACCTCGTATTGAAATGCGTTCTAAATGATATTCCTTAATATCTAGCTTAAAGTATATGTTCTTTTGAGTATCATAACCTATCTCAACGTAGGCTTCCTCGGGAGGTAAGTAATAAGCTCTTTTACCTCTATGTCTTGTTTCTCTCCAGTTTAAATCTTTGGGTTTTAGTCCCAGCCATTCTGGTGGTATAAGCCTTTCTATGGTAATTGGTTCAGGTTGTTTAATCCAACCTCTAAAATTACTATATATTAGAGGTATAGGTGTTTTTATTCTACCATTAACGCTCCTGGGGACTTGAAAGCCATGTCTTATTAATTCTTCCTGCAATTCTAATGAAGCACTAAAATATATTTGAAGAGAATCAACGGGATATTTTTTAATCCATACAATATCACTTAGCAAATCGTAGGACAACATAGCCACCCATACTACCAGTGATTCATGTAATAACTCAATAAAAATCTAGTCAGCATAAAATTGAACCGTTATACCAATGTTTTACCTGATGTACTTCAGCTATCTTAATATAGAGACTTTAATATTACGTTATATTATCTGCATTTAGGTATTTTTCTCTTTTTCTTTCTTCTCTTCTCTCATATTATTCCCCTAAGTTAACATGCACATGTGCCTTTAATAAAAGTATCAACCTCTGTACATAGAAGGAGCTAAATAACCTTGAAGTATCCAATAGATGTCAAGAGAAAGTTGTAGTCACCTTACAATTATGGTATATTCCCTAGCACTTGAAGAACCTTCCTAGTGTACGTAACTATAATGTTAAGATTTTCTGCAGTCGACAAATATCCTTCATGGATCTCTCTTCCTTTAAAATTCCAAAATATTTCGGAAGCACCTCTTCAAGTACAAAGATTTCTGCATCTCTTTCCTTTAATTTCTCTAGAAGTCTACCGCAATTTTTATTGAATTCTCTGATGGGCTCAACGTTAAACTTTTTAAAGCCTTCCTAACTATTACCTCCATAGCACATGGGAAGCATGTAGCTATAGCCCTGTTAAGTGTAAGTTTGCTTTGCCCACTGATAACCGGTTAGTTTAAAGATGCCTCCTTCATTTTAAATCTTTTAGAAATAGTGGCGATAAAAAACTTCCAAGCCACCAGCAAAATCCACAAAAGTTCTTTTACTCTCATCATCGACGGAGGGATCATTAGGTCCGCGGATAACTTTGTTGACCGTAAAGTATAATGAGGTAAGTATGACATGCCAAGTCATGTTTGACGCTGAGCTTATTTCCAGCTTTAGTCATGATGAGGGAAAGAAGTTGTGGCGCTTAGTATCAGTTAACGCCTTTAACCCTCCCTATTTAACTTATTCGCCTTAATTAATTCCCATAGACTATTTAATTCATTCCTTAATCTACTTAATAAAATATGAGCTCTCTCAATGAGCTTTTCCTTACGGAAGTCTTTGTTTATAGCACTCTTAGTAATTAATGCCCTTTCGATTATTTTTATAATATCGACTTTCTACATTCTCTTTTCTAAATTATTTCCTAAGCATCCTTATTATTGAAGTTATCAAATATAAAAGAATTTCATGCGAATATATCTCCTTAACCTTAATCATTATATGTCTTTTAGTTTTATCTACAACATACT
>Ga0180301_10003997_pt1 | contig 11423 bp, 9 predicted proteins | sample GuaBasSediGuay16_FD_121797 | JGI IMG/M metagenome (GOLD analysis project Ga0180301, IMG submission 121797) | Subseafloor sediment microbial communities from Guaymas Basin, Gulf of California, Mexico - Guay16, Core 4569-2, 12-15 cm | ecosystem: Environmental > Aquatic > Marine > Hydrothermal... | reverse complement strand
GTTCAATATAAGGAAAATAAACGCTAATAAGTTGGAAATAATGAATAAGAGTACCTTTTTGTTTCCATCGTCTGTTTTCTGTTGAATTACCTAACAGGAGTTTAATATGTTAACGCAGGGACTGGTTTTAACGTTATTAGGTATGACGATTGTATTTGCCTTTCTCGCCTTGCTCGTACTGGTTTTGTTTTCAATCTATCTAATTATAAAAAGATTTGGTATTGATGTAGCAGAGATCAAACCAGAAGAGGGACAATCGGTAAAGCTACAGATAGATACAACAGCAGAAGAAACTACCGAAGCCGCAATAATTGCCGCCATCACCGCCACTTTTGCTTACAGAAAAACTTCTATAAATGAGGATACGACCTATGAAGAGACAAATTGATTTTATGATAACTGCATTCAGAGACGGTTTCCAGTCCGTTTACGGCGCAAGGGTTTTTACCAGGGACTTTCTTCCCGCAGTAGAGGCTGCTGTGGATGCAGGCATGTATCATTTCGAAGCAGGTGGAGGAGCCAGGTTTCAATCACTCTACTTTTATTGTAACGAGGATGCATTCGATATGATGGATGCCTTCAGGGAGGCTGCTGGTCCAAATGCAAATCTCCAGACGCTTGCAAGAGGGATAAATGTGGTGGGATTGGATTCTCAGCCGGCAGATATCATAAGGCTTCACGCCCGGCTTTTTAAGAAACACGGGATAACTACCATTAGAAACTTCGATGCCCTTAATGATGTTAACAATCTTAACTACAGCGGCCGGTGCATCTATGAAGAAGGACTTAAGCACGAGGTGTGTGTTACCTTAATGGGACTGCCTCCCGGCGCAAAGGGTGCCCATACACCGGAGTTCTACATCGGTGTATTGAAAAAAATACTCGATGCAGATATACCTTACGATTCAATCTGTTTTAAAGACGCATCCGGGACTGCCACCCCTGCAACAGTCTATGAGACTATCAAACAGGCAAGGGCATTGCTCGGAAAGGATGCAAGAATTGTCTTTCATACTCACGAGACAGCAGGTATAAGTATCTCCTGTTACATGGCCGCCATGGAAGCAGGTGTAGACCAGGTGGATTGTTCCCTGGCTCCGGTCTCCGGTGGAACCAGTCAGCCCGATATAATTACACTGTGGCACGCTTTAAGAGGAACTGAGTTTGCAGTGGATATTGACATTAAGAAAGTAATTGAGGCTGAAAGGGTATTTAAAGAGTGCATGGAAGACTACTTTGTACCGCCAGAGGCAAAATCAGTAGAGCCGCTTATTCCCTTCTCACCAATGCCTGGAGGTGCTCTTACGGCTAACACGCAGATGATGAGGGACAGTGGTATCCTGGATAAGTACGGTGAGATATCCGAAGCCATGGGCGAAGTTGTGGGAAGGGGTGGTTTCGGAACATCGGTTACCCCTGTCTCTCAGTTCTATTTTCAGCAGGCTTTCAACAATGTTCTTATCGGTCCCTGGAAAAAAATTGCAGAAGGATACGGGAAAATGGTTCTCGGCTACTTTGGCAAAACACCCGTAGAACCCGACCCCGAGGTTATAAAACTTGCTCAGGAACAACTTAAGCTGGAACCCACAACAGAATCTCCTTTGGAAATAAACAACAGGGATCCGAATAAAGGTGTAGAAGCTGCCAGGCAACTTCTTGCAGAGGAGAAGCTGCCAATCAATGATGAAAATATTTTTATCGTAGCAACCTGTAAGGAAAAAGGTATTGTCTTTCTCAAGGGGAATGGGCAAATCGGAGTAAGGAAAAAATCACCTGAAAAGAAAGAAGAGAAACCCGCCGCTGTAAGAGAAAGTATACCATCGTCGTTTATAGTAACAGTTGATGACCGCTCCTATCGTGTGGAATTGGAGGATGGATACACCGTTGTTGATGGAACCAGGTATCGTGTAAGTGTTTCGGAAGGGGAGGGAACCAAACCTGCTGACAGCCGGGGAGTAGCGGGGAGATCGGCTGCCGCCGTTACATCCGATAAAGCTCCCACCGTGAAACATGGAAGGGAAGAAGTTATATCACCACTTCCCGGTACAGTGGTGAAAATCCTTGCCGAACCTGGAACACGCGTAAACCGGGATGATGTGATAATGGTGGTAGAGTCCATGAAAATGGAATCCGATATCCAGGCTCCGGTATCCGGTGTTATCGAATCTATTCCTGTAAAAACAAATGCTCAAATTAAAACCGGCGATATTCTCGCTGTGATATCCACATGAGAGGAGAGGGAGAGATGAATATTTTCGAGGCACTGCAGACTTTCTGGTTTTCCACCGGAGCTGCCAATTTCAGCTTGGGTCAGGCAGTGATGATTTTTATCGGACTCCTGCTTATTTACCTCGGTATAAAAAAACAATTCGAGCCTCTACTGCTGGTTCCTATAGGTTTTGGTGGAATTCTTGCCAACGTCCCTGTAGTTGAGCTTGCCTCAACAACCCTTAACCGTATTGTAGGTACAGAAATCGTAACCGAACTAGGCGGTTTTATAGGGCAGATATACGGGTTCGGAATAGAGACCGGCATTTTCCCGCTTCTTGTTTTTATGGGTGTGGGAGCATTAACAGACTTCGGCCCTCTTATTGCCAATCCTAAAACGGCTTTACTGGGTGCAGCCGCACAATTCGGAATATTTACAACACTGGTAGGATCACTGGCACTGAGTAAATATCTCGGCTTTCTTGGGTTTGATTTTAACCTTGCCGATGCCGCCTCCATCGGAATTATAGGCGGAGCAGACGGTCCCACGGCAATTTTTTTGTCATCGAAATTATCTCCCCATCTACTGGGCGCTATTGCCGTTGCAGCCTACTCCTACATGGCAATGGTTCCCATTGTCCAGCCTCCCATAATGAGGCTTTTAACAAACAAGACGGAACGTGAAATAAAAATGGAACAGTTACGCTCTGTCTCTAAAACAGAAAGAATAATTTTTCCGCTGGCCGTTCTGGGTATATGTATTATTCTCCTTCCAACTGCTACTCCGCTGATAGGAGCGCTGATGTTCGGGAACCTCATAAAAGAATGCGGGGTAATGGAAAGACTTGCCAGGGCGGCTCAAAATGAGATGATAAATATCGTTACTATTCTGCTCGGTCTTGCCGTTGGCTCGAAACTGTCTGCCGGGCAGTTTCTCACGATTAGAACAGTCGGCATTCTTATGCTTGGGCTTCTGGCCTTTGCAATCGGAACGGCTACAGGTATTCTTCTGGCCAAGCTAATGAACCTTTTCTTAAGACATCCAATCAACCCGCTAATAGGAGCTGCCGGCGTTTCGGCAGTGCCCATGGCGGCGAGGGTAGCCAATAAAGTAGGGAAAGAGGCCAATCCGCAGAACTACCTCCTAATGCACGCGATGGGTCCCAATGTAGCCGGTGTGATCGGGTCTGCCGTTGCTGCAGGGGTTTTACTTGCCGTTGTGCCTGTTTTTGGTGGGTAATTGAAAATGAAAAATTTGTAAAAACCGTACTCCCCTGAGCTTAAAAACCTCTTGATAAGCATCGAGTGTGAATCGGCATCCCGTCTTCTTGAAAACATAGTAGTAAAACTTGAAAGGCCCAAGAAGATTCTGGCATATAGGAAAGGTTCTCTTTTAAGTGGTGGTGGATGAGAAAGTGGTTTTAAATTATAAATCAACGTGGTAGTGAACTACGGGATGTCTTTAGAGTTGTGTTTTTCGAGCCAGGATAAGAGTTTTGATACACTAGCCGTAGCCAAGGCTATGCATTTATCGGTACCGCCATAGTAAAGGCGGACCTGGTCGCCTTCTAATACCCAACCGCATGGGAAGACCACCTTATTCACATCACCAAAGACTTCGTATTCTTTTTCAGGTGAAAAGAGCCATTCATCGGAACGGGCAAGAACACGTGTAGGTTGTTCACTGTCCAGGAGTGCCAGACCAAGTCGATAAATACAGCCACTCGCCGTAGTGCGTACTCCATGACAGAGTATTAACCAGCCCGCTTCTGTTAGCAGAGGAGGCGGTGAAAGCCCCACCTTGTTGGCATCCCACCATCCGCCTTTGCGTGGACGGATGATAATCTGATGGTCTCCCCAGTGCTTCATATCCGGACTGAACGAAATCCAGATGTGGGCTCCTACACCAGGAAAGACCGAAACAGGACGGTGTAGCATGGCCCATCTGCCATCGAACTTAATTGGAAAGAGAGCCGCATTTTTGTCTTCAGGAGGCATCACTGCTCCCTTGCGATCAAAAATCTTGAAAGCTTTTGTGGTTGCAAGAGCAACAAGAGGACCGCCTCTAGAATAGGCAGTGTAGACTACAGCATATAAGTCAAGTTCCTCGATTCTGGTAACCCGTGGATCTTCGATCCCCCATATTTCTTCGGGATAGTTCGCTGGATCCGGGAGGAGTGTGGGGGAGGGATCGATACGCCAGTTTGAAACACCATCGGAACTGCAGGTAAGTAAATTTCTACGCCAAATTCCGGTTTAATATCGACAATGGTGGGGATACCTTACGCGAAATCGCAATATATATTGGTATCAAGAACCAGTTTCAATCCCAATCTCCTTCATGAATCCTTTGAAAAGAATGTGTATCGCATTATTTTAGAACGTACTACACCATTATGGTGTTGTCAATTGTTTAGAATAATTTTTTAAGGAGGTTATCACACCGCCTTCCCTTATTCTACACCTTTTGATTATACTTGCTTTCCGGCTAAAACAATTTCTGCGGGCAAACCCCACATAGTCGCTGCTGTTGTATCCATTATTGTAAAACCGGCATCTCTCACTGCATCCTCGACATAAATCGGACGGCAATCTACACTCCTCGGGAATTTTCTATGCAGCCATTCATACACATTTACCATTAAACCAATTTTCCCTTTTCTGGACATGGAGACTATACATATACGACCATTCTCAGAAAGTACCCGGTTACACTCCAGTAACACTTGAGGGATTTCCGGTGTATCGAAAAGTTCAAGGGTAAAACTTGAAAAAACCGCATCGAAAAACTCTGCTTTATAAGGTAAACTAAGAGCATCTCCGCAGGTTAGTTCTACTCTTTCAGTTAAGCTTGCCTTCTTAACTTTTTGTTCGGCCCTGGATTTCATTCCCTCCGAGATATCTATTCCGAATACTTTCCCGGAAGAGCCTACAGAACGGGCAAAATCTACAATACAGTTTCCCGTGCCAAAACCGATTTCTAAGACTATCTCCCCCTCACTCACATTTAGTTTCTGCACACCCACCTGTACCAGCCTTTTCTCACCTGCTCCTGCTAGAACATCATAAAACCTGCTCATCCTGTTATAGGTGATTCTTGCTTCATCTGTTGATCTAAAGACTCTACTGATTTCTCTTTCTTTATCTTTCCGAAAGCGCATAAATGACTACCCTTACCTTATTCTATTATTTTATCACTTAACCACAATCTTTGCAGTATTTATTACACCCACATAATGATATTGGTTATTGACCACCTATGATTACCATGTACAATTAAGTTATGAAAGAGTTTGACCGTTGGCGACGACGGATACTCATACTTGCGGTTTCTGTTGCTGTTTTTATCTGGTATTTTTCAGACAGCCTCATTACAGCTACAAAAACAGCGGCTTTAGCAGCCGGTTTTTTATTCCTGTTTATTATTATTATTCTGATCATAACAAACAGGTGTAACTGGTCATTCATGTACGGATGGTGGACAACCTGCTTCGAGATGTGTACGGTTTATTTTTTTACGGTTGTTACGGAGCAATTCGCCCTTCTTTTTTTCATTCCCATACAGTCAGCGAGAATGGTTTCTCTTGTACCGAAAAAAAGTGAGTGGTTACGAAGGCTATCACTTTTCGTACCCCTTCTTCCTGCTCTATCTGCGGAGGCTCTCATGCTTCCTCTCATTAAATTTTCGATAGATAATATTTTCCATTTTTCCTTTTTACCCCTCTCGGCTTTAGCAGGAGCAGGAACTGCCTCTATTACTTTGCTGATACAAAAAAGAGAAGAAGAAAAAAGGGTTCCTTTAAAAAAGAGCCTGGCTGCAAAAGACGCCATTCTCTCCACCCTGACGCATGAGATACGAACACCTCTTACTGTCATTCAATCTACTATCGACATCATGATGGAAGGGCGAACAGGCCCCCTTACTCCGCAGCAGCAGAAGTTTCTTTCCTCGGTAGACAGCAACATTCGAAGGCTTGTATCTCTCTCCGAAACTATTCTGGCCAGCATTAAGGTTGAAAGTAACTGGTTCTCCGTTCAATTATCTCCGATCGATATTCGCAGAGTGATAAAAAAAGTGGTTCTACACATGAAGCCTGTAACAGAGGAGAACCAACTGCACTTGAGTTACTCCTTTCCCCAGATCATTTCCCGTCCCCTCGCAGATGAAAACTGGATCTATCAGGTACTTGTAAACCTGGTACACAACTCCATAAAACATTTACACCCTCAGGGGAAAATCAATATTTCTGTAAATGAGAATGAACAGGGAATAGTTGTCTCTGTAAGCGATAACGGCGAAGGGATAAAGACCAAAGAGAGACTAAAAGTGTTTGATGAGTTTTTCCAGGGAGATTTATATTCGGCTGCAAATCTTAACGGTGCGGGATTGGGACTGTCTATTGTGAAGAGGGTTGTAGAGAAGCACAACGGCCGTATTTATTTCGGATCTGTAAAGGGATTGGGCACTACTGTATCTTTTACTCTTCCTGTAGAAAGAAAGGAAGACTACAATGAAGGATAGGGCAAAACGAATCCTGGTCGTTGATGACGAACCGCATATTCTCAAACTACTGGATTTTCTCCTCTCCGATGAAGGTTATGAAGTTGAAACAGCGGAAACCGGAGAAAAGGCGATTGAAATCTGCAGGCATCGAGATTTTGATGTTGCTGTTATCGATCTTGCGCTACCGGGTATTGATGGTTTTACCGTGTGCAAGCGGCTTCAAAAAAAGGGAATTCCCATTCTTATGCTGAGCAGTTATGATGATGACGAATACGTGATAGCCGGTTTAGAAATCGGTGCTGTCGATTATGTAAAAAAGCCCTTTAACCATCGAGAGTTGATATTACGCATTGCAAAACTGATTGAAAGAGAATCAGCTAAATCGATGCCAAAGAAAATGATCAGTTCACATGTGGAGGTGGATCTGGAATCAGAGCAGGTAAAATGCAGGGGAAAACCTGTAAGGCTTACTCCTAACGAATACCTGTTGCTCGTCCTCCTGATGCGCCGTCGGGGAGCGGTTGTATCCTGGGATGAAATCTTACACGAAGTGTGGAATGCAGATGAATGGGAGGGGGCTCGGGAATTGATAAAAGTTAATATCCGACGACTCCGCATGAAAATCGAAGAGAATCCCAATCAACCCAGGATGATTGTAAGCCAGTGGGGTCGAGGGTACAGATTTCTTCCTGAAGTTACCGTTTTGTAACCACATTGTAACCGAATTGTTTCTTGTGCCCTGCCGGTACCGGAGATACAATACTATTATCATCTTTTAAATTCAGGAGGATAGCTATGTTAAAAAGAATGTTTGGTATTGCCTTGGCACTTCTGTTTGTCCTTTCTGTTTTTACTTTTGCAGGGGGCAGCCAGGAGAAGGCCGGAAAGATAACGGCCTATACCACTCTGGACGAGGAACTGGCTCGAAAGGTCTTCAAAGCCTTTACAGAGGAAACAGGTATCCAGGTAGACTGGGTGAGGCTTTCAACCGGTGAATGTGTTGCAAGAATGGAAGCCGAGAAGGAGAACCCGCAGGCAAGTATATGGTATGGAGGTGTAGGGCTCGGCCACATTGAGGCAAAAAACAAGGGTCTCACCATGCAGTACGATTCACCTGCGGCTTCAAGGATACCCGAGAACTTCAGAGATCCAGATCGGTATTGGACAGGTATTTATGCGGGACCTTTATGTTTTGAAAGCAATATTCAGAGTCTGGAAAAGTTTGGCCTTACAGCACCCACGTCCTGGGAGGAACTTACGGATCCCAAATATCGAGGGCATATACAGATGGCAAACCCCGGATCATCGGGTACTGCCTACAATGTGCTTGCTACAATGATCGTATTGTACGGGGAAGAGAAGGCTTTCGAGTATATGAAGAGGCTCGATGCAAACATCAATCAGTATACCCGCAGCGGGTCGGCTCCTGGGAAAAATGCTGCAATCGGAGAGACTACCATTGCAATCGGATATGCCCATGATGGTGTGAAACTCGTTAATGAAGGTTATCCGTTAAAAATAACCTTTCCTTCCGAAGGCACAGGGTATGAAATTGCCTCGGTCAGTCTTATAAAAAACGGACCAAAGGGTGAGCTGGAATATGCGAAAAAACTGTATGACTGGGCATTTAGCGAGACTGCTGCAAAAATATACACTACCGCCTTTGTTGTGCCCTTTGTGGATGTACCGCTTCCCAAAGGCGCGGTGCCGATCAGTGAAGTAAAAACGATCGTTCAGCAAGATGAATGGGCTGCAGCCAACAAGGCTCGTCTAGTCGATAAATGGAATGAGGTAGTAGGAGGAGAAGCGAAAACAGAACCTAAGAAATAGGTTTATTCTGCAGTACAACAGGGTCGAAGAGGCTTTCCCTTCGATTTTAAGCCTCCTCGACCTCTATATTAGGAATTATCAAGGGGAATACAAAACGTATGAGCACAACTCTGACATTTCGTCCGTTCCGGAACAGATTCTATCAACTTACCAGAGAACCGGCCCTGATGGCCGGTGTGCTGATCATATTTTCTCTACTTTGTCTCTTTATTCTCTATCCGTTATTTACAGCCATGCGGATGAGTTTTGCACCCGACGGTGTGTTTACAGACGAGGTGTACAGGCAGGTCTTCTCCCGGATACGTTATCTGCGAGCAATTCGTAACAGTGTAGTGCTTGGTACTATAGTAGCCACCCTGGCCACTATAATCGGCTTTGTATTTGCCTTTGCACTTACCAGAGCAAGGATCGGTGGGAGACCATTTTTTCAGGCGATGGCCTTGCTTCCGATCATCTCGCCTCCCTTTATGTTTGCTTTATCGGTAATTTTACTCTTCGGTCGTAATGGTTTGATTACAGCAAAACTCCTTGGTATGGATATGGCCGACATATACGGGCTAAAGGGTCTTGTAATAGTCCAAACCATCGGCATGTTTCCAATAGCATACATGACACTCTCGGGAATACTTCAGGGAATCGATCCGGATCTGGAAACAAGTGCGATGAATCTTGGCGCCAGGAGGGGGAGGGTTTTCCGCACCGTTACATTACCCCTGGCCGTCCCCGGTATTTTTGCATCCTGGCTTTTGGTGTTTGTAACGAGTATTACCGATTTTGGTAACCCGATTATTATCGGAGGAGAGTTTGATGTACTCTCCGTTCAGGCATACCTGGAGTTTACCGGTATGGGGAATCTGCCCAGAGGCACCGCTCTGGCAATCCTCCTTCTGGTTCCTACAGTATTCGTATTCTTTCTGCAAAAGCGGATAATAAGAAAGAAAAGCTATGTTACTGTAACCGGAAAATCCGGTCGTAGAGGAACTGTTACGGCTACACCGGCTGTAAGATTTACCCTTACCGTTTTTTGTGGTTTGATGTCGGCATTTGTGTTGATGTTCTATCTGACAATTATTGCAGGGAGCTTTATCAAGCTCTGGGGGATAAATTGGACTCTTACCCTCGACCATTTCTATTATAGCTGGGATGTTGGACTGACCACATTAAAGAATACCCTGCTTCTGGCCATAATCAGCACACCGATCACCGCATTTTTCGGGCTGACCATTGCATATATTGCAGAACGAAAGAGTTTTCCGGGAAAACATCTTATGGAGTTCCTCTCCATGCTAAACTATGCGATTCCCGGTACCGCTGTCGGCATTAGCTACATACTTGCCTTTAACAAGGCCCCATTTGAGCTTTCAGGGACCGCTTTCATCCTTATTACCTGTTATGTTTTTAGAAATCTACCCATAGGGGTTGAAGGTGGGATAGCGGCACTTAAACAGATATCCGCTGAAATAGAAGAGTCCTCGATCAATTTAGGTGCTACCAGTAATACCACCTTTAGAAAGATTACTCTACCCCTTATACGCCCCGCATTCTTTTCAGGGGCTACATTCGCCTTTGTTCGAAGTATGACTGCCATCAGCGCAATTATATTTCTGGTCTCTGCACGTTGGAACCACATGACTGTTTTAATTTTAGCACAGACCGAGATAATGCGTCTCGGTGTAGCCTCGGTTATGTCTTTTGTTTTAATCGTAATAATCATGTTTTTTATATTTCTTATCATGAAGCTAACCGGTTTAGGACGGGAGCAGATTTTCGGAACAACAAAGTAGAAGGAAACGGGCAATGGAAGAGAACGATTATCTGGTATTAAAGAACCTTGTAAAGGATTTTCATGACGGAAGGGGAAAGGTAGTCAGGGCTGTTGATAATATTTCCCTTACAATAAAAAAGGGAGAGTTTTTAACTCTTCTTGGCCCTTCGGGATGCGGGAAAACAACCACCTTGAGATTGATCGCAGGATTCGAAAACCAGACCTCGGGGGACATTATTCTTAATGGAAAGAATATAAACAACGTTCCCGCTTTCAACCGTAATATGCCGATGGTATTTCAGAGCTATGCCCTTTTCCCCCACCTTACAATCTTCGAAAACATAGCCTACGGGTTGAGAATAAGAAAATTACCTGGAGAGGCCATCCGGAATGATGTAGCCATGGCCGCCCAGATGGTAAATCTGGTGGGACTGGAGGACCGCTATCCAGGCGAGCTGTCGGGAGGGCAACAACAGAGGGTCGCCCTTGCCAGGGCGCTTGTGCTTAAACCGGAAATCATCTTATTCGATGAACCTCTCTCGAATCTCGATGCAAAACTGCGTATTCAAACCAGAACAGAAATCAAGCGGGTCCAGCAGATGCTGGGAATAACGGCACTTTATGTGACTCACGACCAGAGTGAAGCCTTAAGCATAAGTGATACTATTGTCATAATGAAAAATGGTAAAATTATACAGAAGGGTACACCGGAAGAGATATACAATAATCCCGCCAATCCGTTCATATCAGACTTTATAGGAAACGCAAATTTCTTCGATGGGAGAATAGTAGGTATAGACTCCGGATTTTACAATGTAACCATGCTGGGATCAGAAATCAAGATACCCGAAGCAAGCAGTAAGAGATCTTTTAAAGTGGGCGAAGAGGTAATGCTTGCAATCAAACCGGAAGCAATTGAAGTTAGTCCTGAACCGGGGCAGTTTAAGGGTAAAATCGAAATAAGCAGCTTTCTCGGAGCAACTACAGAGTATAAAATCGAATACGCAGACGGGTTTCTTACCGCCATTCATCCCAACACACAGGGCGAAGTTCACAATCTTCGTTTCGGGCAGGAAGTCTCTTTCTCTTTCAAGAGCGAGTTTTTCAGGATATATC
>Ga0180301_10003996_pt1 | contig 11423 bp, 10 predicted proteins | sample GuaBasSediGuay16_FD_121797 | JGI IMG/M metagenome (GOLD analysis project Ga0180301, IMG submission 121797) | Subseafloor sediment microbial communities from Guaymas Basin, Gulf of California, Mexico - Guay16, Core 4569-2, 12-15 cm | ecosystem: Environmental > Aquatic > Marine > Hydrothermal... | reverse complement strand
TTCTTGTTGTCGATGATGGCTCAAATGATAAAACTTCTGATATTGTTGAATCATATGTTCGAACTAATCCTGGTAAAGTCCGATTAATTAAATTTCTTAGAAATTTTGGTTTGGGAAACGCGCGGAATATTGGTGCTTTAAATGCTAATGGGGAAATTTTGGTCTTTCTAGACGCGGACATGGCCTTTCCGCGGGATTTTATTCGCAGGTTGGTAGCACCTATTTTTAACGGCTCATGTGTTGCAACCTGTTACGAATATGAGGTCATTGCGAATACAGATAACCCGTGGGTTAAGGTTCAGGGACAAAATATTAGGGGTTTTCTAAATGCCAGTTCCACGTGGGCTATAAGGGCGATTAAGAGGGATGTTTTCCTTCAACATGGTGGATTCAATGCGAGATACGGCTATTTTGATGATACATCGTTTCATGAGAAGACTGGTATACGTAGTGTTGTAGTGAAGGGAACGTATATATATCATTATAATCCATCGAACGTTAGAGAAATTTTTAGGAAAAGTTATTGGATTGGGCTTTCTTTGCGAGCGAGATATTCTCGGGATAAGGTGGAGCTGACCAAAATTTTGCTGAAGAGATTGTTTGATCTGTCACCTCTTATTTGTGCTTGTCTAACTGTGTTCGGCGCTCTTTTCGTGGCCCTTGAGTTATTTCTTCTAAGCTCTTTTATGGTTGTTAGCTTTAGGATGAGGGTTTTAAAAGCAAGTAGCCTTAAAGAGAAACTCTTACTAAGAGTGTTTTATGCACCCGTGTATAGGTGGGTTAAATCTCTGGGAATATGGCTTGGATTTTTAAGATCTTTGACCGGAAAAGAGTATGTAAATATGCCGCTTAAATCCGAGTTGCAAGTGTGATTTTGATAGTCTAATGATAGAAGATGCTTCTCTTCCTAAGTCGCTTGGTGAATAGCCATTCTATGAGCCAGATTATTCTGCGAGCGAATTCCACCGGATTCTTTCTAAACATTATCCTTCTGAGCGGATATGTACCATATTCTAAGTAGGTCCACGTCAAACATTTGTTTGTTGTAAGTCTATGTTTTTCATCCCAAGTATCTCTCAAATGTCTTAAGCGGATATTTAGCATTTTAAGTTCTAAACCTATCTTCTTTAGCCTCTCCCTAATCTCTACAGCTTCAGCACCACGAGGTGGATATCTTTCGTCATATCCACCTATGCTAAGAAAGATATCGCTTTTAACGATCAATATGTGAGGCGCGTCAGCCCAATAGAACGCTTTGTCACTCTCTTTCAATGCTTCCTGAATGATTTCACGGAGTTCATCAAAATCGAATTCGGCATCATCATCTATGAAGCATAGAATTTCTCCTTTTGCTACTGCCGCGCCGATGTTCCGGGTTCGTGAAGCATTCCTCCATCCTCTATCCTTTACTATTATTAGCTCAATGTTATCCTCTTCCAGCTTCTTAAAATCAATATACTGGAGGGTCATGGGCTTATCATCTATTGTCGGAATGATTATTGATGCCTTAACTTTGCCTAGAAGTCGTGTCATCATAATCGGCTCAACACTCCTAACATCATTTTTATTAAACGTTTAAGTTTTTATCGATTTAGCAGCATATAGATGATAGCGTAGCTTATCTGGCCCTAAGAATGAATAGAGCTGAAAGCCTTTGCTTTTTAAGGACGATATTATGGCCTTGCTCTGAGGCGAGTTAAATGGATAATGAACCTCTATAATCATAGCTTTAACCTTTGTTAAATCTAAATCTGAATCCGTTAACACGTTGTATTCAGCCCCCTCAATGTCCATTTTCACTAAGTCCACGCTACTTAGGTCAAGTTGTTGAATTAGGGTATCAAGCCTAACGCCATCCACGGTTACCCACTCATCTGATAGGAGCTTCCTTTCCTCATGTAGTGGTGTTGAAACCAAGCTACCACTTTCTGAAATTCTTTTGGAAACTGTATGTTTGTTAGGAGAATCGGGGCGCCCTAGCCTGAACTTCAAAGCCTTATTTTCGGTCCAAATTGCCACATTAACTATTCGAACATCTTTCGGGACCTGCTCACTAAAATGATATAGTTATAGGGGTCCGGCTCTACAGCAATTACAAGTCCTCCTTTCTTACGTACTAGCTTATGAGCATAATTTGAAAAGAAACCAAGATATGCTCCAACATCTATGAATACCCCACCATTTTTCAAATGCCGTTTAATTATCCTTTGAACATGTGGTTCGTAAGTATGAAGAAACCCTAGATTGCCATACAAGATGTTAAAACCTCTACTGTAATGTAGCCTCAATAAATCTTGCACGTATTGTCTTCTCTCCTTACCGAGTAACAAACGAAGAATAATCCTAAGGAAGATATAAAAAACATACCATAAGAGCACATAAGCTTTAAATGCAGGTCTACGAATATTATTCAGGTTCATAATTATATTGAGCTTCATGTTAGGGAGACGCCCCTGTTTTATACTGTATTTTTAACACATCATATAAGCTTTTCACTTGGCGAAGATGCTCCTCTTTTTCCATCTTTGATAAAATATCCACTCGAGTAGCCATTTTATTCTCCTAGCAACTTCCAGCGGATTCTTCCTAAATATCACCTTATGCAGCGGTATGCCACCATACCGTATATAATTCCATGTCAAATGCTTCTGATTTAAGAGATATCGCCTGCTCCTATCCCTTGGATAAGACAAGTGGGTCAAGTCTAAAACGTCGTGTGTAATGCCTATTTTTCTCAATCCCATTTGAATTAATCTGTTCATTAATTCAACATCGTCACCCATGACCGGCTTATATCTTTCATCATATCCACCTGCCTTAACAATGTCGGTAGATCTTACAATTATAACGTGTGGATCCAAAGATATGTAAAATAGTCCATTACTTTCTAAAACATTCTTCATTAATTTTAGAAGCTTCTCTTGAGATAGCTTGATGTCATCATCAATAACACAGATGACTTTCCCTCTAGAGGCGGCTATCCCGATATTCCTAGCTCTGTTTGCATTCCCCCATCTATCTCTTACAACTATTACTTCAACACCCATGCGTAGTAGCTCATATTCTGAAAGATCATCTAAAGTAGGTGGACGTTGCCCGCTTATTGTGGTCGGAATTATTATTGAGCCCCAAATATCCACCATATTTTCACCACTCAAGAAGCCTAAAATATTATTGTTTATAACCCTTTATTAAAGGCATGCTTGTAAGCATCATAATACCAGCCCATAATGAGGAAAGACATATTGCAACATGCATTAAGAGTCTCTTAAGACAAGAATGCTCAGACGAGTTTGAGATAATAATTGTTAATAATGCATCAAGGAACGGGACAGCCAAAATATTATCCAGCTTCGTCACAAAATACCCCGAGAAAATACGAGTAATCAACCTAGATAGAAATCTTGGACCTGGAGGAGCGCGAAATCTAGCGGCAAAAATCGCGAGAGGAGAGATATTAATATTCGTCGATGCCGACATGGCTTTCCCACCGGACTCAGTCGAAAAATTAGTAAGACCTATAAAAGAAGGAGTAACAAAAGCGACAACACATGCTGAAGAATATGTGGCAAATCTTGAGAACCCATGGGTAAAAGTTCAGGGACAACATAAACGTGTATCCAACATCGGCGGAGGAGAGGTTTTTAGGGCAGTAATCAGAGAATACTTTCTCACGCATGGAGGATTTGACCCGTCCTTAAAATATCATGATGACAGGACCTTCTACTATAAGACCGGAGCCAACGCATTAGTTGTAAAAGGCACTTATTGCTATCATAATAACCCTGACAACCCGCGTGAGATATTCAGACGTAATTTCTGGATCGGAAGAACGTTAATAGCCGTATCATTAATTGAGAAAGGTTGGAAAGGCTTGGTGGAATCCATTAAGGTAATCCTACTTAGGATAATTGATTTAGCGGCGATTCCTCTCTTCATGTATGGAGCTATACGGCTGCTTATAGCGCCTGATGTAATTGGAATAGTTTCAATACTACCTATGATAGTGTTTATTGCCGCGATTATCCGATCACGAGTGGTGAACGCTAAATCAGGTCTGGAAAAGATAATTCTGAAGTTGGCATATTCTCCTGCGTATCGGATAATAAGGGCGGCAGGCTTAATTGCTGGGATAATATTTTCCTCTAGGGCCAAAGTTGAGAAGAAGGTAAAATAAGCTAGAATTATTTGACATATTCCACTTCCCAATCCTCAGAATTCAACACCGTAACTTTCTCGGTCGAATAACCTCCTCTGATGATCCAGTATAGCATAGCCAGCCCCAAGGCCAGCGACTTGGCAATATTAACAGGCATTAGAATTGGATAAAGCAGTAATCGTCCCCAGCCCCTAGACCTCATAGCATAAGCTCCCCATCCAATTCCCAAGAAAATTAAAAATGGTATAGGCGTTATGGGAATTATTAACATGCTGAAGAAAACTCCGCACCAATAACTGATCCTCCTCAAAACAACCTTTGTAAGCTTATTTTTCAAGAAGAGCTTAGCCTCCGATAAAGCTCCTCTGAAGAAATACTTCCTTAGATCTTTGACAGAATACTTTTTCATATGAAGAAGTTGGATACGTCCATCAAAGAGGCATACAAAACCTCTCCTAGTAGCTCTCCGTCCCCAATCCAGATCCTCTATGAATATAATATCCTCATCAAACCATCCCACCTCTGGCACCTTACTCAAATCAATAAGACAATTACCAGAATTAAATGCCTCGCCCTCGAAGACCCCAGCATTTACAACATTCTTCCTTCTCAACCACTTGTTAATGCATTTTTCAAAGAAATCAAGATACTCATATGGAGTGTATCTAACAGCGCTAACAGAAATAACGTTTTTCCAATGATATTTTTCCATAAGCTCAAATTCGCGGATCAAGAAGTTTTCATCAACTACAACATCTGACTCAATGAAGGAGAGATACCTAACGCCAATATTGTACCCAAGTTTAAGAGCTATATTTCTAAGCCTGACTGGATTCCCCTTAGCCCTTACATGAATAATGGCTTTGTATCTCTGCCCATATCTATTTATCCATGAATTTACCAGATCATGAGCACCATCTCTTGAATAGTTATCAATAAAGAGTAATATCATGTTTTTATGCGGCTTTACTTTGGCAAGCGATTCAAGCATTTTAGAAAAATTTCCTCCCAATTTACTATGGTAAAGAACAGCAACCAAAACATCCGGAATCTTATCTTTCACGTAGTAACATTAAGCAACTGCAAAATATTAACCTTTAAGCAGATATTGTACCTGAGCATTATTTTAGGTAATGAGGATAAGAATATATTAGTATCCTAATCTAAAACTTGTGTCAATTATGATGCCAAAAGTCACATTGATAGTTCTCAACCATAACTCACTAGACAAATTCGGAGAGGATGCCTACAAGTACTTGGAAAGCATCATAGGTACAGATTATGATAATCTGGAAATAGTGATCGTGGATAATGGTTCAACAGATGGTAGCATAGATGAGATAGAGAGGAGATTTAAGAGTCTAAACAATGTGAAAATTGTAAGGTCGTACACCAATCTAGGATATGCGGGAGGAAATAACCTAGGCTTCAAACTATATGGTCGTAAAGCAAAATATGTGGCTTTTATTAACAACGATGTTGAAGTCGAAAAAGACTGGTTAAAGAAGATTATTGAAGTAATGGAAGAGGATCCGAAAATAGCCGCCGCCCAGCCGAAAATACTCCAATTAAAAAAGAGGGAGCTAATAGATTCTCTGGGGGGATTAATAGATAGGCTTGGAAGAGCATACGACCTATTCCACAACTTAAGAGATAAGAAAAACATGATAAAATCCTTTGAAGTATTCTATGCTAGAGGCGCAGCAATCATAATACGCTCAGAAATATTCGATAAGATAGGAGGCTTTGATCCAGACTACTTCATCTATTATGAGGAAACAGATCTATGTTGGAGAATAAGGCTCTTAGGATATCGTGTCGTAACGGTCCCAACTTCTAAGATATATCATCTGGGAGGAGGGACAACCGGAGGCCCCACCTTAAAGACAATTTACCTCAGAAGAAGAAATCAGCTAACCACCCTCTTGAAAAATTATTCTCTCAAGAACATTCTCAAATATGTACCGTTTCTCCTCATACTATATGTTGGTTACGCGTTAAAGAGGCTCATAATTGGTAAAGACATAGCTATGTTAAAGACATATGTCTCAGCGATTTTGTGGAATTTAAAAAATCTTAAGAAAGTAATTATCAAGCGCAAAATAGTGCAAGGATCTAGAAGAATTTCCGATGATGAGATAATAAGACATATGATGACTCCTCGAAAGTATGATATGATTTCATCTGTAATGATAAAAGAATATTAAACTTAGATTTTGCAAAGTTATACGGTTTTGGATCTGAAACTTTGAGTGATAAAAGAATAAACTTCTCTAAGGAAGGACCTAAAGTCTCGGTTTATCGCGTATAACGTCGCTCCATAAACAACGGCCCCGGTGATTATCAGAGGGAATAGATATAAGGCTGCCCCAAGTGCTCCTGAAGGAAGCTCACCAATATTTGTCCGGACGATATAAACGAAAATAGCCATTACTGTTGAAGCGATAAGATAATGAACAATATTTCCTTCATTTAGTCGTAGTGGCGTGTATTTCCTCATCAATCTCAGACCTATTATTGATTTTAAAATCGCAATCGTTAGATTTATGCTTGCAATCAGAGTAATCAATTCGACAATTCCTAGAGAAAGTGGCTTAGTAATTATTAGCACCATTGCAAGGCATGCAATGTAAGTTGATTTTAAAACAAGCTCCAGCTTGTTCAAAAGGAACACCTTGCTCTTTAAATAATCTCTTACGGACAATGAATCTCCTATATCAAATTTATCAGTTCCATAAACAGCTGCGAATCCGAACTCTCCTAACGTTGTCATAACACCTCCAATAGCCAAGATGCAAGAAGCTATCCAGACACGCGAGTATGTTGGGCGTAATACCCATAGTATGTCCTTCGAAAGAAGGAAAAATCCGAATAGTAAGGGAACCATGAGCATCATAGTGAAGTCAAATGCCTTATCTAAATCTCGCTGAGTACCACCAGAAATGAGCCGGGGACGCAGACCGTACATCAATAATGAAGAATAAGACACTAAAGCAGAAGCGGTTATTGCAGCCTGCCAATAGCCAACTATTTCCGCGTGTCCTATGATCCACGCCATCAAAATTATGTTTGACGCTGCTATAATATTTGTGACGACTTGAACGATACTTATCGATGTTCCTTTAATCCATTTGATGATTAAGTCCTTTCTAATATTTTTCTCAAACAATGATCTTGAAAAATATATTAGCATACTTGCTTGCAATAAGTAAGCAAGGGATAGTGTGATGAGTACCCCAGGAAGTTTCATATTCAGAAGAATAATGATGCAAAATCCCAATACTATTTTTGAGATCTCAAAAATCGTCTTAGCTATACCTAGATTTTGTGGAGCGTATCCAGATTGAATAGCGTCTCCCAAGTTTAAAAATATGTGCGGTATGAGGACTATTACGCCGAGGATAATTATCGTCGGGTCATATCCTATTGTAATAGCATACTGTGAAGATATTACAAGATATGTTATAAGAGAAATCGGCATTAGGAAAAGAAAAAGTACTAAGGCTGGACCTAATAGCTTCTTACCGCGAGCCGCATCTCTCGATATCCAAGGACTAACTAAGTAAAAGGGAACTAAGCCATAATTAATGAGGGATCCTATAAGTGCCCATACTCCGAATTCTTCTTCAGTAAGTCTTCTAGTAACGAGTGTAACGAAGATGAAACCCGTTAAGTAGCTAAAAACGTTGGATGCAAAAGCTAATCCACCACTTAACCTAAGCTTAACCTTGCTCACGTCATGTGCACCCTAGCTACGCTATACCTGTCTTCAAGGAAGGGATCAAACTCTAAGATTAAAACCTTCTTGGCACAAATCATCGCCAAATAGTTTTTGACTCCCTATCATATGATTAATATTATGCAGAGTTAACACGTAGAAGAAAATTATAATATAGACCCATTTTTAATCATTAACTGATCTTATATGTCAAGGATTAGGAAGGCGGTTATTACTGCTGCTGGTCTTGGAACCAGACTTTTACCGACAACAAAAGAGATTCCTAAGGAAATGCTCCCAATATTTGTTACTAATTCTTATGGCAAAAGATCTCTTAAACCCCTCGTTCAAGTGATTTTTGAGCAACTCTATTCTCTTGGCATTAGAGAATACTTTTTCATAGTAGGAAGGGGGAAGAGGGCGATCGAGGATCATTTTACACCTGATATGGAATTCATTAATTTCCTAAGGAAACATGGGAAACATGAGTACGCCAGAGAAATTGAAAAATTCTATAACTACATCCTAAATAGTGTAATCGTTTTCTTGAATCAACCCGAGCCTAAGGGTTTTGGTGATGCTGTTCTAAGAGCTAAGGGGATTGTACATGAAACATTTTTGGTGCATGCTGGAGATACTTACATAGCATCAAATAATTGTGAGCACCTTGATAGACTTTTAGAGGTTCATTTTAATTATGGAGCCTCTGCAACTCTATTGGTCATGGAAGTTAGTGATCCCAGACCATATGGTGTAATTGGTGGAAAGAAAGTCAAAGAGGATGTTTGGGTTGTCGAGAAGGTGGAGGAAAAGCCAGAGAAACCTTGGTCTAACATCGCGATATTGCCAGTTTATATTTTCGAGCCTGAAATCTTTGATTGTCTTTCGAGCATTACCCCCGGGAAAGGAGGAGAATTACAGCTTACGGATGGTATAGGATGTCTACTGCGAAGAGACAAGAAAGTGATGGCCGTAAAACTTCCAGATTACATACCAAGACTCGACATCGGAAGTCCTCAGACTTTTTGGGAGGCTATAGAGGAATCCTATAAACTTAGCAAAAATAAAGAGCTTTAGATGTTAGGCAAAGTTTATCAGTTCGAAGTAATGATCCGCTCATAGAGTTCTCCAGAGGCGATCGGAGGATGATTGAGAAAATAGGTGTAATTGGATTAGGCTATGTCGGTCTCCCGCTGGCATGCGCACTAGCCTCGAGGGGCTTCAGAGTAGTTGGACTAGATATTGATTTGGAGAAACTTAAGATGATTGAAAACGGAGTAACTCCAATCTACGAAGAGGGGTTGGACAAACTATTACAAAGTGCATTAAAACATAACAAACTTACCTTAACTTCTGATTATAGTGAACTTGTGAGAACATGTGATGCCTGTTTTGTATGCGTCGGTACGCCTCCGAACCCAGATGGTTCTGCAAACCTGAAACATATAGAAGAAACAGCAACCATGGTCGCAGACGCTCTGCGTCATGAGACTAAGTATTTTCTCATGGTTATTAGGAGCACGATTCCTCCCGGAACCACGCTGAGTCTCGTTAAAAAGATTATTGAGGAAAGATCTGGAAAGAAAGTGGGGGGATATGGCTTATGTTTTAACCCCGAATTCCTCCGTGAAGGCAAAGCTTTACAAGATATCCTTAATCCAGATAGGATTGTTATAGGTGCCGTTGACGAGAGATCCGGAAAAACGCTACTTGAAATATATAGAAAGTTTCACGGAGAACCCATGCCGCCGGTTCTTCTTACAACACCTACGAATGCTGAACTCATAAAATATGCAAGCAATGTTTTCCTTGCAACAAAGATAAGTTTCATAAACATGATTTCACAGCTTTGCCAACGTCTACCTGATGCGGATGTAAAGGTCGTTGCGGAAGGTATGGGAATGGATAAAAGGATTGGAAAAGAGTTCTTAAACGCTGGACTTGGATGGGGTGGGTCCTGTTTTCCAAAGGATGTCAGAGCTTTTCTAAGATTCAGCGAAACACTTGGAGTTAAAATGAAGCTGGTGGAGGCTGTCATAGAGATAAATGAGTTACAGATAGAGAATGCTTTAAAGCTTGCTGAGAATCTTTTAGGCAGATTTGATGGAAAAACAGTATCAGTGCTTGGTTTGGCATTTAAACCGGGAACCGATGATGTTAGAGAATCTAGATCGATTAAGTTAATTGAAAAACTTATAGAGCGAGGGGCGAAGGTCAAAGTTCATGATCCTAGGGCGCTTGGAAACGCTCGCAAGATACTTGGAAATAAAGTCGAGTATTGTTCAAGTATAGAAGAATGTCTGCGGAACTCAGATCTTTGCATACTAGCGACAGAATGGCCCGAGTATAAAAGTTTGGATTCCAGCGTCTTACAAAAATTCATGAAATCACCAGCTCTCCTTGATTGCAGAAGAATCTATGATCCAGAGAAATTCAGGGAAATAAAATTCGCGGCAATAGGCTTCGGTCCCAGATCTACCCATGGTAACAAGTTCTAAACACGATATCAAAATAATTGTCATACTTGCGAAACTCTTCTTAACCATGAGCTAGTCAAGTAGCAGCCTCTATAAGTTGCTTATATAAGGTCAGATATTTCTTTTGTATGGTATCCCAATCATAGTTGCCAATCAGTCTTTGATAAGCATTTTTGGACAATGTTTTAGCAAGTTCAATTTGTGTCAGGAGTTTCATAATAGCTTCTTTAATTTCGTATGGATCAGGATTAACCAATAATGCATCCTCGTTATCCCTAAGAATCTCAACGGTCCCCCCGACCTTCGTTGCAACTATCGGCACCCTGAGGGCCATGGCCTCGAGCAGTACCGTGCTGATACCCTCCTCCCTCGATGGTAAGACGACCACATCCGAGCCTGCTAGTATCTTCAATGCCTCGGTTCGTGGTAGTGGACCGAGGAACTTCACGAGACCCTTCTGCGCTGCTTTCTCTACAAGCGGCCTCATGGGTCCATCGCCCGCTACAACTATTCCCCTTAGCCCCATTGAGGCTGCCTTGAGGAGTATGTCGACGCCCTTCTCCTTAGATAATCTACCTAGATAGATTATCTGAGGCTCCGAGACTCTCTCAATCTCACTTGGCATCTCAGATAAGTCAATTGCATTCGGAATATAAACTGCCTTAAGTCCCAGGCCGCTATAATATTTCACGGCCTCTAGGCTGACTGCTGTCACAGCATCCACGCCTCTTAAAAGCCATCTCTCGAAGAGTTCCGCAATGGAGCCTAGCAAATTACCATATAGTAGTCTGATTTGCCTCGAATAGATCCCGTGAAGCGTTACAACTTTCACATGGGCCTTCGCAAGTCTGGCAGCTGGTGCTGATGGAAGATTATGGCCGTGAACTATATCGAATCTCTCTCCTAAAGATTTTAATGCTGCGAGCACGCTATAACCGGGGTTCGCCAATCCCTTCTTTAACCTTACTCCCATCGTCTCAATGGAGATAAGCTTCACCTCGTGACCAGCCTTTCTCAATCCACGAGCGAGCCGCCTAACATGCTGAGCGATCCCCCCAACACCAAAAAC
>Ga0180301_10003995_pt1 | contig 11425 bp, 11 predicted proteins | sample GuaBasSediGuay16_FD_121797 | JGI IMG/M metagenome (GOLD analysis project Ga0180301, IMG submission 121797) | Subseafloor sediment microbial communities from Guaymas Basin, Gulf of California, Mexico - Guay16, Core 4569-2, 12-15 cm | ecosystem: Environmental > Aquatic > Marine > Hydrothermal... | reverse complement strand
CTTTTATGGTTAATGAGTTCCACCATAAATAAAAGAAAAAAAAGTTGACAATTAGGAAATTTTTGTTAAATTTAATTTTTTAAATTTCTTATTACCTCTAATTTGAGAGAAATAAAATGACGTTTGGTAAAACCTATAATACTATTTTTATATTGATTCTGGTTTGTATTGGATTAGCAGGTATTGCAGGATATATTTTTAGTGGAACTGAAGCCCCTCCTCCCCCTTTTAGATACTATTACACAATTGTTGCTGGAAATGTTATGTTTGACCATTACCGTCATACATCTGGCAAGAATGTTTCCTGCAGTAGTTGCCATCATGAACTTATAAGTGGAGCACTGGAATTTGAATGCAGTGAATGCCATGAAAATGAATACTCTAAAGATCAGGTTTATCAATCTAAAATAACCTGGGAAAACGGTAAAAAACTGCCAGAAAAAGATTTTTCTCACGATGATATTGTAGAAATCCATAAAAAATGTACGACCTGTCATAGTGTGGATAGAAGTATAAAACCAAAAACCTGTAATACCTGCCACGAACAGGGTTCTGCAAAACCGGTATTAATGTTATGCTCAAACTGTCATGAAGAAAAACTAAATCCATCTGATTTTTCTCACGAAGATTTACTCAGTATTCATGGTAGCGAATGTAGCGGATGTCATCAGGCCAGAGGTAAAACCGGGTTATACCATTTAAAATGTATTACCTGTCATGCAGATACCCTTCCTGCGTATTTTACAGAATCAGGAAAAACCCGTTGTAGTGCATGTCATTTAAAGTGAGATGATTCAATGAACCTTATACAATTGAAAAAAGCAGAGATTAAACTTCCAGAAATTAAAAAAGATATTCCTCTTGAAAAATCTCCTGAAGTAGAGAAGTTGATTATAAATCTGAAATATGGAGATTCTTTTGATTTTCAACCCATTATAAAACAGGGAGAAAAGGTTTCAGCGGGGCAGATAATTGCGAGGACCGAGAATGGTTTTACTCTGCGAGCTCCTCTTCCAGGAGAAATTTCAGGAATCGAAAACAGATTTTCAAGCCTTGGTGAAAAAACACCAGCAATTATTTTAAATGTAGAAAAAGTTGAAACTTCTCCTGTTCCTATCAGTAATAAACCACCAGAAAAGAGAGCAAGCGAGATTATCAATCAACTGCTTTCGACCGGGGTAAATACACCCTGGACTTTTGACTCCGAGCTTTCTGGCGATGTCGTAAAGAAAGTTCTTATAAACTGTGTTGATGAAGAACCAGGTTTTATAAATAACAGAATGTGTTTAAGAAATAATTATGATGCCATTATCAAATCTTTGAATATACTAAAAATATTAGCCCCGGTAGCAAAAATTTATTTAGCTGTTGATGAAGCAGACTACAGTTCGGTAAAAGGAAAATTCCCGAATAATGTAGAAGTTTTATCCATCCCTTATAATTATCTTGATAGACTCGAACATTACATTGTTAATCGATTACTCGGATTTAAAAGGCCTGCCTGGAAAAAATATAAAGAATATGGTATGGTGGTTATAAAAGCAGAAGATTTATTATCAGTTTATAATGCAATTTATTTGAGAATCCCGAATATTAAAAAACGGATTTCTGTATTCAGCGATTTTATGGACAACCCAAAATATATTGAAGTTTTCTATGGTACACCGATAAGAGATATCCTTAAAACGTTGAATATAAATGTTGAAGAAGGTGAAAGAGTAAATATCGGTGGACCAATGAAAGGTTTTTCTCAGTTTGACCTTGATATTTCTTTAACAATGTTTTCTGATGGTATATATCTAAAAAAGGACACAAAAAAATCATTTGTAGAGAATTACCCCTGTATAAATTGTGGTAGCTGTACCCGGATTTGTCCTGAGAATCTACAGGTTCATCTCATAACCAGACGGAGTGAATTTTACTATTTTGAGGAAGCCCTTAAACTGGGCGCTGGTGCATGCATAAAGTGTGGTTTATGCAGCTATGTTTGCCCGGCACATCGCCCATTAGTTCAGTATATAAAATTTGCTCTGGATGAAGCAACTTTGGAGAAACAAAATGAACTCGAAGAGTAAAAGGCTACTAATATCTCAGGAGCCTCTTTGGCATTCTGGAGTAACCTTACCGAAAATGATGGGAAATCACATTATTGCTCTGGTACCTGCAATAATTTTTTCTATTGTTATCTATCATCTTAATGCTGCACGGGTACTTGCATTATCAATTGTTTTTGCTGTCATTTTTGAAATCATATTCAGAAGATTATTACATACCAAGGGAAGCATTTTTGACCTTCATAGTATATACATAAGTATTTTACTGGCATTGTTGTTGCCACCATCCACCCCCTGGTGGCTTGTTATTATGGGTGTTCTTGTAATGGTTGGACTGGGTAAGATGATATTTGGTGGTTATGGTAGCTACCCTTTGAATCCTGTTCTTGTAGGCTTTGCTATTATGCAATTATCCTGGTCAAAAATAGTTGATTACACCTCATCTCAACAATTTTTTAAAACAGGTTTTATATCCATAGACCCTTTGAGTGTGTCAAAATCAGCAGGTACTGCTGGTAGTCATCTATACAATTTATGGGATCTTTTTATTGGGAAACAGGCGGGCGGTCTTGGTTCATCGGCGGGATTATTTATTTTAATCGGAGGATTATATTTAATCATCCGTGGATATATAACTTGGCATAAACCGGTTAGTTTTTTAGTGGGAATACTTGTTACTGGAGAGTTATTTCATCTATTAAACTCCCAGGCATATCCTAGTCCATTTTTCCATTTATTTGCAGGTATGACTTTTTTTGCTGCATTTTTCCTTGTAACAGACACATCATCAACACCGGTGAACCCGATCCCTATGTTGATTTTCGGATTCTTTGCTGGTGCATTTACAATATTGATTCGTTCACTTGGAAGTAATTTACACGGTGCAGTATATGCAATACTTTTAATGAATATTGCAAACCCATTTTTAGATGAGATTTATTCAAAACCTGCTTATTTGAAAGGGAATTTAAATGTCTAAAATGGTAAAAATAGTTCTTGTAATAGGAGTAATAGGAGGTTTATCCGGGACTTCTCTTACAGCATTAAAAAATTCATTGAATACCCGAATAGAAGCTCAAAAGGACATTTATATTCGAGGTCCTGCAATTAAGGAAATTATGAAGAATGTGGAAAATGACCCCGCTGCAACAAAAAAAGAAATGACCTTTGATGGTGTTAAATATGTTTTTTATCCCGGGTTCAAAGGGGGGAAATGCATAGCTGTTGCTTTCGAGAGTATTGGTCCCGGTGGATTCGGAGGAGACATTAAACTTATGGTAGGGTTCAACTTTGAGAACTCTACAATTCTTGGTGTTGCAGCTACAGAACATCACGAAACTCCAGGTATTGGAGCAAGGGCTTTGGAATTCTCTTACCTGAGTCAATATTATGGATTACCATATAAAGAAAGTTTTAAACTTAAGAAAGATGGTGGCAAAATAGATGTTTTGACAGGTGCTTCTTATTCAAGTACTGCTATTGTAAGTGCAGTTGAAAATGCTGCTCAGTTAATTCGTAATCATCAAAAAGAAATAATTGAAACTCTGGAAAAAAGCTATGAGAGTAATAAGTGAGTTTACCAAGGGATTCTGGAAAGATATACCGCCTTTCAGGCTGGTATTAGGGTTATGCCCTACTCTGGCGGTTACTTCCGCAGCAAAGAATGGTCTGGGAATGGGGCTTGCTACAGCTTTTGTTCTTGTTTGCTCTAATGTAATAATTTCTTTTTTAAGGAAGATAATACCGTCAGAAGTAAGAATTGCTTCCTATATTGTGCTAATTGCCAGCTTTGTAGTTATTGTAGAGCTTGTAACTCAAGCTTATTTTTATACGCTTTATGAACAGCTTGGTATTTTTATTCCTTTAATAGTTGTTAATTGCATTATATTAGGTCGAGCCGAGGCATTTGCTTCAAAGAATTCGGTTATCTATTCTTTTGCGGATGGTCTTGGAATCGGGCTTGGTTTTACTATTTCATTGACAGTTCTTGCAAGTATCAGGGAGATTCTCGGTTCCGGAACTTTTTTCGGAATGAGCGTATTTGGTAAATCATATCTGCCATTTTCATTTCTTGTGATTGCTCCGGGAGCATTTATATGCCTTGGTGTTTTATTAGCGGTAATGAACGTTTTTAAAAAGTAGTTAAGGAGCTGAACTGATGAAATTCATATTTATGATAGTTTCTGCAATATTTGTTAATAATATAATACTGGCAAAATATCTTGGCAATTGTCCATTCTTAGGTGTTTCCCAGAAAAGAGATTCCGCTATTGGTATGGCTCTGGCAGTGGTTTTTGTTCTTACTATGTCTTCAATAGTTACCTGGATATTTCAAAAAGCTTTTCTTGAACCTTTAAATCTTGTTCATTTACAAACGGTTGTTTTTATACTGGTTATTGCGGGATTTGTTCAACTTACGGAATTTTATGTAAGAAAAAATTTGAAGAATCTATACCAGGCACTTGGAATATTTTTGCCATTAATCACCACAAACTGTGCTGTTCTTGGGGTAGCTATTCTGTGTATAAGAAGTAGTTATAATTTTATAGAGACAGCGATTTTTGCATTTAGTAGTTCTGTAGGTTATGGTTTAGCAATAACCTTGTTTTCCGGTATAAGAGAACGATATGAGATATGTCATATTCCAAGAATCTTCAAAGGAACTGCTATTGCAATGGTTTCAGTAGGATTAATGGCACTGGCATTTTTAGGTTTTAAGGGTATGGCTTAGATAAATAAGGATATGATACTATGTGGTATTCATTAGCATTTCTTGGCGGATTAGGTATATTTGTAGGTATAGCTCTGGGTATAGCCTCAAAGGTCTTTTATGTAAAAATAGATAAGCGAATTCTTGAAGTTCAGGATGCATTGCTTGGTGCCAATTGTGGTGCCTGTGGATATGCTGGATGTGCAGCCTGTGCTGAAGCTATTGTCAAAGGTGAAGCCCCAGTAACTGCCTGTGTAGCAGGTGGCCCAACTATCCACGATAATGTTGGTAGAATTATGGGAATGGAAGTTGGCATTGTTGAACCAAAAATCTGGGAAAGTTATTGTAATGGTGGCGAACGTTCCGAAAGAAAGTACATTTATGAGGGTGTTGAAGATTGTAGAGCAGCAGATAAACTATTTAAAGGAGACCTTATCTGTGAAATTGGTTGTCTGGGCCTTGGAACGTGTGTGAATGTTTGCCCTTTTGATGCTATCAGGATGGGTAAAAATCACCTTCCCATAACTGACCCTTCTAGATGTCGAGCCTGTGGTAAATGTGTAGAGGCATGTCCCAGAGGTATAATTTCACTTCTATCTGCCTCGGATAGAATCTTACATTTTAATACAGTAGAGGAATGTTTATCTCCGTGCAGACAGGCGTGTCCTTCGGATATCGATATTCCGAGATATATCAAACAGATTAGAGAAGGTGATATTGAGGGCGCATTATTAACAATAAAAGAAAGATGTCCACTTCCCTTATCCATTGGCAGGGTTTGTCCTCGCCCCTGTGAGGAAGTTTGCCGGCGTAATTTAATAGATGAACCTGTTGCTATTAATTCCTTAAAAAGATTCTGTGCAGATTACGAGTATGTTAATAATAAGAGGATTCCTGTTCCTGTTCTTCCAGATAATGGTCATAAAGTTGCTGTTGTAGGTGGTGGACCTTCAGGTTTATCCTGTGCATATTATCTCCGTAGATTGGGATACACTGTAACTATATTCGAGGCAGAACCAAAACTGGGTGGAATGCTTAGGTATGGAATCCCCGAGTACCGATTACCAAAAAAGATACTGGATTGGGAAATCGAAGGAATACTGAAACTTGGTATTGAGGCAAGAAAGAATGTAAAATTAGGGAGAGATTTCAATCTTGAATTTCTTTTTGCCAATGGATACGAGGCTGTGTATATCTCTATTGGAGCCTGGGAAAGCTACACATTGACAAAAGATGAAAGCCCTGATGGTGTTTATTTAGGAACAAAGTTTTTGGAGGGTGCTTCAAAAGGTGAGAAATTTGACCTCGGAGAGAAAGTTGTAGTTATAGGTGGTGGTAATGTAGCTATGGATGCTGCAAGAACAGCTGTTAGAATGGGAGTTAAAAATATAAAGTTATACTGCCTCGAAAAACGATGTGAGATGCCAGCTCTTGATGAAGAAATAGAAGAGGCTATTGAAGAAGGTGTAAATATAAATTGTTCCTGGGGATTCTACAGGTATATAACCGATAATGGTAGAATCAAGGGAATAGAGCTCCAGCGGTGTACTTCTGTTTTTGATGAAGAGGGTAGATTTAACCCTAAGTATGACCCATCAGAGAGAATGACTGTTGATGCGGATTCTATAATTTTAACTATTGGTCAACATCCTGATGCCTCTTTTGTTCGACCTGATGAAAGAAGTGGACATTTGAAATTGACAAGAAGGCAAACAATAATAGTGGACGAAGAAACAGGTGAGACCAGCGAGCCTTTTGTATTTGCTGGTGGAGACTTCAGAACCGGACCTGATATTGCAACCAAAGCTATATCTGAGGGTAGGTTTGCTGCCAGGTCAATACATTATAAGCTTACTGAAGGGCATATTCCTGTTATAAAAAGGCAGAAGGACCTGATCCCTGAATCTCAACTGGAAAAACTCGAAGGTGTAGATAAATCCGAAAAAGTAAAAGAAAAAACACTTCCACCCGAGGAAAGACTCGATAATTTCAACGAATTGAAAGAAACTATCCCTGAAGAAAAGGCAATTTATGAAGCCGGAAGATGCCTGCAATGCGGGATCTATTGTTATAATCCGTATATAAATCCTGTAAAAGAAAAGAAAAAAACTGAAAAAAAGGAACTTTCTGGAACTTAATTTAATAAAATAAAAATAAGGAAAATTCTAAAGGAGATATATTATGAAAAAATTTTTGTTCTTATTTTTAAGTCTTTTACTTGCATCTTTTCTATTTTTGAATTTTCAGCAGGCAAAGAAAACTTACAAGTATGTGGGAGTTAAGAAGTGTAACATCTGTCACAAATTAAAAAAGTATGGTAATCAGGCAGCAATCTGGAGTAAAGAAAAACATTCAAAAGCTTATGAAACTCTGGCATCTGATGAAAGCAAAAAAATTGCAAAAAAACTCGGAATAAAAGGAGACCCTCAAAAAGCAAAGGAATGTCTTGAATGTCATACTACAGCCGGAACAAAGGATAAAAAACTCCTTGCTACAAGTTACAAAATTGAAGAAGGTGTGGGTTGTGAAGCGTGTCATGGACCGGGAAGTGTATACAAAAAGATGACCATAATGAAGGATACAAAAAAGTTTTTAGCTAATGGTGGAATAAAAACTCTGGACCGGTGTAAAGATTGTCATAATAAAAAAAGCCCCACTTATGTAGAAATAAAAGATTTTAAAGAAGCATTTAAGAAAATTGCTCATCCTGTTCCAAAAAAGAAATAGTTTATTATTTAGTTTAAAAAAGATAATCAATATTTTAATTTCTACTCAATGAAATGTTGTATTAAAAGGTCGAGGGTATCTATAAATAGGATATGAGTACCATTTACGTGTCCGGTGGATACCTAACAATAATATAAACATCCTCTTTTTCAATTTTAATTCTCTATTTTCAAAATATATTTTAAGTTATCTTTATCTTTCTAGTAACATATATATTTTATTAGAAAAATTGTATAATTTATATTATATTAAACAATTAACAAAATTAACATAAAAAGTATTTTTATTTTTATAACAATAAAAAAGAAAGGAGGTCCAGATGGGTCTTACGCGTAGAGAGTTTTTGGAGCTGATGGGCCGAGGAACAGTAACTGTTGGTGTGGCGGGAGTTACAGCCTGTGCCTCAAAAACTGGAGGTTCAGAATGGGTAGCACCTGTAAAGAAATCCCTTGAAGAGAAGGCAGTTAAGGCTGGAAATCTTCCGGTTTTATGGATACAGGGTCAATCCTGTGCTGGTTGTTCAATTTCTACGATAAACACTGTTTATCCCGAAATTGCCGAAGTTCTTACAGAAACAATAAGTCTGGAATTTCATCCCAACATAATGGCTTCTGCGGGTGACCTCGCCCTGAAAATACTTACAGACGCTGAAACAAATAAAAAAGGAAAATATGTTCTTGTTGTGGAGGGCTCCATTCCAACAAAAGAAAATGGTATCTATTCTACAATGGGAGAAAGTAATGGAAAACATATCACCGCAAAGGAATGGGTGGAAAGGCTTGGAGCAAACGCTCAGGCAGTATTAAGTGTAGGAACGTGTGCTGCATTTGGAGGTATTCCTTCTGGAACACCAAACCCTACTGGAGCTATGCCGGTTTATAAAATAATTCCAAAGGCTACAGTGATAAATATACCCGGTTGTCCCTGTCATCCTGATTGGGTCGTTGGAACAATTGCACATGTATTACTTTTCGGAGTTCCTGAGCTTGATGAGGAAAAACGCCCAAAACTATTTTTTGGAAAACTTGTTCACGACCAGTGCGAGAGAAGAGGATACTTTGATGAAGGTAAAATGGCAAAAGATTATGGAGATGATGAAGGATGTTTATTTGAATTAGGCTGTAAGGGTCCAATATCTCATTGTGATGTCCCTATAAGAAGCTGGAATAACAAAGTTAACTGGTGCATTCAGTGTGGTTCTCCCTGTATTGGATGTACAGAGCCTACTTTTCCAGACCATGAAGGTGAAGGGCTTTATTCAGTTCTTCCTGTTTCAAAGGTGAAAGATATTAGATGGACAGGAAAAATTAAGAAAGTTAAAAACCTTGTGTAAAATAGAAAAACAAAGTAAAGGAGAAGACAAATGCAAAAAATCACCATAGATCCAATAACCAGGATTGAAGGGCATCTCAAAATAGAAGTTGAAGTCGATAATGGTAAGGTTGTTGATGCAAAAAGTAGTGGAGAAATGTTTAGAGGATGGGAGATAATTCTTAAAGGAAGGAATCCTGTTGATGCCCAGATGATTACCCAGAGGATTTGTGGAGTGTGCCCGGCCAGCCATGCTCAGGCTTCGACATTGAATCTTGATAGTGCTCTTGGAGTAAAACCCCCGGAAAACGGTAGATTAATCAGAAACCTGATGCTCGGAGCAAATTACATTCAATCTCATATACTCCATTTCTATCATCTTGCTGCACTTGATTATGTGGATATAACAGCTATTCTTAATTATAAAGGAAAAGACCCGAAACTGAACAGGGTAAAAGCCTGGGTAAAATCTGAAGTAGATAGTGGAAGAACTACAGCTGCCGCTCCATTTCTTCCTCGATATAAGGGAAATTACATTACAGACACAGAGTTAAACATTGCAGCTATTGCAGATTATCTGAAAGCTCTGGAAATGAGAAGTAAAGCCCATGAAATGCTGTGTATATTCGGCGGAAAAATGCCCCACGAAATGGGAATAATGCCGGGTGGAGCAACACAAAAACCCACAGTTGACAAAATTATCGCCTATGCTTCCAGATTAAAAGAACTACAAACCTTTATTGATAATAACTACATTCCTGATGTTATAGAGGTTGCAAAAGTGTATAAAGAATATTTTTCAATCGGAAAAGGATGTGGTAATTTCCTTTCTTACGGTGTTTTTGAAGAAGATATAGATGGAAACAACAAACTTCTTCCGCCAGGTGTATATATAGATGGCAAGCTAAAACCTTTCTCAGCGGATAAAATTGCAGAGTATGTTAAAAACTCAAGGTTTTCTTCAGGAAGTGGTCTCCATCCATCAAAAGGTGAAACAGTTCCACAACCAGAAAAACCTGGTTCTTATTCCTGGATTAAAGCACCTCGTTATGATAAAAAGGTAGTAGAGGTTGGACCTCTGGCAAGAATGGTAACAGCTCATTTAAGTGGTAAAAACGAAAATGTCTCAAAGCTGATAGAAGGGACTCTGAAGATTTTTAATGCCGATATTAATGCACTATTCTCTGTTCTTGGGAGGCACGCTGCCAGAGCATTTGATTGTAAGGTTGTAGCAGACCGATGTGCAGAATGGGTAAAGCAACTTGACCCATCCAAGCCTGTTCATAATAAATTTGAAATCCCTGCAGAAGGTAAAGGAATGGGATTAACAGAAGCACCGAGAGGTTCTCTTGGTCACTGGATTACAATTAAAAATAAAAAGATTGACAGGTATCAATGTGTTGTTCCGACAACCTGGAATGCCGGTCCTACAGATGATATGGGACAGAAAGGACCAATCGAGCAGGCACTGATTGGAACACCAATTAAAGACCCGAAGAACCCAATTGAGGCTGTCAGAGTGGTTCGTTCTTTTGACCCATGCATTGCCTGTGCTGTGCATATGATTAATCCTGATGGTGAATTGATAAGTAAATTCAGAATTTTATAATCTATGTAATAAATGACCAGTAATGGCTTACTCCCGGACCTTACTTCTGGAATAGTAATAATAGGAATTGGTAATTTATTACTTAAAGACGAAGGTGTGGGAGTTCACATAATAAGAGAACTGGAAAAAACAACACTTCCAGAAGATGTAAGTTTAATAGATGCAGGAACTGCAACTCTGGATGCGTTGCAGATGCTTGGAAATGTGGAAAAACTTATTGTTATAGATGCTGTTAAGGGTGGGGGTAAGCCTGGAACGGTCTATAAATTTAAACCAGAAGATATTATATCCGGCGATGTAGCTTCTATTTCCCTCCATCAGCTTGGTTTTATGGAGGCATTGAGTATTGTTGAAAGGACCGGTAAATCATTTAAAGATATAACTATAATCGGGGTTGAACCGAAAGAAATCGTAAGTGGTATGGAACTGTCTCCAGAAATTGCCAGAAAAATCCCGGAAATCATTAAGCTAATAAAAAAGACAATTAGAGAAAAATAAAAGTAGATGAACAATTTATTCAGAAATGCAAATGCAATTATTCTATGTGGAGGGAAATCAAGCAGAATCTTCTTACCTAAACCCTTCATAGAAATTAATGGTAGAACCATTATAGAAAATATAGTTGAAGTGCTGAAAGGTTTATTCAATAAGATTATAATTGTAACAAATAATATAGAAAAATACATAAAACTTGAAGTGGAATTAATTGTAAAGGATAAAATACCTGGAAAAGGACCTCTTGGAGGAATTTACACAGGGTTGAATTACTCCGATACATTTTATAATTTTATTTTAGCCTGTGATATGCCATTTATAGAACCCGGAGCAATATCTTATTTGTTTGAATATGTAGAAACACAATATGATATTATCGTTCCGGAGTATAATGGATTTCTTGAACCTCTTTTTGCAGTATACTCCAAAAGATGTTTGAAAGTTATTTCAGAAAATATCAGAAAGGGCGATCTTAAGGTTTTAAATTCTTTTAATAGATTAAATGTTAAAAAGGTTGAT
>Ga0180301_10003994_pt1 | contig 11425 bp, 5 predicted proteins | sample GuaBasSediGuay16_FD_121797 | JGI IMG/M metagenome (GOLD analysis project Ga0180301, IMG submission 121797) | Subseafloor sediment microbial communities from Guaymas Basin, Gulf of California, Mexico - Guay16, Core 4569-2, 12-15 cm | ecosystem: Environmental > Aquatic > Marine > Hydrothermal... | reverse complement strand
TTATTGAAATAATTAATAAAATTTTCCCTTGAGGTTGAAAAATAACAAAGGTATAAATGAAAGTTATTACTTGACTAATCGATAATTATAAGTTTCATTATTATATATTTTAGATTTGGAATACCCACCATTATTTTCAGGAGGTATTATGTCGAGTATAGTTTATATCAATGCACGGCAAATATTGGATTCGCGCGGGAATCCGACCATAGAATGCGAAGTAGGGTTGGAAAGCGGAATAATAGTGACATCTGCGGTGCCCTCGGGAGCATCTACTGGTAAACGGGAGGCATTAGAACTTCGCGATGGCGGAGAGCAATGGCATGGTAAAGGTGTGTCCAAGGCGGTGGAAAATGTTAACGAAATAATCGGTCCTGCGCTGGAGGGATTAGAGTCGTCTGAGCAAGCATATATCGATGAATTCCTAATCGAATTGGATGGCACCGAGAATAAGAGCAAATTGGGCGCAAATGCAATATTAAGTGTCAGTATGGCGGTCGCATACGGTTCAGCAACAGAATTGATGATGCCACTTTTTAAATATCTCGGCGGTGTGGGAGCGAAACTACTGCCAGTTCCCCAGATGAATGTAATAAATGGTGGTGCACACGCCGATAACAATCTGGAAATACAGGAATTTATGATAGTTCCCGCAGGATTAGATTCGTATTCTGAAGCTTACCGAGCCGGTTCTGAAATATACCATACTTTGAAAAAATTGCTTCACCAGAAGAACTTATCCACCAGTGTGGGAGATGAAGGCGGATTCGCTCCAAATCTGCAAAAGCATTCCGATGCACTGGAGCTATTGATGGAAGCGATAGAGAAATCAGGATATACACCGGGTGAACAAATATTTCTGGCGGTGGATTGTGCTGCCAGCGGGTTTTATGAAGATGGAAAATATAAATTTGAGGGTTCGATGCGAACAACCGATGAGATGATTGAATATTATGAAAAAATCATTCAGCAATTCCCCGTTGTCTCGATAGAGGATGGACTCGCCGAGGAGGATTGGGATGGCTGGAAAAAGATGACAGATAGACTCGGCGACCGATTGCAAATTGTAGGCGATGATATATTTGTTACCAATCCCCAAATTATCGAACGTGGGATAAGCGAACACACTGCCAATGCGGTATTGATAAAATTGAATCAAATCGGGACAGTGAGCGAGACAATGGCTGCAATCGAGATGGCACATCGTGTGGGTTGGAATACAGTGATTTCTCATCGCAGCGGAGAGACCGCAGATACATTTATCGCCGACCTATCGGTAGCGGTCAATTCCGGACAAATAAAGACCGGTGCTCCCTGCCGTGCAGAAAGAGTAGAAAAATATAATCAACTGCTTAGAATAGAAGAGGTGTTGGATGAGGTAGCTAAATATCCTCGACCAAAAGATTTGTTCCCCTGGTTGTAATATAAAATTCGGAGGATATTATTATGAAATTGTATTTTTTATGGGCAGTGTCTATCCTGCCAATTATTCTGACGGTAGGGATAGTGAATGGTGAACCATATCAAAGTGATGAATTTATGCTGGATAACTGGGCAATTCCCTCGGGAATGGGAGGAAACCAGACCGTAATTTCCCGAGATGGATTATCTGCCAGTGGCAATCCCGCACTATGCACAGAGATTTCTGGAACTAATGTAGCTATCTCTGGCGGAAATCACTGGACAGGATTGGTAAGCACTATGCAGATCGGTATGACCAGAACAATGGATTACTGGGGTTATGGAGTCTCCGCAGATTTTATCGGCGGTGATGGAATTAAAATTACCCAACTGCAAAATTCCGAGGAACCGCTTTCTGCAGATAATTATCCCAGTGTAATCGATGAGCAGGGACATTACACTGTCGCCTTGAACATCGCCGCTGCTCGACAATGGCGCAATATTTCGGTGGGAGTTTCCGCAAAGGGTGTTCGCAAAAAAATCCCCCAGCATAGCGGATGGGGATTTGCTTTTTCGGCAGGAGCACTGTGGAATGTATTGAATTCGGTTAAAATCGGTGCTTACGCACAGAATATTTCCACATATCGACTATTCTGGGATGATGATATTCACGAGATTGGATTACCAGCATTTTCGCTGGGAGTATCATGGAAATTCAAACTGGCATCGAAATGGGCTGTTCAACTCGCTCCCGAGGTTAATTATGGTATCGAGGAGGGTATAGGATTTTTGCGTGCAGGAATGGCGCTGTCATACGATGATATATTAACATTCGCACTGGGCACACAAGATGGTTCACTAACTACGGGCGCTAAAATCGAATTGAATAAATTTCAACTGGGTGCATCGGCAGGATATAATTTTTCACTGGGAGAATCATACAATATATCGGTGGGATATAATTTCCCATCACAAAAACTGGAATAGCAAGATATGACAAGTGATGATGTTCTATGGAAATCAGGATAAAATTATTTCCTGGGGGTAAAATTCCCGAGCGAATGAGCGATAACGCAGTGGGATTTGATATTTTTGCGCGATTGGATTCGGCGGTCACTTTGAAATGCGGAGAGCGGAATATAATTCCCGCTGGTTTCGCTATCGAGGTTCCCGCCGGTTTCGAGGCGCAAATTCGTCCTCGTAGTGGACTTTCCCTCGATTACGGACTGATAATACCGAATTCGCCAGGGACTATCGACCAGGATTATCGTGGCGAGGTAAAAGTAATCGTCGCTAATTTTGGGAAAGAACAAATCACTATAAACAATGGTGATAGGATAGCTCAAATGATAATCTGTCCGGTGGCATCGGCAGAATTGGTAATCGCCGATGAATTGACCGAATCTGAACGAGGTGATGGCGGTTTCGGAAGCACTGGAATTTGATTATTTCATAAAAATTATTTTCCCTGCCAATTTATCATCTATTTTCAGCAAGTATATACCACTGGGAACTTTATGGCGAGTTTCATCGTATCCTTCCCATAATATTTTACTTTGCTGTTCCCATCGACGAATTACTTTGCCGGAAACATCCATTATCTCCACAATGTAATTCATATTATCTGGCAAATTTATCATACAGACGGAATTAAACGGATTGGGATATATAGAAACTTGCGTCTTTACATTTTGCTTGGCAGATATTCTATCGATTGGCAGCGGACGCAATCTGACTGGAATCGGCACATAGGGTATGGATGTAAGATAGTATCCCAGTCCATTCGCCTCCACAAAATAAATAGTATTGGACAGGTCGAAACCATCGGGTAATGGAATATCCACCTGATATGGTGTGATATAACTTCCCGACATCTCGTAATTCTGGAATGTCCATCCGGAATCCACCGATATCCAAGCCTTGACACTGGTGGTCAATGCGGGATTAATCTCTGCGGTAAGTCGAAGTGTTCCCGCTGAAAATTCGGCTTCCACTTGGGGAGTCTCCGGTATGGGAATATCCTCTTTTATTGAATACCAGAAAGCACTGGTAGTATAAAGTGTTTTTTCGGCGAATGTCTCGGAATTATTGAATGAATCATATTCGCCCTCATCATTGGCATAATACACTGCATGGTCGAAATTTGCCACCACCAATAATCGTGCATCGGAATGAGCATAACTTTCCCAGAATGTGGAAAGAGCATATATGGGAAAGAATTCATCCTGTGCACCGATAATCGCAAGTGTGGGAATATTATGCCAACCGATATAATTTGTGGGGTCATAGTGCTGACAAAGTCTTACTACTCGTTCATCTTCGATAGATATAGAATCACCCGCTGCGAGTAAAAACCAGGCATTAGGGCATTCAGCTGCCAATTCCCATTCTCCGCTAGCGAGCAGAGGAAATGAGAATGCACATCGTCTATCCACCGCCGATGCGAGGAAAGTCATAATTCCGCCCGCCGATGCACCAGTATATCCTACCAAATTAGAATCTATTTGAGGCAATTCGAGTAGGTAAGTCATTCCTCGTATAGCGGATACCGAATATTGAAATATCCAGCTGTTTTTGACATTTGGGACAGTGTTAATCCAGTTTATGGGGTCAGAACCTGCGCCCTCGCTGTCGCCACATCCTGGTCCGCTGATAGATAGAACAAATGACTGAAAACCTACTGCGGTGCCCAATGCCAATTCCAACGAACCCTCGCCACCATTTCCATGACCGACTATAACTCCCGGAACATTGCTTTCACCGGGGTCGGCAAAATATGCCTGAATTCTAATTGAAACATCATCTACTCCACGAGAAGTATAACGAATTTCACCGATATTGAAATCCACACCGGCGAATGTGGTATCATCGACCCATAATGTTTCTACATCCAAACTGGTAGCATCGTATAGATAAGTGGTATCCCATATTGCCCATAATGAATCTTCGCTAATTTGACTAAAACACGATGTAAATAAAATAATTAGTATAATTGCATATTTCATATTGTAATCCTCCTATGGCAAAATGACCACACACTTAATCTGGACAGTGATTTTGTGTGCTCGATTCATATTGACTCCATAAGAAATTCTGGGAAGATAAATTATAAACCATAAATTTGCCAAATGTCCTTGTCCCAAATTTTCTGCGATACAATTTCCGGATACCCCGAAAGTATCTGCTCGTGCGGTGCGAAAATTTATCGGTGTCAAACAATCCTCGTTGCCATATTCATTAAACAATGCGGGAACAGGAATAGTTCCCTCGGGCAAAAATATCGCCGACAACATATATTTGTTGCAGTCCAACTCTGATGAATCGCAGGTGGAAATCCATCCGCCCTCGCAGTATGGATAGCAACAATCATACTCGAATGTGTCCTCCTCGAATATCCTCAATTTGAATATCGCCGGCAAATCACTAACATTGCGAATCTGAATGGGTGAACTTATGGTATATTTATCCTGGAACCAGTGTAGAGTATCGGTAATCCATACATCGTGAGAAAGTTGCATTCCAGCGGTGGGATATACCACCGGACCAGATTTTGCAGGGACAGGAAATGGGGTTATTGTCTGACCATCGGAAACGCGATAGGTAAATTTGCCGCCTGTTCGACTAGGAGTCAATCCGGAAATTTCCGTATATAATGGTGTGCCAGAAAAATAATCTATCCCACTGGAATCGATAGATAATGGAAATATTTCTGATGGTGACCAGATTCCATCGTAGTCCATATCTAAAAGCAACACAACAGAATCGGGCGCCGAACTATCACTATCTGAATATATTACATTAAATATGAACACGGTATCTCTGGTCCCGGTATCGGGGTAGAATAAATCAAATGTATCTGGTGTGGCAAGAATCGGCGGATGATTCTGGATAGTTTCTGCACCGGGAGTGCCTCTATCCAACATACCGGGCTTAAAATTTATAGTAACTGTGCTGGTTTTCCACGATGATGGCGATGAACCATCGGATGCGGGCGAGACCCTATACATCGATGCCCAAAGACTGTCTGCGCAATTATTTTCACCACTTGCAGGATAGGAACCGTTCCCTGCGATATCGATGAAATAGTTGGTATCCGGTCTATCGGTTATGGCAACCCGAACTATTCCATCATATAATGTGAAATCCGATTTCACCCATTGGGGTGAAATACTAACCGCAGTCCTGTAATCATCTGCAGATAATCGTTTGATGAGAAATCTACCATCCGGGGGAATAATTCCCGAATCCAATGTGATATCCAATTGCAATTCACCACTCAACATATTCCGCCATATAAATATGGGAGTTTGCTCCAGATAAATAGTGTCCGAGCGAGTGTTAAGCAATTCTATCCATTCGTCGGAGATGCTTTGCGATGAACCACCCCAGCATATCTCGTCTATCAGTATGTCGCGTGTATCGAAATGGACAAATAATGTCCCAGAACGATATAAAGTATCCTGTCCATCATCCAGTGATAGTTTCCATTCATAATACTGTCCGGGTTGTGTGAAAGAATTTGGCAAGACAACATCGACATCTGTTCCCGAGGCTATTCCATAATGGACTGCAGAATAAATGGGCGGTGATTCTCCCAGTTTCCACCAGATACCTTTAACCTGCATCGAGTCTGGGATATTATCGGTGTCCTGACAGGCGACAGCGGTAAATATAAGGTCATCGCTATCGGTTGCCAGTGTAGGTGGAATGACTCCACTCCACTGTGGGGGAGTGTTTTTTCGGTTCGGTAATTTGGGAGTCCCTCGTTCTGACGAACCGGGGTCGAAATTCACCGAGAGACAAGCATCGTGCCAACTTGCAGCGAGAGTTCCATCGCCGGGAGGTTCATTCCTTTCCATCGACCAATGTATTCCGCCACCGATTCCCCAATAATTTCCCGCCAGTGGAGTTCCCCATGAATCGTCGGCGATATCTATCAATGTGTGAGTGCTATCCGGTCCAGCGTATAATTTATACTGGACATCGGAATTATTTAATATAAGAGCTGGAGAAATCATATCCGGGAGAACCGCCAGCACAGACTCTGTAGTATCCAGACGAGAGATTAAAAAATATCCATCGCCAGGAAGAACACCAGTATCGATAATCACCAATAATTCATTGTTTCGATATATACTCCATCGAGTAGAAGAAAAATTAATAGAAACCGAAGTCATATTCCGCAGTTCGAGATATTCATCGTAGGGACTTCGAGATGAACCCATCCACATTAGCTCATTTATCACTACATCGCCGAAAGACCAACCATAGGCAATTCCAGTGGATATAGATAATATCCAGATGATTTTAATAAATATATTTTTGGGGACATAGTTCATCGTGCCAATGCAATGGTTCCCTTACAGATTATTTTTCCATCTCTGGTAATCGTATAAACATAAATACCCGGTGGAAGCGGGTTATCCGATTGGTCGGTTCCATCCCAGAAAGCGACCGTTCCAGGCAAACAGGGTCCAAGTTCTATTTCTCTGACTAACAAGCCATCAAGATTGAGAATGGAAATAGTAGCCCCAGTCTTTATCATCTCCGGATAGTCGAAATATACTAAATCGTTCTTTCCATCATCATTTGGAGTAAATGGTATAGGATGAGCATCACAGGGAGTATCAGCCATAAGCAGGAACCAATATTCCACCGAAGAACAGTTGTTTCCACAGTAAACAGCAGAATCACAGCTATATATTTCCAATCTCAGAGTCTCGCCCTGAGTGATATAATCTTCCAGAATTATTATCGGATTGTGAGTGTGCAGTGGCACAGAATCTGAATTCACTAACATATATGCCGAAGCTATTCCGGAGAGATTATCGGATATATCTAACTCCACAATAGAATTTTGTTCCACCAATCCCGTATCGGGTGAGACCAGTGTAATTATGGGTGGAGAAATATCCACGATGAATGACACACTGCCGGTATCTCCGGGATTACCAATCAAATCCTCGCAGTAAGTTAGCGCGACAGTAATTTCCTCGCCATCATTCCAGTGCGCAGTCGGAGAAATGATGGCAGTATCGGCATTCCAGCTAACCAGCAGTGTTTCGGCACCTTCCATAAATACTACCGAGCTGACATCGACTCCATCGGGGTCAGAAATTATAGCCAGCACCGGTCCACTATCGCAGGATGTATATTCATTCTCCAGCGGCTGAATAAATTGGACTATTGGTCCCTCGCCAGCAATTGCTATAACAGGGATATCGAAACTAACACTTTTTCGGTCATCGCTATTTTCAAAATCTATATCATCGTCGCAGAGCTGAATTTGGACCCATAATGTTTCTCCTGGAGCTGGTGCAGTCAATCCGGGAATAGATACTAGGAATGAATCCCCCTGGGGACTGATAATTACATCCAATGTCTCGCCATTTATTATCGCAAAACAACAAGGACCGAGCCCGGAAGTATCGTCGGCATAAATGTATAGTTCGAAATTATCTCCAGCGATAACACTTTCAGGAGACCAATCGATTATTTCCGGTGGTAAAGTGTCATCATCGATAGTGTAAAATTGCATTGTATCTATGGAGCAATTCTGTCCGCATAACAATGCACTATCACAAGCCTGGACCTCCACATATATAGTCTCGTTTTCGTGGAAATATAACAATAGAGTGTCCTCGTCGGGAGTCCAGGGCGCAGAACCATTTACTATATCCGGCTGGATAGTGAATACAGTTCCATTCCAGTCCGCACCGGTGGAATCGATTGTGAATACCCAATCGCCTCGAGGAGTGATTATGGTAGCCGATATTGAATCCGGATTCACGCCGGCGATGTTATCCTCGATTTCGATTTCCACAACCGCCAGTGAATTTAACACCGGGGAAATAGGTTGATTTAGTGTATAAGTGGGTGGTTCGGTATCCACTATGAAATACCAATCTACAGCCATCACGGGATTGAAATAGATATCATACCCCAGCGGTGAGAAATGCACTGTATCACCATTGGAGAATGTGGTAGGCAAATTGAAACTGACCGTATCGCCGGAAACAGACAATCCTGGTGGAGAATCTGCCCATACCAATGGTAATGAATCGCCGATTATCAGACCGAGTGAATCGGTGATAATAGGATATACTCCCTGCACTACGAATTGAATATTCCCGCCGTCGCAAGAAATCACTGCGCCACTGTCGGGCTGAATCAATGTGGCAATCGGTCTATCACCCGCAGGCAAGATAGTGATAGTCAATGTGGTATCCAGTGTGTTTGGAGCACAATAATCCGGTTGGTCAGATACAATAATCTGGATGTTTGTATCGCCGATTTCGAATTCTATTCCGGCAATTTCGCAATCCAGATAAAGTGTATCGCCGGATAATGTCACCGCTGGCGAGGATGTTTCCCATACCGATGCACCGATTATTATACTCAACGATGCCCAATCGATTCCGCTAACTGTATCATTCAGCAGAAACCATATCACTGGATTGGTATCCGAGGTTATAGTCGGTCCCCAGGACTCTAATACCGGAGTTCCGATATCGAATATAAACCATCCATTCAATGTTGATGCCAGAAGATTTCCTAACAAATCGCTGGCGGAAATTAAACTGAAGTTTATTGTATCACCATCGAAAGTAGAGGAAATATCATAGCGCAGTGTGTCGTTTGAAAAACTCAATGCGGATGAATCCACTGTATATATAATTCCCTCCACTCTTAATTGGATAGTAGTCTCATCGATTCCATCCTCATCCTCGATGAGTATAATTATCTGAGTATCCTCACAGGCGACAGTATATCCTCTCGGTGGAGCGATAAGAGATGCAGATGGTCCCTCGAAACTGACATAGAACACCCAGCAGAATGGAGCGTCCATTTCATTAGGCGGGCAGTAATCTGGCATATCAGCAGCATTTATACAAACCTCCACAGTTTCTCCACTGGCGAATACTATTCCAGCATCCGCACAATCGATAGATAATATATCATCGCTATAGTTTACTCCTGTGGAATCGACAGTAAAAGTATCTCCAGCGATAATGAAAATAATACTAACAGTATCTACACCAGCGATAGAATCTGTCAGCACTGCGGAAATATTCGGCGATGGCATTGTGATATAAGTTCCCGGTGCGGGCGATGGCGAAAATACCATCGGCGGTTCTAAATCGACCACGAACTGGAACACACTGTCCGCAATAATTTCCAACCCAGCATCATCGAATGCGCTAATTATATGAACAGAGACAGTCTCTCCGCTGGCGAAAGCAGAACTCGGCGTGTAGAAAATAGTATCCCCTGTAATTTCTACATCGGCAATTCCCACCGAATCCCCATCCACCAACATAAGAAAATCAGCCACTCCAGTGGGGACAGGTAAAACCAACAATATACTTTGGTTATTACAGGCAGTGATAGAACCCGGTATCGGTTCCATAATTTCTATCGGTGGGATTGTATCATATATGCAAATTCGCTCGGTAGTATTTGCACCGCAAATTTCCGCCAAATCGCCAACAGTGATACAAATCTCCACCGTGTCGCCGAAAAATATTATCGGATCTGCGGATAACAAATCGATGGATAATGTGTCATCAGAATATGAGAAATGGGGTTCTATTGTATCGGCGGGATATGAAAGAGTTCGGAATGTAATTTCTATGGATGCAGTATCTATACCAGCGCCATCGGGATTATCCCAAAGTCCTACCGTCATAATTGCAGCGGGAATTGGGAAAGTAGAGGAGAAATCTAATGTCGGCGCCATAGTGTCTATCACGAACCAGTATTCCAACGGAGAGTCCAAAGCTACTCCATAAATATCTTCAGCATATAGACTAACTCGTATAGTATCACCGTGCCCCCACGGTGTGGATGGTATATAAGACAGAGTATCGTTCGAATATGTGCCAATCACAGTAGTAGAATTTATTTCAAGCTGGATAGATGTTTCATCGATACCATCGTCGCTATGCAGGTAAATAATCAGAATCTGTTCTCCCTCTTGGCAGGAGATGAATTGACCATTTTGCGGTGATACGGGTTGAGCAATCGGACCCTCCGAAGAAATTATGAAGAACCAGCAAAAAGTATCTGTCACATTGGGTTCACAATAATCTGGTTGGTCTTGAGCGGAAACGCACACTATTACAGTATCTTCCATCGCTAACAGTAATGATTCTGGTATGGTGGCAAAAATTCCATCCCAGATGAGTCCCGATGAGATAGTGAATGTATCGGTCTCGCCGGCTATCCACAGAGCGATAGATGTGGTATCCACTCCTGCGCCATCATCGGTGATTTGAATGGATATTCCCGCACTCAAATCTGATACTATTTCGCCCGCGGATGGCGTAGTGAGACCGAATATAGGTGGAGTCAAATCCACCACAAAGCTCCAGCTAATAGGTGATGCCAATCCATTTCCCTCCATATCATCAGCAAAAAGTAATGTGCAATTTATGGTATCACCATCACTCCAACTGGATGATGGCACAAAAACGAGAGTATCATCAAAATAATTCAATTCGACATCATCGATATAAAAAGTATCGCCATTCACCATAAATGTTATAGTAGTATCATCGACACCATCTGGGTCGGAAATGGTCATAATAATTTGCTGTTCTGGTTCCTGGCAGGCGACAAATGTTCCATTGGTGGGACTTACTATTCTCGCTATCGGTCCTGATAGATTGATGTAAAATTGAATACAGGTATCCGTCATAACATTGGCATCACACAGGTCAGGATTATCCTCGACACTAACACAAACTATCACCGTGTCGCCATCATCGAATTCTATGCCCAAAGAGGAACAATTAATAATGACTGCGCTGCCATCCCAGGCGACCGGTGTGGGAGTTCCATTCACTATAACGGTAATAGTGGAGGAATTCACTCCAGCGATTTCATCCTCGATAAATAATCGAATAGTAGGTTCTGGGTCGCCGACCTCGGAACCATACGCAGGGTCAGAACCAACCAATTCCGGCGGAGAAAGGTCTATTACATACCAAGTGGATAAATCGAGCGATGCAGTATTACCAGC
>Ga0180301_10003993_pt1 | contig 11429 bp, 6 predicted proteins | sample GuaBasSediGuay16_FD_121797 | JGI IMG/M metagenome (GOLD analysis project Ga0180301, IMG submission 121797) | Subseafloor sediment microbial communities from Guaymas Basin, Gulf of California, Mexico - Guay16, Core 4569-2, 12-15 cm | ecosystem: Environmental > Aquatic > Marine > Hydrothermal... | reverse complement strand
TAACTTGTATAAAAATTTCATTTTTGTTATCTTTAATAAAAAAGGAGAATAGTGATGTATAATGATGTTGCTAAAGATACCTGGCGTGTATTTCGAATTATTTCTGAACTGGTTGAAGGTTTTGAAGAGTTGACAAAACTTCAGCCTGCGGTTACATTTTTTGGTTCCGCAAGAATGAAAAGAACAAATAAGTATTATAAACTTGCAGAAGAAACAGCAGAAAAGCTGGCTAAAAAAGGATATTGTATAATTACTGGAGCTGGAGGCGGCATTATGGAGGCTGCTAATAGAGGTGCATACAAAACAAAAACTCAATCTGTTGGCCTGAATATAGACCTTCCAACAGAACAAAAACCAAACAAATATATAGATAAGTTAATAAGCTTCAGATATTTTTTTGTTCGTAAAGTTATGTTTAAAAAATATTCCCATGCTTTTGTTATTTTTCCTGGTGGATACGGTACCCTTGATGAATTTACTGAAGCAATAATGTTGGTTCAAACTGAAAAAGTAAAAAGGTTTCCCATTGTGCTTTTTGGCTCTGAATACTGGAATGGGCTGATTGAATGGATAAAAAATGTCGTTCTTGCAAATAAAAATATTTCACCTGAGGATATCGATATTTTTCATATTGTTGACACTCCTGATGAAGTCGTTGATTATATTGAAAATTATTACAAAAAATGATGATATTTTTTACATTCGTTGAATTATATATTTTTATAGATAAAATAGGTCTTCCTGATTTAAAACCCATTCTTTGATCTAATCTTTTCTACCTATGATAATAACAACAGATTATTAAACCAGAAAAATTCGTTTTTTAGCAGTAAGAGATTATTGAACATGCTCAATACAGGATGGTTTTATCGGTTAAATAAGAAATAATTGTGAGATAAATAGCGAATATATAGAAAAAAATTCCTGATTAAATTTATTGAAAAAGGTAACAGAATAAGTTAAATTACGTATATAAATTATTGTAATAAATAACCGATCTATCAGGACAAATATTTCGCGTTAATTGAGGGGGTCTTATGAAAATAAACCACATTATTATCTTTGTATTATCTATCGTTGTTATTTTTTCCTGTAGTAGAAAGGATAAACCTGAACCGGTTGACCTGAGAGTTCCTGTTACTGTAGAACGGGTAAGAAAAGGCGATATTGAATCTTATGTAACCGTTACAGGCACTCTTAAAGCAATAGAAGAAGCTTCTATTAAAGCAGAAGTAGGTGGAATCATTCATTTCATCAGGAAAGATGGAAAACCTGTATTTATAGAAGGGAGGACTGTGAAAGCAGGAGAGCTTCTTGCAGAACTTAAAAATGATGAATTTTCTTACGGGGTGAGACTGGAATCAAAAAAGATGGCAATGGAATTTGCCCGTGTAGAACTTGAAAAAACAAGAAGCCTTTACAAAAACGGTGGTGCTACCCTGAGAGATTTACAGAATGCTGAAAAAAATAAAGTTGATACAGAATTGAACTATAAAGCTGCCCTTCTTGAGCTGGAAAAATTGAAAATAAAAGCACCAATTAATGGAATCCTTGCTGACTTAAAATCAATTGCAGAAAAAGATAAAATACCTGCTGGAATGGAGCTGGGAAAAGTATTAAATTTTAAGAAAGTTAAATGTGAGTTGAATATCTCAAATGATGACATAACAAAAGTTAAGACAGGACAAAAAGTTAAAATAACAAACTACTCTATGAAGGAAGAAACCTTTTACGGATATGTATCCAATATTAGCCCCAATATCGATCCTGTTACAAGAACATACCAGGTGGTTGTGATTATCGATAACAATAGTAATATTCTTCGTCCTGGAATGTTTATTAAAGCTGATATTATAGTTGAAAGTAAAAAAGGTGTTGTTGTTATACCAAAATTTGTTATATCAAATAGAGGAAATAGAGATGTTGTTTTTGTGATTAATAACCAGAGAGCCGAAATAAGAGAAGTTGAAACCGGCCTTGAAGATGAAGAAAATATTGAGGTAAAGTCTGGTTTATCTGAAGGAGAGATGCTCGTTATAAGAGGATATGAAACCCTGAAAGATAAAATGAAAGTAAGGATAAGTAGATGAATATACCCCAATTTTCTGTAAAATACCCTGTAACAGTTGTTATGATATTTCTTGCGATTTTGCTTCTTGGAGTAATTTCATTTAAAAAACTTGGTATTGACCTTCTGCCGGACGTTTCAAGCCCAAAAATAATGGTAAATATAGAGACTGAGGAAAAGCCGCCTTTTGAAATAGAACAGAAATATGTTAAACCTCTTGAAGCTGAATTAAGCACTTTAAGCAGGGTAAAAAGAGTCAGTTCAATTTCAAGAGTTTCCCGGGCACTTATTACTGTTGAATTTTTCTGGAACACAGATATGGATTTTGCCCTGCTGGATGTACAAAAAATTGCAGGAAGGTTACAGGGAGAAAAGGAAATAAAAAGGATAACTGTATCGAAGTTCAATCCTCAAGCTGCCCCTATTATGACAATATGTTTAATAGCAAAAAATGATTATGACCTTGATGAACTCAGGAGGGTTGCTGAAAATGTTTTCAAGAGAAAACTTGAAAGGCTTGAAGGTGTTGCAAAAGCTTCAGTTAAGGGAGGCAGAACCAGAGAAATAAAGATAGTATTAAAACCATATAAATTAGAAGCGTATAACATCAGTGAAAGCTCTATAAAAAGGAAAATCCGTTCTGCAAATGTTGATGCTTCCGGAGGAAGAATTGAAGATAATGAAAAAGTATATATTATTAAAGGAATAGGAAAATTCCAGGATTTAGAGGACGTTAAAGAATTGGTAATAGGATATAGAAAAAAAGAATTCCTGCCGGGAGAAATAAATAATTCACTTTATGCTAACGTTCCTGTATATTTAAAGGAAGTGGCTGATGTTTACTTTGAGGATAAAGATATTGAATCTATTGTACGATATAATGGTAATGAAGGTGTTGGAATTTCAATATATAAAGAGGCAAAAAGCAACACCGTCCTCGTATCAAAAGAAATAAAAAAGCTTTTAAAAAGCCTTCAAACGGATTTTCCAGATGTAGAGATAGTGGTTGCTAAAGAGCAGGCATTGTTTATAAATAGTGCCATTAAGGAGGTTCAACAGGCTGCAATCTATGGAATTATACTCGCAGTTATTGTTCTTTTTTTCTTTTTGAGAAATATCTGGAGCACATTAATTGTTAGTGTTGCAATACCTATTTCAATAGTAGCGACTTTCAATTTGATGTATTTCAGTGGTTTAACTATGAACATTATGACCCTTGGTGGATTAGCTCTTGGTGCAGGTATGCTTGTAGATAATGCCATTGTAGTTGTGGAAAACATATTCAGGCATAGAGAACTTGGAAAAGATGAAAAGGAAGCATCTATTTTTGGAACAAATGAGGTAGGAACGGCTATCTTTGCAGCAACACTGACCACAGTGATTGTGTTTCTTCCTATTGTTTATGTGCACGGTATTGGGGGTGAACTCTTCAAAGAACAGGCTTATACCGTGGCATTTTCTTTATTATCTTCTCTTGTAGTTGCATTTTTGCTTATACCATCTGCTTGTTCAAAGTTTTTAAAAGGGAGAATAGTTAAGTCCGGGAGAAAAAAAAGAAGCAAATTTTACTGGAAAATACTGAATAAAGCCCTTGATAAGCCTTTCAGGGTTATAGGTGTTTCAGCGTTACTTCTGATAATTTCGATTTTTTTAATTCCTGTAATTGGTAATGAGTTCATACCAAAAGCTGAAGAAGGGAGCTTCGGAGTAAGGATAAAACTTCCAGAAGGAACAAGAATATTCAGAACAGAGAAAATCGTAAAATGGGGAGAAGATATACTGAAAAGTTACTCTAAAGGAAGAATCAAAAGTGTTTATACGGAAATAGGAAAAACTGAAGAAACAAATTATATCGAGGGGAAACAGTACGGTTCTAATACTGCAACGATTCTTGTAAATATGGATAAAAATGCCAAAAATAAGGTTCCTGTTTACAGTTTCATTAAGTTGATTGAACCTCCTTTGAGAGATATACCCGGTGCCGAAGTTGAATTTGAAGTCGAAGAAACGGCTCTAAAACAAACTCTGGGTTCTTCCGAAGCAGATATAGTTGTTGAAGTAAAGGGACCTGAACTCAATATTCTTGAAAAACTCGGAAACCAGGTAGCTGAAAATTTAAGAAAAATAAATGGGTTATTTAATGTCAGAACAAGTTTTGATGAAGGAAGGCCCGAAGTAAATATTGCACTTGACAGATATATCGCTGCAAATTTTGGTCTGGATATTCAAACGGTATCGGAAATTATTAAAAATAAACTAAAGGGTGAAATCGTTACTGAAATGAGATTGGAGGGGGATGATAGAAGCATAAGGGTTGAATATCCTGAAAGAACTCTGAGAGAATTGAAAAATATGAGAATCGAAACGCCTGATGGTGCCATTCTTAAACTGAGAAATATTGCTGATATCAGAATTGTTCAGGGACCAAAAGAAATCTATAGAAATGAACAGGAAAGAACAGGAAAAGTTTTTGCAGAACTGTCTCCAGGATTTAAATATAGTAGAGTTGTCCAGAGGGTAAAAGATAATATTGAAAAAATACCGGTTTTAAAGGATTATAAAATATCTTTTGGTGGAAAAGAAAAGGAAAGAAGGGAGTCCTTTAAAAGTCTACAGTTTGCACTTATTCTTTCTATTATAATAGTATATATGGTTTTAGCTTCACTTTTTGAGTCTTTTTTACATCCATTCACCATAATTTTTTCTCTTCCAATGGCAGGTATTGGTGCAGTGTTTATTTTCTTTATAGTGGGTATGCCTTTTAGTTTAATGGCTTATATAGGTATTATTATGCTTGCTGGGATTGCAGTTAATGATGCTATAATTTTTGTTGATTATATAAATATTCTAAGAAAGAGAGGTGTGGGAAAAAGAGAAGCTATATTACGGGCTGGACAGGATAGAATCAGGCCAATATTGATGACAAGCCTTACAACAATCCTTGCTCTTTTACCTTTATCCTTCGGTATAGGTGAAGGAGCAAGTTTGAGAACGCCTCTGGCATTAGCGGTCATCGGGGGATTAATTACATCTACATTGATGACTCTTATTGTGATTCCTGTTATTTATAGTCAAATCGACAGGTTAAGAAGGTTAGAATAATGTTTATCACGAGATTCGCAATAAAACGCCCTGTTACCACAACGATGTTTTTCATACTGCTGAGTTTACTGGGATTTTTTTCATTCAGGCAGCTCCCGGTCCAGCTTTTTCCAAATTTGATTTTTCCTCAGATTTATGTTATTGCTACATTACCTGGAGCATCACCGGAGAAAATAGAGAAAGAACTGATTATACCTGCTGAAGGAGAAATATCTACTCTGAAGGATATAAAGAAAATCACTTCCCGGGTCTATCCAAACTACGGTATAATTTCAGTCGAATACAATCCGGGAAGCAATATGAAGTATGCATACCTGAAAATGCAACAAAAAATAGGAACCATTAAAGCAAATCTTCCAGCGGGCTCATTTATTGAAGCAAGAAGGTTCGATACATCAGAGTTATCAAATTTTCTTATGAATTTAACAATTCGTGGACCTGGCTCTACCGAGAGATTAAGAAGGATAGCGGAGAAAAAGGTTAAGCCAGAGTTAGAAAAAATTGATGGGATAGTCAATGTTTCAATAGGGGGGGGTGATAAAAAAGAAGTAAAAATTGAAATAGATGAGGATAAGCTCCAGAATTATCAGATTCCTTTAACCCGGGTAATTTCAAAAATAAATGAATTTAATAAACCGAAAGAGTTTCTTGGATTAGTTTATGATAAAGATAAAACTTTCTTTGTTACACTGGAGGGGCGGTTCTCCGATGTAAAACAGATAAAAAATCTTGTTATAAAACCTGAAATTCCATTAAGGCTTGAAAATATCGCTGATATTCAGATAGCTTTTAGTAAGAGAACCGAATATTTTAGAATAAATGGGAAGTCCACTGTTGGCATTTTCCTTCAAAAAGATGATATCTCAAATATGATTGAAGTAAGTGATAATGTTCTTGATGAAATTAAAAAATTAAATAAAGAACTAAAGGTTGAGGAAGCAGAGATAGTAGTCAACTTCAATCAGGCAGAAATGATGAAAAATGCTATCAATAGAGTTGAAAAACTTGCAGTTGTAGGTGCATTTTTAGCTTTGCTGGTATTACTTTTCTTTTTGAAGGATTTAAAAACAGTATTTATTATTCTTCTTGCAATTCCTATTTCACTGCTTGTTACCTTCAATTTAATGTTTTACGGAAACTTATCTTTAAATATTTTGTCTTTATGTGGGCTTGCTCTTGCGATAGGTATGCTTGTTGATAATAGCATTGTTGTTCTTGAAAATATATTCAGACACTTTGAAAAAGGAGAAAATGCAGAAAGTGCAAGTATAAAGGGTTGCAATGAAGTTTCTCGTTCCATCTTTGCCTCTACTTTAACCACTATAGCAGTTTTTACACCTGTTCTTTATATAGAAAGTGAAATAAAAATAGTAATGAGAGAACTCTCTCTTTCGGTTATATTTCCTCTTGTAATATCGTTGCTGGTTGCTATCAGTTTAATTCCAATGCTGTCAAGCAGGATACTTAAGAAAATAAAAAACAAAAAGTTCGTTAATATAATCGAGTTAAAAAAGAGATTTCTGAAAAGAAATAGAATACTTGAGATTTATACAGTTCTATTAAAAACCTGTATCAGGCATAGAGGGAGAACTATAGTATTAACATTTGTTTTTTTTCTGTTAACCCTTGGCGCAACCATACCATTTTTACTAACATCTGAGGAATTAAAGCAGAAAGACAGTTTTGATATTTTTATTGAAACACCAAAAGGTTCCGGGCTTAAATATACCGACAGAATAGTTCGGCAGGTGGAAGAATACTTAAAAGAGATTGACGGTATTAAGGAAGTAAGAAGTAGAATAAGGGAAGAAGATGCAATATGTTCGGTAGAATTTATTGAACCAAAAAAAAGAAACAAAAAAATTGAAATTGAAAGAGTTAAAGTTGACCTGAAGAAAAAAACAGACCGGATTAAAGGTGCCAATATTTCATACGAAAAGCGAACTGGAACTCGTGGGAGAGGATCAGTCAGTGAGGGAGAGGGAAATGCTGTTAGTGGAATCCTGGGACTCGGGACAAAAAAGGAAAAAATCATCATCAGGGGATTCAATCTCGAAAAGTTGAGGTTTTTAACTGAAGATATATCCACAAGGTTAGAAGATATTGAAGGTATTGAAGGCATATCAAATGACCTTATTAAAGGCTCACCGGAATTTCAAATCCGGGGAGACCAGAAAGCTCTTTCTCATTACGGGATTACAATGTCCCAGATAATGCAGTTAATATGGATAGCAAGAAGAGAAGGACATGAACTAACAACCCCATTTAAAGGAAAAGAAGAAGACCTCGTCATAAGAACCAGATTAATGGAGAAAAAGAAATACAGCCTTGAAGAACTTAAAAATCTCAGTTTGCCTGTTCCTGGAAAAGGTATTGTACCAATTAAAAAGGTCTCCAGAATTGTTATTGATGAGGGTCCCAGAGGTATAAAGAGAATTAATCAGGAAAGACAGGCTGAAATTAGTTATAGTTTTAAAAAAGAGATAAGAAGTTATAAACCGCTCCTTGAACAGAAAAGATATATGGTGGACAGGTTGATTCAGAGCATAAAACTGCCTAAGGGATTCAGTATCGAGGTTCAACATGAAACAAGCCAGAATAAGACATTTTACTGGATTATAGGTGCATCTGCTCTTTTGATAGTAATGATACTTTCTTCGGTATTTGAATCATTTTCAACTCCCTGGGTAATATTTGGGACAATACCACTTGCAACAATTGGTGCATTCTGGGCGCTTCTGATAACTGGTACAGGACTAACTATTATGGCATGGCTGGGATTATTAATTTTACTTGGTATTGTTGTAAATAATGGTATTATACTGATTGATTATATCAATATTCTCAGATACAGAAAAGGATTTAATAGAATGAGAGCCGTTCTGTATGCAGGTCAGGCGAGGGTTCGCCCGATAATGATGACAGCCTTTACCACCGTTCTTGGATTATTACCACTGGCTTTTAAGACGGGTGAAATTAATGAAATCTGGCCTCCCTTTGCTATTTCAGTACTGGGCGGATTATCTGTTGCTTCAATTTTCACTCTTATTTTTATTCCTGTTGTTTATCTAAGTATTGACGATGTAAAAATCGAATTAAAAAAGATAGGATATACAGGAGTTTTATCAATTTTATTACTTTCTACCGCTTCCTTTTTCTATTTTAGAAATAGATTTAATTCTCTTTTATGGACAATTTTATTCACGTTAGCTGTTGTTATCCTTCTTTCAATTATAATCTGGCGATTAATAACATACATAAAAAGAAAAAAAGAAAAATTTGTAATTTCTGAAGATATCCAGATTAAAATAAGTAACCTCACCAAAATATACAACCTTCCCTCAAAAATTAAAAGGGAACTAAAAAAAGGTGAAAGAAAAAAAGAAAGAATGATTAAATCGGGTTATACTGATTATGGAAAAGTTAACTATAAAGAATCTTTCACCTGGAAAATACCACTATTTGGATTTATAATTTACCTTCACTTCTACTTTAAGAGCTGGTTCTGGATTACAGTTCTTACTATCCTCACATACTTTATGGTATTTAATTTATACAGAGATATAAGAAATTTTGTTCGGGAAAAATCTATCAGGTTATTTTTGTTCAGAGTTGAACCAGGAAAACGTATGAGATGGATTCTTTATAGAATTTCTGTGGTCATAATGTTTGTTTATCTTTATTATAGGTGGGAAAGTGAGTTATGGGTTTCTGCTGTATGGTGTTCTGTGTGGTTTCTTGGAGTTTATATAAAAAATGTTGCTGTAAAAGTTAGTAGGAGAGAAATCAATATAGACAATGTTACCGGTAGGTTCAAAAAGATAAGAAGATTAATTTACCTGCTATCCTATAAAGTTCCTTTTATTGGTGTGAAGAGAGAAGAGGTTACTGCTCTTCACGGAGTAAATTTGAATATCGGAAAAGGGATGTTCGGGTTACTTGGCCCTAATGGTGCAGGTAAAACTACATTAATGAGGTTAATCTGCAATATTTTTGAAGAAACAAGGGGTTCAATATATATTAATGGCCTTAAAATAAAAAACAACATTGATAAAATTCAACCTTATATAGGTTATCTACCCCAGGAATTTGGGCTTTATGACAATTTTACTGCTCTTGACTATCTGGAATATCACGCTATAATAAATAATATATGGGATAGAGAAAAAAGGGAAAAGTTGATAGAAAATATTCTTAAAGGGTCTAATCTATGGGAAAGACGAAAAAGTAAATTAAAAACATACTCGGGTGGTATGAAACAGAGAGCAGGAATATCGAAGACCCTTTTACATCTTCCCAAAATTGTTGTGGTAGATGAACCGACCGCTGGTCTTGACCCAAAAGAAAGAATCCGGTTCAGAAACATACTTTCGGAAATGAGTAAAGACAGAATTGTAATATTTTCGACTCATATCGTAGAAGATATTTCTACTTCCTGCAACCAGCTTGCTGTTCTGAATAAAGGAAAAGTTATCTATAATGGAACACCTGAAAAAATGAGAAAAATCGCTGAAGGAAAGGTCTGGATAACTGAAATAAATGAAAAAGATTTTCAATACTGGAATGAAAAAATCAAAATCGTTTCACACATTAAAATAAAGAATAAAATCAGGATAAGGTTTATCTCGGAAGAATATATTGATGAATTATCTCCGGAATCTGTTTCACCAACACTGGAAGATGCTTACTTATTACTTTTAAGTAGAGATAAAAATGAAAGAAATTCTTCAAGCTTCAAAAAAGCTTATATGGTATAATGTAAAAATATTGTTTTCTCATAAGTTTTTTTATTTTTCAGGAGCTGCATTTTTGTACTTTATAATTACCTGTGTGATTAATTACTTCAGCAAGGGAGACCATTTAAGTGGACCTGCAGTAATGCCCGTGCTGTTACAGATACCTTCTGTGATATTGATAATCTTTCTTTCAATGGAAATTGTTTCTTACGAAAGAGAAAATAAAACTATTGAGTCAGTCTTTACGGTCTCTGGTTCTATATATAAAGTCTGGTTGATAAAACTTGGTGTTATGTATCTTGTAATTTTAAGTATAATGTTTATTATGGATATTTTATCATTCTTTTTTGTAGCTGATTTCCCGGTTGGTGGGATGCTTTTTCATTCTTTTGTTCCTCTTCTTCTTATTGGAAATATGACCTTCTATTTTTCGGTAAGATTGCGAAGTGGCAACGCAGCAGGAATGATAACGGTTATTATTGTTCTGTTTTTTTTATTTCTTTCAGAACCATTGCAAAATTCGAGGTTTTTTCTATTTCTGAATCCATACGCAAAACCAAGAGACCTCGAAATTGTCATCTGGGAAAGAATAGTGTTTCAGAACAGGATTGGAATAATTGCAATAAGTTCGCTTTTTCTTTACCTTGGATTAACAGCAACAAAAAAAAGAGAAAGACTTTTATAGAATTTATTAATGGAAAGGAAAAATTTCAAATTATTTTATGTTTTAACAATTTATGATATATTACTCATTGTTGCAATTTTACTGGGTGGAAGTGCAACATATTTTATGGTTAAATCATATTCTAGGGTTGGTAAGAATGTTGAGATTTATGTATCATCCAGACTGATAGGAGTATATTCAATAGATGAAAATAAAAGCATAAAACTGAATTTAAATACTGGTGAAGTAATTATAAAAATATCAAACGGAAAGGTATGGGTTGCCGAGACATCCTGCCCTCATAAAATCTGCCAGAGAATGGGAAAAAAAAATAAAGTAAATGACCTTATAATATGTGTGCCTAATAAGATGATTATCAAAATCTCTGGAAAAAAGAAGGGAATAATTGAGGCAATTACACAGTAATTATATATGGAGACAAGAAAACTAACGAGGTTATCTCTTTTTATTTCAACAGGGGTAATTCTATTTGTGGTAGAGAGCTTTTTTCCTACTCCTTTTCCCTGGATTAAGCTTGGAATTGCAAATACAGTTACCTTGATTGCTCTTTATTACTATGGAGTGAAGGAGGCAATTATCGTTGCTATTTTGAGAATTATTATCGGTTCCCTTATAAAAGGGGTTTTATTTAATCCATTATTTATAATTTCTATTTCTGCTGGTACAGGGGCAGCAGTTATGATGAGTTTTACATACAGATATTTTGGAAACAAATTCAGCGTTATAGGAATCAGCATCTGGGGTGCTCTTATTTTTAATGTAGTCCAGATAATCGTAGCAAATTTATTATTTGTAAAAAAGGGAGAAATTTATTATCTTTTACCTGCTGGTATAATAT